>Ga0169931_10010854_pt1 | contig 12926 bp, 14 predicted proteins | sample Kivu_15m_20L_FD_129675 | JGI IMG/M metagenome (GOLD analysis project Ga0169931, IMG submission 129675) | Freshwater microbial communities from Lake Kivu, Western Province, Rwanda to study Microbial Dark Matter (Phase II) - Kivu_15m_20L... | ecosystem: Environmental > Aquatic > Freshwater > Lake...
CGGCACCGAGACCGATATCGCCCGCGCCCGGCCGATCCTCGAGGCGATGGGCAACAAGCTGATCCTGTGCGGCGGGCCCGGCGCCGGCATCACGATGAAGATCGTGCTCAATTTCCTGTCGATGGCGACCTGCCAACTGACCGCCGAGGCCCTGACGCTCGGCGGCAAGCTCGGCCTCGAGGCGCGCACCATGTACGAGGTGATCACCAACTCGCTCGCCAACAACGACCACCTGAAGAACTACTGGCCCGGCAAGGTGCTGGCCGGCGACGTGGAGCCGGGCTTCGCCATCGACCTCGCCTACAAGGACCTGTCGATCGCCGTCGCCACCGCCAATGGCGCGGGCGTGCCGGTCTTCACCGGCGCGGCGGCCCGCGAGTGCCTGTCGCAGGCGCGCAACGCCCAGGGCCTCGGCGGCAAGGACATCACCGCCGTGCTGGTCGCGGCGGCGACGAACGCGGGCACCAAGCCGCCGCGGCTGTGAGCGCCCCCGGCGCCGGCCGCGGCGGCGGGGCCTTCGTCCCGCGGCCGCTCGTCGGCATCCTGCTGATGATGGCGGCGGCGAGCCTGTTCCCGGTGATGACCGGGATCGCGAAGCTGCTGAGCGAGCGCTACGCGTCGGAGCAGGTGATCTGGGCGCGCAACGCCTCGCACCTGGTCTTCGTGCTCGCGCTGTTCTGGCCCGGGCGCGGGCTGTCGCTGCTGCGCGCGCAGCGGCCGCTGGTGCAGGTCGCGCGCTCGCTCGTGCTGCTGATGTCGACGGTCTGCGCCTTCGTCGCCGTGAAGCACATCGCGCTCGGCAAGGCGGCGACGATCCAGTTCGTCACGCCCTTCATCGTGACGCTCCTCGCCTGCGCCTTCCTCGGCGAGAGGCTGGTGCTCGCGCGCGTCGCCGCGGTCTGCGCGGGCTTCCTGGGCGTGGTCGTGGTGATCAGGCCCGGCGTCGATTCCTTCCAGTGGTGGGACCTCCTGCCGCTCGCGGGCGCCAGCTTCTACGCGGCCTACCAGGTGCTGACGCGCTTCGTCGCCGGAAAGGATTCGCCGGAGACCTCGGTCGTCTACAGCGCGCTGGTCGGCACCGCGGCGATGACTGTCTTCCTGCCCTTCGGCTGGACGACGCCGGTCGACGCATTCGACGCCGTCGTGATGGCGAGCTTCGGCATCCTCGGCGGCATCGGCCACTACTGCCTGGCGCGCGCGATGCGCCATGCCGAGGCGAGCGTGATCTCGCCCTTCAACTACTGGCAGATCGTCGGTTCCTCGCTGTTCGGCTTCGCCGTCTTCGGCGAGGTGCCGGACCGCTATGTCTGGATCGGCGCCGCGCTCATCGTCGCCGCCGGCATCTTCATGGCCTGGCAGGAACGCCGCGGCGGCGCGGCCGCCTGATCCAGAGCAGGAGCCCGGACCACGCGAGGCAGGAGGCGAGGCCGAGCGCGAGCGCCGTCCAGCGCCCCAGCGGCTGCGCGCCGAGATGCAGGAGCACGAGCCCGGCCGTGAAGCCGAGCATCGCGGCGAGCCCGCTCGCCATGGCGGCGGCGCAGGCCTGGCCGCCGAGTCGTGCGTGGATCATCAGCCCGACGCTCGTGAACGAGATCGGGAAGAGCGCGACGACGCCGGTCATCGACGGTCCGACGACGTCGCTCACCGTCACGACCGTCCCCACCAGCGCAGCGACCATCAGCGCGCGCAGGAAGAGGTCGGTCCAGCCCCGCGCCACGCGCCCTGCAGCGGGCGGGAAGCTCATGCGCCGCGCCAGCGCGATGGCGACGCCGTAGCACGCGACGTTGGCCAGCAGGGCGAAGCCGAGCGTCTCCGGCAGCTGGCGCAGCAGCGCATTGGCCGCGGTCCAGGCCAGGAGCCCGGAGGCGAAGAGCGGCAGGGCCGTCAGCCTTGCGCCGAAGCCCGCTAGGAAGAGGAGGTAGAGCGCCGTCACCGCGTTGGAGAACAGCCCGCCGAGCCCGACGCCCGACATGAAGGCATCGTCGTTCTCCATCGCGAGGAAGACATAGGACGGCCCGGCCGAGATCGGCAGCGAGGCGATCAGGCCGCCGACCTGGGGTCCCGCGCGCTCGGCCGCCAGAGCGGCGGCGATCACGATCGCCGCCGTCGTCGCCATCTTGGCGAGGAGCGGCGCCAGCGCGGGCTCGATCATGGCGCGGGCGCGATCATGCCGCGGGCCCGGTCATGGCGCGGCCGCGCGCCAGGCTCGCGGCCGGCGCGCGGATATGGTGTGGTGCGGCGTTTCCATTCCCCGACGGAGGGCATCATGACCCCGGCAGACGATCTCGACCAGATCAAAGCCCTGCTGCAGGCCTATCTCGACGGCCTCCATCACGGCGACGTCGCGAAGCTGGAGGCTGCGTTCCATCCGGTCGCGCACCTGCACTCGATCGAGGACGGCGCGGTGCGCGCCGAGCCGCGCGACGCCTGGCTGGCGCGGGTCCGCGCGCGGCCCTCCGCCGCCGCGCAGGGCCTGTCGCGGCACGACGCGATCCTGTCGATCGACATCTCGGGGCCGGAGACCGCTTTCGCGAAGGTCGCCTGCGCCATGCCGCCGCGCTTCTTCACCGACTACCTGTCCTGCCTCAGGACGGCGTCGGGCTGGCGGATCGTGTCGAAGGCGTTCCGTACCGAGACGCGCTAGTCTCTCGCGACGACCGCATCACCGCCGGGGGAAGAAAGATGACTGCAGTGATCCGCTCCATGGACAGCCTCAAGGGCGCGGACGCCGCCGAGTCGCAGGCCCGCGTCCATCTCGCCGCTGCGTTCCGCCTCGCCAACCGCGCGGGCTGGAACGAGGGCATCGCGAACCATTTCTCGATGATCGTGCCGGGCTCGACGGACCGCTACCTGCTCAACCCGCGCGAGCTGCATTTCAGCGAGATCACCGCCTCCAGCCTCATCGTCGTCGACGAGAAGGGCAACCGCCTCGCCGGCCACGGCCAGGTGCGCGCCGTCGCCTTCTACCTGCATGGCAGGCTGCACAAGGCGCTGCCCGGCGCGAAATGCATCCTGCACGCCCACGCCCCCTACTCCACCGCCATCTCGCTGGTGCGCGGCGGGCGCCTCGGCAAGGCGCACGGCATCGCCATGGGGCTGGGCAGGCTGGTCTGCTACGACGACGAGATGCAGGGTCCCGTGAACGACGACGAGGCCGATCGCCTCATCCGCATCGTCGGGCCGGACAAGCGGATCATCTTCCACGCCATGCACGGCATGACGACGCTCGGCGCGACCGTCGCCGAGGCCTACGACCATTTCTACTTCGCCGAGCGCATGTCGATGTACACGGTGCTGGCCCGGCAGATGAGCGACGACCTGCACGCCGTGCCCGACGCGGCGCTGCGCAGCTACGGCAACCGCGATCCCGGCCTCGAGCCCAGCGCCGACGTCGTGCACTTCAACGCGATGATGCGCGTGCTGGACCGCGAAGAGCCGGACTACAAGTCGTGAGCGGCGCGGTCCCCTTCGCGCCGGGCGGCTATCGCTACATGCCCGGCGTCTTCCAGTACTCCGGCGGCGTCGCGGCGGAGCCCGGCTTCCGGCTGGAGCGCGTGCGCTTCCAGCGCCCCGTCCCGCTGGCGGAGGGCTTCGCGCGCATCGAGCGCATCCTCGCGGCGGCGGGTCGGCCGACCACGTCCTTCGCGGCCTGCGAGCTGCATTCGCCCGCGCCCTTCACCGAGGCCGGCTTCAAGGCCTTCAACGAGCTCTACTGCGGCACGCTCGAGCGCTGGGGCATCTACAGGGCGGGCACCAACCCGGTCGCGCGCTCGAACACCTGCCCCGAGGCGACGCCGCCCGCCGAGCCCGGCTTCCACGCCTTCTGCTTCACGATGCCAGCCTCGCCGGGCGACGGGAAATCCTTCGTCGTCGCGGGCAGCGGCGAGGCGCCCGAGGGCAAGGGCAACTACCGCGACCACATCGTCGCGCGCGGCGACACGAGCGCCGCGGGACTGCGCCTCAAGGCGGCCTGGGTACTCGGCGAGATGGAGCGGCGCCTGGCCGCGCTCGGCGCAAGCTGGGCCGACGTCACGGCGACGCAGGCCTACACGGTGCACGACCTGCATCCCTTCCTCGCCGACGAGCTGGCGCGGCGCGGCGCGATCCGCCATGGGCTGACCTGGCACCTCAACCGGCCGCCGGTGGTCGAGCTCGACTACGAGATGGATTGCCGCCACGTTCCCGTGGAGCGGGTCGCCGAGGCCTGACGGCGCGCGCGCCTCAGGCGGCCAGCGCGCGCTCGAGGAAGTCGAGCCGGTCCTGGCCCCAGAACAGCTCGCCTCGATAGGAATAGGTCGGCGCGCCGAAGACCTCGCGATCGATCGCCTCCTGCGTGTAGGCGTCGAACGCGGCCGCCACCTCCGGCGCCTGCGCTGCCGCCCAGAGCAGCTCGGCGTTGCGGCCATGCTCGGTGGCGATGGCCTTCAGCGTCGCCGGATCCGAGACGTCGCGCTCCTCCTCCCAGACCGCCTTGCCGAGGAAGCCGACGAGGGCGAGCGCGTTGGGGTCCCTGAGGTCCGCCGCGATGACGAGGCGCGCGGCCATCGCGGTCGGCACGCGGGCATGCCGCGGCTCGAGGTTGATCGGGATGCCGAGATGCGCGCGCCAGCGCCGGAGCTCGGCCATGCGGTAGAGCTGGCGCTGCCGCGGGCGCTGGGCGACCGGCAACCCGCCCGAGGCGGCGAAGACGCGCGCCATGTCCACCGGCTTGACGGCGACATGGGCGCCCGCGCGCCGCGCGATCTCCACGAGGCGCGCGTGCCCGAGATAGGTCCAGGGGCTGTTGACCGCGAAGTAGTAGTCGATCGTCTTCGTCATGGATCGTCCCTCCCCCGGGGAAATGCCAACCTGGACCGGATCTCGCCGCTCAGGCGGGTGGCCGCCGCTCGCGCCAGGGCGTCGCGCGCTCGTAGGCATGGCCCACGCGCAGCACCTTGGCGTCGTCGAAGGGCCGGCCCGCGACCTGGATCGCGAGCGGCAGCCCGTCCGGCGTGAAGCCCGCGCAGACGACCAGCGACGGCGCGCCGGTCAGGCTGAACGGCGCCATCACCAGCTTGCCGCGCGTCCCGAAATACGGGCGGCCCGTGATGTCGTCGATGCGCGGCGCGGCCCCTAGCGCCGCGGCGCAGACGACGGCGTCGAGTCCCTCGGTCGCGCGCATGTACTGGTCGCAGAGCTGGCGGCGCCAGCGCATCGCGTGGATCACGTCCGCGCCGCCGATCTGCGCGCCCGAGCGCAGCCGCGTGCGGGTGATCTCGGCGTAGAGCCCGGGATTCTCCTCGAGGTCGCGCTCGTGGATCGCGTAGGCCTCGGCGTAGAGCAGCACGCGCACGCAGGCGTCCCAGTCGGCATGCGGCGCGAGCTTCACGTCGACGATCCGCGCGCCCAGCCGGCGCAGCACCTTGAGCGAGTTCTCGATCGCGTCGACCGCCACCGCGTCGCCCTCGACGTCGCGCTCGTGGAAATGGCGCACGACGCCGATGCGCATCCCCGCGATGCCGCGACCGAGCCCGCGCGCGAAGCCGCCGGCGAGCGGCGCCGGCGCCTCGGCCGGGTCCTCGCCATCGGGGCCGGCGATGACGTCCATCGCCAGCGCGCAATCCTCGACCGTCCAGGCCAGCGGGCCGCAATGGTCGAGGCTGAAGGCCAGCGGCACGACGCCGGTGCGCGGCACGAGGCCATAGGTCGGCTTGAAGCCGGCGACGCCGCAGAACGCCGCGGGACCGCGGATCGAGCCCGAGGTGTCCGAGCCCATCGCCAGCGGCACGAGGCCGGCGGCGACCGCCGCGCCCGAGCCGCTCGACGATCCGCCCGTGAAATGCGCCCGGTTCCAGGGATTGCGCGCCGGCGGGAAGGGCAGGTCGTAGGCCGGGCCGCCGGTCGCGAATTCATGCGTGGCGAGCTTGCCGAGCATCGTCCCGCCAGCGGCCGAGAGGCGCGCGGCGACGGTCGAGTCGCGCCTGGGCACGTTGCGCAGCAGCAGCGCGGAGTGCGCGGTCGTGCGGATGCCGGCGGTGCCGTAGATGTCCTTCAGCGCGAAGGGCACGCCATGCAGCCGGCCGAGGTCGCGACCGCGCTTGCGCGCCGCGTCGGCCGCGCGCGCGGCCTTGCGCGCGTGGTCGGCGGTGACGAGCACGAAGCTGGAGAGGGCGGGATCGAGCGCGGCGATGCGCTCGAGCGATTCCTCGACCAGCGCGGCGGCGGTGGTGCGGCCGGCGGCGAGCGCGCGCGCGGCCGAGGCGATGGTGTGGATGCGCGTGCTCATGCGCCGGCCTTCCTGGCTGCGCGCGCGCGGCGCGGCACGAAGACGAGCTCGGGTTCCGCCGAATAGGGCTGGCGGCGCGGGATCCGCGCGATCAGCTCGCGCATCGCGGCGGCGGCTTCCCTGTCGAGCATCGCCTGGCGGCGCGGATCGACGCGCTTCGCCGTCTTCGGTCTGGCCATGTGTCGCCTCCCCTTTCGTCCCGGCGCAGGCGTCATGCCTTGCCGAACAGCTCCGTCATGAACGCGCTCGCCTTGAGTCCCGTGCCGGTGAGCACGACCACGGTCGTCTCGCGCGGCGAGATGCGGCCCGAGGCCAGCAACCTGCCCGCCGCCGCCGCCGCGGTGGCGCAGGTCGGCTCGACATAGAGGCCCATCGCGGCGAGCTTGCGCAGCGCCGCGACGATCTCGTCCTCGGCGATCGCCATCGTGCCGCCGCCGGAGCGGCGGATCGCGTCGAGCACCGGCTTGAGCCGCACCGGGCGCTTGATCGCCGTGCCCTCGGCGATGGTCGGCGACCATTCGCGCGGCTGCAGCACGTCGGCGCCGGCCTCGAAGGCGGCGTGGATCGGCGAGACATTCGCGGGCTGGACGCAGAACAGCCGCGGCAGCCGCGCGATCTGCCCGGCGGCGAGCAGCTCGCCGAAGCCGATGTCGCAGCCCAGCACGTTCGAGCCCGCGCCGCAGGGGATGATGACGTTGTCCGGCGCGCGGAAGCCGAGGTCCTCCCAGAGCTCGTAGGCGAGCGTCTTGGTGCCCTGGAGGAAGAAGGCCTGCCAGTTGTGGCTAGCGTAGAAGATGCTGGCGGACTGGCGGATCGCCTCGTTCTCGGATTCCTCGCGCGGTCCGGGCACGAGCTGGACCTCGGCGCCGAAGGCGCGCATCTGCGCGACCTTGGGCGGCTGCGTCGTGGCGGGGCAGAGGATCCGCACCTTCATGCCCGCGGCGGCGCCGAAGGCGGCGATCGCGGCGCCGCCATTGCCGGAGCTGTCCTCGAGGATCGAGTCGATCCCGGCCTGGCGCAGGTAGGAGACCATCACCGCCGCGCCACGGTCCTTGAAGCTCGAGGTCGGCGCGAACCACTCCAGCTTGAAGCGTAGCGCCGTGCCCTCCCACGCCTTCTCGACGAGCGGCGTGCAGCCCTCGCCGAGGCTGACCGGCGCGATCGGCAGCGGCAGCGCCGCGCGGTAGCGCCAGATCGAGCGCTCGCCGCGCTCGATGTCGTCGCGGCCGATGCCGGGCAGCGCGCCGATCATCAGCGGCCGGCCGGCGTCGGAGCGCCAGCGCGGCTCCGCCAGCGGATAGGTCCGCCCGTCGGCGGGATCGACGTAGCTCGCGCCCATGGCTTCCCCCGTCCCGCTCAGGCCGCGCGCAGGTCCTCGCGCGCGACGCGCAGCGCGAGGTCGTCGAGGGCGGCGGCGAAGATGTCGAACATCTCGTCGACCTCCGCCTCCGTGATGACGAGGGGCGGCGAGAAGCAGAGCGATTCCGTGGCGCCGGTCGCGCGCAGGATCAGGCCGCGCTCCTGGCACAGGCGCCGCAGCGCCTCCTTCACCAGCGGCGGGAACTTGCGCTTCGTCCGCTTGTCGGCGACCAGCTCGACGGCGCCCATCAGGCCGACGCCGCGCGTCGTGCCGACCAGCTCGTGGCCGGCGAAGCCGTGGATGCGCTCGAGGAAGCGGCGCGAGACGCGGCGGACATGGCCGACGATGTCGCGCTCGGCCATCAGGTCGACGACCTTGCTGGCGACGGCGACCGCGACGGGATGGGCGGACGTCGTGAAGGCCTGCGCGAACATGCCGATCTTGCGGCTCTGCTCCACCATGGCCTGCCAGATGCGCTCGCTGATCATCACGCCCGCGATCGGCTGGTAGGCCGAGGACAGGCCCTTGGCCATCGAGACCAGGTCGGGCCGGAGGCCGTAGGTCTGCGAGCCGAACATGTTGCCCGTGCGCCCGAAGCCGCAGATCACCTCGTCGGCGACCAGCAGCACGTCGTGGCGGCGCAGCACCTCCTGGATCGCCTCGAAGTAGCCGCGCGGGGGCACGACCGCGCCGGCCGCGCCCATGACGGGCTCGGCGATGAAGGCCGCGACCGTGTCGGGATCCTCCGCGCGGATCATGCGGTCGAGCTCGTCGGCGAGGCGCGCGGAGAACGCCTCCTCGTCCTCGCCGTCGCGTCCCTCGCGCCAGAAATGCGGGAAGCCCGCGTGCAGGAACCCGGGCAGCGGCATGTCGAAGTCCGCGTGCATCACCGGCATGCCGGTAAGCGAGCCCGACGCCAGCGTCAGGCCGTGGAAGCCGAAGCGCCGCGCGATGAACTTCTTCTTCCGCGGCCGGCCGATGGCGTTGTTGTAGTAGCGCACCAGCTTGACGATCGTGTCGTTCGCCTCGCTGCCGGAGTTGGTGAAGTAGACATGGCTCATCGGCGCGGGCGCGATCGCCTTGAGCTTCTCGGCGAGCTCGCCGGCCTGCGACGTCGTCTTGTCGAAGAGCGTGTGGTAGAACGGCAAGCGTCGCAGCTGCGACACGCCCGCCTCGATGATCTCGCTCTCGCTGAAGCCGAACGAGGCGCACCACATACCCGCGATGCCCTCGATGTAGGACTTTCCGTCCTCGTCGAACACGCGGATGCCCTTGCCCGACGAGATCACCAGCGGCGGCGTCTCCTCGAGCGCGGCGAGGTTGCCGTAGCCATGCACGAGGCTGGCCGCGGCGCGCGCGCCCGCGGAGTTCTTCGGAACGGACATCAAGGCCCCCGGGTTCGAATCCCGTCGACAGTTCAGCCGATAAGCCACGCGCCGTCGAGTGCCGTCGCATGCCGGACCTTGCCGCGGTCGCACGGCTTCGCGACACTGCGCGCTCCACGCAAGGGAGGGGACATGATCCACGAACTCCGCATCTACCACTGCATGCCCGGCAAGCTGCCCGCGCTGCTCAAGCGCTTCGAGACCATCACGCTCGGCATCTGGGCGCGCCACGGCATCCGCCAGGCGGGCTTCTGGACGGTCCAGATCGGCCCGTCGAACGCCGACCTCTACTACCTGCTCGAATGGGAGTCGCTCGCGGAGCGCGAGCGCAAGTGGGCGGCCTTCGCCTCCGACCCGGAATGGGTGGCCAAGCGCGCGGAGACCGAGCGCGACGGCCCGCTTCTCACGCATTTCGAGAACTACATCCTGCAGCCGACGGCCTTCTCGTCGGTGAAGTGAGCGCCGGCCCCGCGACCCCGGGCGCCGCGGCGCGCCCGGGACGCGCGGCTCACTCCGCCGCGCGGCTTGCGGCGTCGAGCCGCGCGACCAGCGCCTCGGCGCGCGCGCGCTTGGCGTCGTCGGGGTCGCGCTGCGCCACGCGCAGCAGCGTGTCGCGCGCCAGCGTGTCGCCGCGCTCCGCGAGGTCGAATGCGATGGCGTCGCGCCGGTCGTAGTACTGCCGGTCGAAGGGCACGACGCGCGCGCCCTGCTTGCGCCAGTAGTATTTCAGGTCGTCCTGCTTCCAGCCCGCGTACATCTCGTCCCAGCTGCACATGTTGCCGTAGGTCGCGACGCTGACCTCCGCGACCGGGTCGGAGAGGCGCTGGTAGCGCGCGTCGAAGCTCTGCCGCAGCTCGGCGCTGCGGTTGGGCAGGGCCTTGTGCGCGATCGTGTCGGCGAAGATCACGACGTCGCCCATCGCGAAGTCGGAGCCGACCCAGCTGCCCTCGAAGTCGTCGACCAGCTCGAGCCCGCCGGCGCCGCGCGCGAGGCGGAAGTCCAGCACGCCGCGCCGGTGCGAGCCCTCGGCCATGATCAGGCTGCCCTTCCCGCGCGGGCACTCGCCCAGCGGCGTCCACGCCGCGTAGCTCGTGCCGCCGCCGATGTGGATGCGGTCCTGGTGCGAGCCGGTGGTGAAGTCGAAGTCCTCGCGCTGGGGGAAGATGTTGCGCGCGACCAGCAGCGGATGCACCAGCACCGGCTCGCCCATGATGCGCTCGAAGGTCGCGACGAGGTTCGGGTGGTGCTTGATGCGGTGCAGTTCCTCGAGCATCCACATCTCGCGGAAGACCTCGAGATAGGCGGGCTCGGGATCCTTGCAGGCGCGCGCCGGCACGGCGATCGACGCCTCCAGCGGATGCGCGGCGTCGATCCAGCCGCCGCGCGCCGCGATCTCGAGGAAGCGCAGCCGCACCTCGCGCACCGCTTCGCGGGGCAGCAGGCCGCGGATGAAGAGGTAGCCGTCGCGCTCGAGCCGCGCGGCGAGCGCGGGCCCGTCCATCGCGATATCGGTCGAGTCCGTGAATTCCCTGAGCATGAGCGTCCCTCCCCGCCTGGCTAGCCCATGATGCAACGCCGGCGCGGCTCAGTCGACGCGCCCGAAGCGCGCCAGCCCCGCGCGCCCGCCCTCCGAAAGCGCATAGGTGCCGCGGCCGCGGCGCTCGAACCAGCCATAGACGTCGCGCTGCAGGATCTTCGCGGCGGCGGGCGCGCCGCCCGCGCGCAAGGCCGCCAGGGTCATCTCGCCGGCATCGGACAGCAGCGTGGCGCAGCGCAGCGCCTCCTGCCTGTAAGCCGTCATGATCGGCACGCGCGTCGAGCCGCCGGCGCTCGGGTCGCCGCGGCGGCGCGCATGCTCGCCCAGCAGGGCCGAGGCGCGCGCGCGGTTGCGCCGAGGCGCGTAGGGCAGAGGGTCGAGCACGACCTCCAGCCGCCCGCGCGCGACGACGATCAGGCCGAGGCCCAGCCGCCGGCAGAGCTTGCACGCGTCGTCGAGCCGCCGCGGCCAGGCGCCGACGGCGACATAGACGGCGTCGGTCAGCGCCAGGCGGTCGATGCCCTGCAGGACGACGTCGAGGCCGAAGCCGCGCTTGAGTTCGACCACGACTGGCGGCTCGTCGCCGCGCACGCCGACGACGTCGCAGCCCCGGACCTCGCCCTTGACGACATAGCCCTGGCCCTCGAGGAAGGCCTTCACCGGCGCGTAGAGATCGACCTCCGCGCCCTTCATGCGCTGCGGCGACGCTCCACGTCGGAGAGGAAGCGCGACGGCATCTCCATCAGCGGTCGGCGGAAGCGCTCCCAGAGCACGTGGTCCTCGTCGCTGTGCGGCCGCTGGCTTTGCGGCAGCGGCGGCCAGGAATCGATGCGCAGCCACAGCCTGAGCATGTGGCGACGCCGCGGCAGGTCGGGGAAGTCCTCGTAGGCGGTGCGCCCGTGGAAGACGAGGCGGTTGTTGAGGAACTGGATGTCACCCTCGCCGATCGACATGTCGAGGTAGAAGTCGGGATCGGTCGCCAGCTTCTGGACCATGGCGATCGCCTCGCGCTGCGCGGCGCTCAGCACCGCGTCGCCCGCCTCCGCCGCCTTGAGCGCGTAGTTCGTGCTGAGGTAGCAGGACAACTCCCCCGTCGCGCGCGAGAAGGTCGCGATCGGTACCGGCGGCACCACGACGCCGCCGCCGAGCCTGGCGTCGAGCTCGTTGCGGCGATAGACGAAGCCGTCGTAGTGCAGGCGCAGAAGGTTCGGGCGGCTGCGCGCGAGCTCGTCGTGGATGGCGACGGCGCTCGCGATGCGGCTGGCGCCGCCCGACTTCGCGGCGCGCACGCACATCAGGCCGATGATGTCGCAGGAATCGCTGTGCATGTTCTGGCCGCCGCCATGCTGGTAGCCGCGCACGGAGGAATCGACGTCGCTGATGTCGACGACATGGCCGAGATACTCGCCCTGGCGCGACTGCGTCGTCGCGCGGCCGACATGGGCACCGAAGCCGAAAAAGATGCGCGCGACGTCGTCGTCCGGCCAGCGCGCGCGCGGCAGGCCACGCAGCAACGCGAAGCCGCGGCCATGGCGCAACTCGTCGCGCAGCGCGGCGAGGCGCGGCCCTAGCGTCGGCAACGGGAAGTCGGACGCGCGCATGCGCGGGAAGTCGACCTCGCCGAGCGCGCGCAGGTGGGCAAGCGCGCGATCGATCTCCTCGACCTCGGCCGGCGAGATCTCGTGCAGGCCTTCCATGCGCCAGTCGATCTCGCTGCCCTTCCACGAGGCCTTCGCGCCGATGGGCGCGAGGCGCGGATCGCGTGTCGTCGTCATGCTGCATCCCCCCGAGGACCCGCCATCATCCACCTATGCACGGCCAGCGCAAGTTCACTGGCCTCACCCCGTCCGCGCAGGGGCCCGGATGGCCCGCCCCTGCCGGCACCCCTCCCACCCGCGCTGCCGCGCGGCCGGGGGAGGAGCCCCAGGTGGTCCTCCCCAACTCCCCTCCCGTCCGCGCGCGAGCGCGGATGGGAGGGGTGGCGCCGCGCGGCAGCGCGGCGACGGGGAGGGAAATGGTGCCGGAGGCCAGGCGCGGAGCACGGGCTCTGGCGGTGAAGCGCGCCGGTCGCGGCGCGCAGCGGTCGCTCGGCGAGCAGGAAACGCATGCCCCCTCCGTCGCGCGCCTGGCGGCGCGCGCCACCTCCCCCACCCGCGCTGCCGCGCGGCCGGGGGAGGAGCCCCAGGTGGTCCTCCCCGACTCCCCTCCCGTCCGCGCGCGAGCGCGGATGGGAGGGGTGGCGCCGCGCGGCAGCGCGGCGACGGGGAGGGCAATGGTGCTGGCGGCCAGGCGCCGCGCGCGGGCTCCGGCGGTGGAACGCGCCGATCGCGTCGCGCAGCGTCCGCTCGCCGAGCAGGAGACACATGCCCCCTCCGTCGC
>Ga0169931_10010856_pt1 | contig 12925 bp, 17 predicted proteins | sample Kivu_15m_20L_FD_129675 | JGI IMG/M metagenome (GOLD analysis project Ga0169931, IMG submission 129675) | Freshwater microbial communities from Lake Kivu, Western Province, Rwanda to study Microbial Dark Matter (Phase II) - Kivu_15m_20L... | ecosystem: Environmental > Aquatic > Freshwater > Lake...
TATACTATTCTTAACGATGTAATTTTTCAAATGAATTCTTATTTTGAATTAGTAAAGAAATATCGACCTTTATTTAAAGGAAACGTTAGCATAGTTGGACATTCGATAGGATCAGTAATGATATATGACATCCTATCTAATATGTCAAAAAACAAATCTCAAAAGAAAAAATCTTTTAATTTGGGAAATATTCAGTATTTGAAGCCATCTCCAGAAGAAGCATTATGTATTATTAAAAATCTTGATAGATCAAAGCGTAAGGACAGTCTAAAAGAATTTCTTCAAAGAAAAGCAAACGAAGAGAGAAAAACTTTTAATGAAATTAATAAAAACATAATAATTGAAGAAATAAAGATAGACAATGAGTCAGAATCATATAAAATCAGCGGCCATCAACCCGCAATTTCAAAACAAATTGTGATTCACTCTCTTGATGGTAACATCCATCCCATAAAATTTGCAGTTGAGCATTTTTTCATGATGGGTAGTCCCCTCTCTCTCTTTCTTTCTGTTGAGCATGGTATGAATTTTTCTATGCAAGAGATGGAGATAGTCAAAGACTTTCATAACATCATTCACCCTATGGACCCGGTTGCCTATCGAATTGAACCATTAATTATGAATTTCCCTAGATTAAATTCATCTTTCATTCTACCACATTGGCAAAATGATGGAATTAATAATTTTATGTTTCATCATTTTATGAAATTTTTCTTTTGTGATAAAGGAAAAGTAAATGACGAAGTAGATGAAATAAGTCGCAAAAAAATAGAGAAGAAAAGATATGATTTTATGGTTCAAGAATACCCAAGAGAGAGAGCTTTAAACGTGATAGGATTTTTATTTTCTCATTCCGCATATTGGAATAACACAGATGTTTTTTATTTTGTTATAAAAATGATACACGGACAAGGATACCAACCGCCAAAGATAAAACCTTAGTAGTAATATCAAAATATTAATAATTATTTGTGAGTTTTAAATATTAAAATTAAACTATCATTTTATCCAAAAATTACATTATATATTTTATTCTTTATTTATAAAAAGAATTTATGGTTGATTCAAATCTGCTAAAACAAGATCCTCTTTTCAATCTAAGCAAGCTTGAATTTTTCAATTTTAGTTTGAAATCAGATAATTCAAACTGGGAAAAATTTATTGAAGAAATGGTAGGCCTACGATATTTTTCTTTCAGACTTTGTAATCTTCACAATAATTATGACATGATGAAGTATTTCCTTAACCTTCTAGAGGGAAATTTTCTGTAATTATTATAAATATAAAGTATATAATCTTAGGGTGTTTAAATCTGAGCTTGCACTTAAAGCAATACACAATTTGAAAATGAAATTATTAAAAAATGATAAAAATATTAAGGACGAATACGTGCAAATTATAAGTTTTGCAAGATTAGTTTTTGTTTATATAATTCAATTGCTATTCGATTTAAATATAAGGATAAACAAAAATATCGCAGAAAAGTTTATAATATTCGAAAGTGAATTTGACTCTCAAGAATCATCGGATGTGAGGAATAAATTATTGTCATTAGAATATGTGAGAAGAAAAATAGACACAAAATTCCGAATAGGTAAGAAATATAAAATAATAGGATAGATTTAAAAGCAATTAAACAGGATGCAAGTTGGTTATTCAAATGATTGATTTGTTTTTTGGTTAATATTTTTTTAGTACAAATAGTAGTACCATATAGTTTATTTTCAATATGAATGTTTAATTAAATATTAGTAATTTTCTTTTTCTATAAATACATTTAATTATAAAAATGAATAAAATATTAATATGATGGGTATATTTTAATCGATATATAAGTTCAAATTTATATTTTTGCTGAAAATTTCAATCTATATTTTCTCATAAGATATCCCTTATTTAAGGAATAAAAAATCAATACAGATCTCTTTTCAGACTAATACCATTTCTGGTATAGGCTCTCCTTCTTCTCTTAATTCATCAGTAACTCTTAATACTTTTTCTTTTACTTCTTTTATTCCATTTGTGTAGGCGCTGTAATACATTACTAAACTCAGAGCCTTGTTTTTCTTTATTCCATAACCACCATTATAAAAAATATCACCACAAGGTTCATAGGATAATATATAGCCATTTCGACAAGCATGCCTATGCCAGGCAAGAGCTTTTAGATAATTCTTCTTCCTCAAGTTTCCTGATATATAGTGATTACCAAGTTCGTGCATGGCTTCAAGATATCCCTCCTCAGCAGAGCGTGAAAGGTAATCAAATAAAGCTAGTTTTTTAACAGAATCCTCATTCTCCTTATATATATTTAGCTTATCCTCTTTTAGAATTTTATAAAGCTGATAATAGGCCATACCATGAGAATAGGAAGCAGCAATGCTGAAGTAATAAAATGCTTTTAAATTATTTTTCATCGTGTAAAATCCATTAAGATACATTAGACCTAAAATGTAATTTGCTTCATAAATCCCTGCTTCTATAGCCTCTTTCATTATATTATAGACCTTTTGGTATATAAACTGTTTTTCATCATCTGACATCGGATTTTCCTGGGCAACATTATACATATTATAGGTAATTATGTTAAATAAGTCTCTAGCTGAGATATATCTAGCTTTTATATTTTCTTTATCCTTGAATATATTATCGCAAGCTTTCTTAACTTCTTCAGGGTCAGCTAGATAATTAAAATATATGAAATAAATGAAATATATTAAGTATACTTATTTACTTGATTTCTCCTTACGGAAATAATCCAAGTAAAACTGGATTTCCCTTTTATCCTGTGTCTTCTCACATTGGGACTTCGCAAGTTCCAAAATCAAAAATGATCTCGCTGGATTGTGTGGAATATCGACATCTCCAACAAATGATTTACAGGCAATATTAATCAATTCCTTAGTATTAGTCTCCTCCATTATTTTTAGACTAAACTCATTAAAAAAATTCGATTTTGTTGATTTTTCTTCCTTTTCTATTTTAGACGCTAATTCATCTTGTATTTTTGAAGATTTATCTAGTTTTTCAGGGCTTGACCTAGGTTTAATCGAATCAATTGTATATAAAAATTTCATAATTTGTTGATAATCCATATTCGATGATTTAGTTTCGATAACCCCCAAATACTTCTTTAGTTCTTCTTTAAATTCAGTCGAGTTTTCTTTCATTTTGGGAACAAGCTTCTTTCCCTCTTTTTTACCGAACATAATACTTGAAACAATTTTATTTATATATTTCTTAGTTGATTTCATTTAAATAAATTGAATATTATTTTTATTTTATATTTAATCGATAATAATTTAATGTAGAAACCGAATTTTATATTTTTCTAAATAACTCTTTATCTCTGGATGTGAATTTATAAGACAATTTAGTTTAACACGGCTTAAAATTTTCTTATATACTAGCAGAGTAAATAAACTTATTTAATTAGGAATTTGAATGAACCAAACTTGTAAAGATAAGATTTCCAGTGACTCTAATTTTTTAAAGAAAAAATCTCACAGGAAGGAGTTCATTTATGATAAAGTTGATAATTTTAAAAGAGCGGAATTGTTAAGACTTGTAAGAATTTGATTTAAATTATTTATTTATGTTTATATCCTTTTTAGTTACAAGAAGAAAAGAAAACTCTGAAAGAATCATCTGAAATCCTTAAAATTAATTATTCAACTGCTAAAACTATTATCAGGGTTTACAGAAAAGAACAAAGAATTTTTAAAAAATCTTCGTTGAAAGAGGAAGCCAAACTGACAATACTTAAAAAGGAGGAAAATTCAACATCAGCAATTTTTAATACCAAAAGTTCTAATATTTCTGTTTGCGAGAATGTATTTCAAATTAATAAAATGGATGAAATTTCAAAAAAACAGTTAGATAATTCAACGGATATGATTCCAGGAAATTGTGCTATTAGTCCAAATATTTTTAGAATCTACACTTTTTTATCTGAGAAAATCAACCGTGATCTTTTATCTTATTCAAGAATTATTAATCAAGTATATTACGATATCAGGGAAAATCAGACTATTCTTGAGAATCTCTTAAACTTTACATTCCAACTCGTAAAAAAAATGAATTGAATATTCAATATATGATTGAATCTGAAATTATTATAGTTAGTATGTAACGGTTTATAGAATTATACATCTATTATAAAATATCGAAATTTAATTAAAGGAAAAAATTATATATTTAATTATTTTCCTATCATTCCTGCACATCTGGTCCTTATCAGAAAATTATGTGTAAGAGTAAATTTTAATCAAGTAAGATGTTAAATTTTATAAATCAAATTAAAAAATCCTCAATCGAATTAAATATTTTTAATACATAAAATTTTATATTTTAAATTACATTATTTTAAGCTAATAATAAATAAAAATGTGTAAATATTCAAAAAGAATCCACCGGGTGATTTTCTCCCGAAATGAAATTATGATCCAACAGCTCCGTAGCGGAAGGCCTAAATGCGTTATTGGGTCTCCAACATTTCTGAAGGAAATCGAGAACAGAACGATTCGACTTATCGTAGAAGGTGTCCTTAATTGTATCTTCCGCATATTCAAGGGGAGAAGTATACTGAGCTACTTTATACATTACATTAAAAGGGTTATTAACATCGTGATACGGCTTAACACATGATATTAGTTCATAAAGAATACAGCCGAGAGACCATATGTCTACTTCATAAGAGTAGGGCTTTTCTAAAATGATCTCAGGTGCCATGTAATTAGGAGTTCCAAGAACACTCCTTTGCATCTGTGTCTCAAATTCCTTTACTTGAGTACTGATTCCGAAATCAACTATTTTTATTTCAGATAGGTCACTATTCACTAAAACATTTTCAGGCTATTATTATAAATTAAATTTTAATTATTACTTTTAGATCTCTATGAATAATCTTATTCTCATGGAGATACGCCAACCCTTCCAAAACTTTTTTAATTATAAATATTATTTTTTCTAAGGGAAGGGGTCCTTCTTTCAAAATTAATTCTTTCAAATTCATCCCATCGATATATTCCATGATGATATCTATCTTACACATAGTAGGAGGTGCTTCTTCTGGTTCATCTTCGTAATTTTCACCAGAAATTTCGATATCAAAATATTTTAAAATATTTGGATGCTCAAGATTCTTTACCATTTCGCATTCTTGCTCTACTCTCTCAATTAGGGTTTTATCATAGGTAACATCCATCCTTTTAATGGCAACATATTTGTCTATTTCTTCGATTAGTCCCAGATAAATCCTAGCTTGTGCACCTTCCGCAATGAAATTTACAATTTTTATACAATCATCGAATATATATTCGCCCTCTTTAAAATCTTTTAAGAAAAAACGATCACTACCATACAAACTTCTAATTCCGTTTCCGTCTGTGTTGATTTTAATTTCTTCAATATAATTATCATTCGTACAAAAAAATTTACAAATGTTTTCTCCGTTTAAACTTAATTTATCCATTCCAAGATTGAGACTATCACATTCGGAAGCATAACCGTTTGCCACATGAGGAATATTATTGTTTAGTCGAAAATTCATTTTAAAATCCATTGCGATGTGCCTTAGTTCTGGTGATTGGCCTTCCCCTACCTTTCCTAGTTTCTTATCGATTTCGTTGCTCGGTGAACTAAAATTAGGGATGTTTTCCAATTTTCGATCTTTGTTGGGATTTTCTATAGGTTCATTTTTTGCTATTGATTTAAATCTGCTTACGTCTTGAGGTTTGGAAGAGGCATTTGACAAAACAGATCTCAATAAATACGAAGACTTTTTCACATTTATAACTTTTCTAATAGACTTTTTTGTGTTATTCATAGTGCTGTTGTTAATCGAACCTGATACACCTGTATTAGTTTCCATTTGAATATACTTATTAATATAAAATTATTTTATATAATATTACTTCTTAATGATAAATGATTGATTATACTTATACTAGAAAATTATTTAAAATTTTTTATATAATCATATAAACAATTATAATACTTTAATGTTTCATTTTAATATTTTTTTATGGGTTGTCTAAAGTCAAAACATTCTGTTTTAACCCATCTAAACGACCTAATGAATGAATTTTACTTTAGATTGATTCACCATGAATTTATAATGAGTAAAATTACAGAATTTAACAATTCAAATAAAACCTATCACGAATTCTGGAATTTAACTAAACTTCTTGGTGTTCATCCCGATTTAAAATTTCAAGTAAAATATTGGGAATCAGCTTTTGTTCAATTCCATGATTTAAATATAGACGGACTGCTTTTTCTCTTTATATTACTGAGCGATGCGAAAATTACAGAAAAAAAATATTTAGTAAGATTTTATCTAAGCTCACGTTATAATGACTCTATAACTAATGAAAATGATCTTATAATGAATTTATCAGAATTCAAGAACATTCTGTATGTGTATATATCATGTCTTACAACAATCCCTTTAAAAATAATACACGAAATGAGGTTTGATCCTGAATACGAAAAATATAAAGAAATATTCTCAGACAAGAACATAAAAAACTTCACGGATGGATTTATTAAAAGTTTTGTTAGAAAAAATTATTACGTCAATGCGGGGGCATTTTTCGATGATAAATTTGAGTTATTGATTAATGATAAATTGATAAGAGAGACAATCTTTAAAGGATACAAGCAAGAAAATCAACATTACATGAATAAACAAAATATACGATCGATAAATTTGAATCCATTAAGATATTTAAAGACTGTTAAGAAAGGTAGGACACTAAGAGTTGGAACCAAAGATGACGATGATGAAGTACATAAAAAATATGATGAAGAACAATACAGATTAGATGAGAAATATAAAATTTTAAATAAATTAGATATCGAGGAAGATATTATTAGCCAGGAGTCAAGAAAAGATTATCAAAGTAATTCAAGCGAGTATAGACCTTTCAAAACATCAGTTAATAATATAAAAGAGGAATTTAAGCATAATACATTGAAAGCGTTATTCACTCAATAATTGCTTTCCAAAATATATAAAATTACATATTATAATTTTTTTTAATAATTGATCTAGGGTTAACCATTAAAATTTAAAAAATAAATTGAAATACATCTTTCCATAGAGTGAATATATAAATAATTATATTACAAAAAAATTTATTTCAATTTATTTCCATAAATTTTATAATTTGAATTAAATTTTTATTAAAATAAAAGAGCGCTATAAAAATAATTTTCAAAAGAATTGTGGCTAATTTGTTATCAAATCCTCCTTTAAGTACGAAATCTTTTATTTTAGAGAAAATCCATCCTGAAAGAAAGCAATAAGGCTATAGGAAATTTTGATATTCATACTTTTAATTAAAATTCTGTAAGATTTTATTTAACATTTAAAGATAGAAGGTAAACAGACTGGTTATATATATTTATATTTTGTGAATCTCAATAAAAAAATAAGAAAAAGAGATGTTGTAGGGTCTACGAAAAACTCCACCCTACCCAGGTAAAAACATTTTACTCGTCACATTTAAAAAATAATTCTTATATTAATTTGACCTTACCTTACCAAATAAAAATATTTGAGTATAATATACGACAATTTTTTTATAAGAATATAAGGAAATATCAAAACTCGACATAGATTCTTGACTTTTGATACCCCCTCTTGATATAAAAATAAAATAAGATATCTATATAATAAATAAGCAAGACTAATTATATAGAATATATTATAGTATTATGAAAATGCTTTTACAATAGGAATATCAAGATAGTATTTTTTTCAAAATATTTTAATTAGATTCTTTTTACCCCACATTTAGAGATTTTATATCGAATTCTGATATTTAAGACAATCTTAATTTCTAAATTATATTCGCCGGCTTATAATTTGGCCTCTTTTTTAGAATATTAACATTTCCACAACTCTCAGTTGCCGCATGCAATAAAATTATTGTAAACAAAATTTTCCAAATATTTTATTAAAATTAATTATAAAAATTAAAGTAAATTATTTTTATTTAAATATATGGTTTAAAGTTTTACACAAGTATAATGGTTTTTAAATTTATATTCAACTAAGTTAAAATGATTTTTTTAGTTTAAAATTTAAATATTATAATGAGTATTTTAAAATAATAAAAAATAAAATAAATCGGAAATCTTTGAGGAGGTCTTAACTAAATGTTCGATTTGCCAACAGCCACAGAGTTTCTTTTAACTGAATTTCTTTTATCAGCTTCTCTTTTGAGGGATTCATTGAGTCTCAATTCATCGTTAGAAAGGACACCATTGTTGTTTAAAACTAAGAGATCGATGTATTTCTCTTTCTGCTTCAGTTGATAATCTGTAGTTTTCAAAGTGTCTTTCAATTTTTCGTTCTCTAAGGTGAGTTCACGATTGTATGCTTTATGCTTCTCAATTAGATCAAGACTCTCCTGGAGTTCTTTTTCAAGTTGGGAGATCTTCGCATTCAATTCAACACGTTTGTTTATCTCTTCGTTGTGTGAGAGTTCCAATTTTCTGTAGTCAGATCCTAAAGTTTTAAGTTTAGTGAATTGCTCGCTATTCTCTTTTGTCAAGAAATCTACTTGAAGTTGGGTGTTCTTTAGTTGAGTTTCTAAAGTTTCACTTCCGCTCTTATTTGATGATGCAACCACCGGAGTTTCAACAGTTTTCTTCATATAGAGACTTTCTAAGGCTTGCTTTTTTGCTTCGTTTGGGACAAACTTGGTCGTTGTAGCTGAAGTAGTAGAATGGACACTTTTATTTTTCATTTATTTTATAAAAAATAAAAATCAAGTATAATTATAAATTTATAAATCTTAAATTTATGATTAGTTTAGTATCATACATAATATTAAATAAATTAAAAAATTAAAATTATTATTTGATTAGAATTTTAAATGATATCATAGATTGATGCATATTTTGAAGAATCGTGAATTTTTCACTTCACACAAAATTTGAAAAAGAATTGAATAAAATCAAATAGACTTTAGTGTTTTCAACCGACACTTTTCATGCATATTTCTATTTTATTGCTTATACTTTAATTCAGTAATAAAATTAACAGAGTTTAGAAAGGAGAATTAGGAATGAAGATAGGTAATTATAAAAGTTTTAGTATGTAAAAGTAAATCAGGATCTTCCTAAAATAAGTGAACTTATAAAAATTCCTTTCAATTACTCTTAATATATTACTATAAATATCAATTAAAAATTCTCGCAATTTAAATATTAATTTAAATACTTTAATATCGATAATATTTTTATTTTCTTTTATTTATTTATTAATTTAGTATTTTATATAATGGAATCATCAAAGAAAAATATATTCAAATCTCTTCTAATAATAATTTTTATTTACTTCGTAAATTCAAGTGACTGTTCCTCTACTTTACCCACTAGTAAAGAAGATTGTTATACTAAATCATTATCAAACGGGGAACTGTGTTGCTATCTTACAGGGCTAAATGCTTACTCAAGTGATAAATTGTGTCTAGGTATTCCTACTTCAGCATTTTCAGGAGAATCAAAATATTCATACGATAACAAAATATATAATATCGAATGTAATTATTCGGGACCATCATCTATTTTAGAAAAATGTGGGGGCACTCCCGACTCAAGAAAAGGTTGCTCTACAGGTTCATCCTTCGCAAACTCTTGCTGTTATTACGAACAAACTGAAACAGAATCAGTAAATGAAAAAGTGAAAAACACAAAAACTGGCTGCTATTGGCTAGGCACTAAATACGAAGGTGAAATCAGCTGGGCTGGACTTTTATTATCCTGCGACTCAAGTTTTTTGACATACTCCTTACATTTCCTGTTTGTATTTATGTTATTTCTTATCTAATTAAAATTTTTATCAAATTAATTTGTAAAACAAATTATGATCATTATATTTTAATTTGTATAAGTTTTTATTATTCTAGGAAATTAAATTAATCAATTAAATAACTTAAGGCATAGATTTATTTTATTTAATTTAAATAAGAAATTTCATATTGAATAAATGAATAGACAATATTCTAGAGAAGACCTGTTCAGAATGAATCAACAGGATGCAAAAGGTCTGAGAGACAAAAAAATAGCAGAAAGACAAGCTAGGGTAAATCAGGAAAGGATGGAATTGGAAAAAATAAACAGAGAGTTAGAACAAACGAAAATGCGAGAACAAAACACAAAATTGCAGCGTATGACCGATATGAAGGATGAATACAATCAGTTTATTCTCACTAAGCAACATTCTAAAGAAGAATCAAAAAGGATTAATCGTTCTAAGAAAGAAGCAGAATTAACAGGGACGTTTAAAATCGGGGGAGATAATCGAGAAATTAAGAAAAGAAGCTACGATGATGTTACGGACGGACTTGTGTTAAATCCAAGCAGGAATGTTCCAAATTCGAGTCAAAGAGGAAGAAGAGAACAGGAACCCGAGATGAAGCAAAGTGTTCCAATAAGAGGAAAAAGTCAGGGATATAATATTATCAATCACTCAGATGCTAATACATTTTTCAAAGAAAATAATACGATCGTAGATAATAAACCTTCAGTTAATCAACAAGGTATTCCATCAAATATGATTAATGATTACACCTCAAAATATAACACTCACTCTAATTCCCACTATCCCTATGTCCAGAAAGAAATCGAAGGTATCGAAAATTTAGAAAATTATCATAGACATTATGATATAAATTCAAGCAAACCTACATCAATTCATCACAATAGAGCAGAAAGTAGAGATGATAAGGTAAAGAGATATTACGAAGAGTATTTAAAAGAAAAGCTTAATGATGAAGAAAAAATTAACAAATATGAGGAATACAAACACGATTACAACAATGAGAATAAATATGAATTCGAAATGAAAAATTATAACAGCCGAGTTGCTGAAAGGACAGGAGAAAATGAGAATTTAGAACATTTAAACGAGATTTATGTTAATATTATCTTAAAATAAAAAATTTTAGAAGAAAAACAATGACCTTGAACAGCTTGACATTGAGCAACAAATGGCTGCTTTAAACATCGCGAATGACTCTCATAATGAATATCTCTCTAACAAACTCAAAAATCAAAATTGTTTTGCTACAAATTACAATATTCAATCTGATACTATTCCGCAAGGCTCAAATAACAAGAAAAACAATCAGGAAATGTATAAAAGCTACTTAGATGCTCAGGTAGATTTAACCAATTAAATATTTAGATCAAGGAAAAGACTAATCAAAAGAGCTTTAATTACATAACGCCAAGGATCAATCAAGTGAATAATAACAATTTTAATAGAGCTACTAAATTAAAGAAGGATTCATCTATCTCGATTAATCCATGTAATTTGCTTATTAATTATTTAGACTCTGGTAAAAATTATGAATTCGGTGGAACTTCTTTGCAAAATAATCCAATCACAAATCCTGTCAATTCCTATAATTTTGAAAATATAAGGTCAACTAAGGCTAATTCTTATGCAATGAACGCTGCAAATGCGATGAATGCAATTAATTCTGTAAATTTGAGGGATGTTGCCTCAGTTAGGAACGGAAAAAGATAATTAAATATCAACTAATTTATTATTAAATTTTTATAAGCGATTTATATTTAAATTTAAGCAGTTAATTATGTTTCTATTCATGTTCTTAAGTTTATCTAAACTCTCATTCTGATCAAAATAATTCAAAAAACTTTCCTTCTTTCAAATTCTTAATTGCTCTTAAGCATTCGCTTTGTAATTCTAATATATTCTTGATAGATAGATCTTTTATTAAGTCTAACTGATATTTTTCTTCAAAAAATTTCGACTGAGTCTCTTTATTGAAGAAACAACCTTTTGTTATATTCTCGAAAATCTCTACAAGCTAAAAGATTGATTAATTGTATTAAAAAATTTACCTTGATAAGGATACTTTGTGAATCTATTGCGTCTTTGAATGTTAAAATTTCGATTATTTCAGGTTTTAAATAAGCTAATCCCATTTCTCTTCGCCAGCTTTTAAGAATTTTTGTCAATATAATAATTTCTATTGTATGTGCTGATTTTCTTGATTTCATCCATGATTGATGAGCTAAAACATTTTTTAGGCTATTAGAATCATTTTGGAAGAAGAAAAGATTAAATCTAATTTGATTTTCATTGTGAAGGTTTCTAACACAAATATACTTTATATATGGATGATATTTTGTTATAAAATATACATACCTGATTGAAATTAGTAAAATAAAGATTTAATTCTAAAGTTTCTAATTGTATTGAATATCTCTTATTATTTAAATTTTCATTTGTATTTAATGATTCAAAGCATTCCTTAATCATTTCAACATTCTCGATTTCGATAACCATATCAATACTTAAGGAATTGTTTCGTAATGAAGTGCTGAAGATTGATCCCACTTTATGAATTTTAAGAATTTTTGTATAATCCTAATTAATGAAGTAATGATATATATGTAAGATGTTTACCTTCATTCTACCGATAATACTATTACTTATCGTATCTGATATAGCTTCTATTTCTGTATACTGCTTATCTACAATCAAATATCTTTCCCATTTAAAGGATAAAATTTCAAAATCTAAAATAACCCTTTCTTCGAATTTCAAGTCGAGAGTATTTTTTATTTGACTATTTTCAATCTTTTTATCATCTGTCATATCATGATTAATTATAAGATCAACATCGTTTTGCTCTATGTTAACAACTTGCTCCTTTGTCTCATTTTTCGATAACTTTTCATAATCCTTTTTAATGATCTTCCTCAATTTTGTGCCATATAATTTCGTTTTCGACATTTCAATTATCAACTGTTCACTTGCTATTTCTTCAAAATATTAAAATAAAAATTTCTTACTTTTCGCATCGCTTTTTTTATTGTTATATCCATTTGCAACTAATTCCGTGTTTGGTATTCTTGCAGTACATTTCCATTTAAA
>Ga0169931_10010858_pt1 | contig 12925 bp, 9 predicted proteins | sample Kivu_15m_20L_FD_129675 | JGI IMG/M metagenome (GOLD analysis project Ga0169931, IMG submission 129675) | Freshwater microbial communities from Lake Kivu, Western Province, Rwanda to study Microbial Dark Matter (Phase II) - Kivu_15m_20L... | ecosystem: Environmental > Aquatic > Freshwater > Lake ...
GAAGATCGGCAGCGAGAGCACCTCTGCCGCCGCCCGCTCAGACTCGGGAAACGCCCCTGTTCGATGGCCAAGACTCTGATAGCACTGCTGGAGATGCATGGGCAGGGGATAATAGACCTCCGTCCCCACCCCTTTATCTTTGAGGCAGGCGCGAAGCTCGTCTCGTTTCGAGACACGAACGGTATATTGGTTATAGACGTGGAAATTCCCTGGCCTGGTCACCGGCAAGGTGACGCGATTGAGCAACCCGGCATCCGTGAATAATTGCTCATACCGAGCCGCATTGCGCCGGCGGCCTTCGGCCCACTGATCGAGATATTTCAATTTAATATGGAGCACGACAGCCTGGAGCGCATCCAAGCGGCTATTGATGCCAATCGCCTCATGGAGATAGCGCACACGGCTCCCATGCACCCGCAACATGGAGAGGGAATCCGCCAGCGCTTGATCGTTGGTCGTGATCATCCCGCCATCGCCGAATCCCCCCAGATTCTTCGAGGGGAAAAAACTGAAGCAGGCGGTCTCGCCCAGCACCCCCGCCCGTTTGCCGCCCTGCCCGGCTCCGATCGCCTGGCAGGCATCTTCAATCACCGGGATCTTGTGCGCACGGGCAATACGATTGATCGCGTCCATATCGGCGCACTGGCCGAAGAGATGCACCGGAATGATCGCCTTTGTTCTCGGAGTGATCGCCCGTTCAAGCTGCGCAGGGTCGAGATTGAAGGTATCCCGCTGGATATCGATGAACACCGGCTTCGCCCCCAGCCGGGAAATAGCGCCAGCCGTGGCGAAGAAGGTAAAGGGCACGGTGATGACCTCATCACCGTGGCCCACTCCCATGGCCATGAGGGAGAGCAACAGGGCATCGCTGCCCGAGGCGCAACTGATGGCATAGCGGGCGCCGGTATACTTGGCCACAGCCTCTTCAAATGCCACGACACGAGGACCAAGGATGAAGCCCTGTTCATCACAGACGGTCTGCACCGCCGCCAGGATTTCGGCGCGGAGCGGCTGGAATTGAGCTTTGAGATCAAGCAGAGGAATATTCATGCGATTACGCTCGTGATTGGAGGATATAGCATGGGCCCTTCACACAACCCGATGCTCCATCAATACCCTGGACGCATTGTCTTTGCAAGCGGAGAAATACCCCGACGCGGACCAGCCATCTCAGCGGAAGTCTCGCCGCTGAAAGATGATACTGGCAGAGAGCAATAGAAAGGCGACGTAGGTGAGCCCGTACACCACGATCAACAGCAGATCGGTCCCAGAAACCTCTAAATGGTGAATCACATGCCCTTTCAGATTGAACCGCTCTAAATTGGGCAGGACATAGTAGAGCCCATTGAGCAGCGCCTGCCCCCCCCTTCGCCCATTTTGGCCCCGAAGGTCTTGAGATCGGCGGTCAGATGCCCGATGACATACGCGGCCAGCGTGAAGATGGCGCTGAGCGTCGCGCTCGTAAACGTGGAGCAGAGCAACGCCACCGCCGTGATCACCATAAACTCGACAAAGATGAGTTGTCGGTATTGGATTGGTCAACAAGGAGATTGAAAAGAAAACGATTTACACCATCGTCTCCAGCGCCGAATCTGTGCATGTGTCGCACGCTCCTCATGCGATAGCTCTGCCTGAGAAACACAATCCGATCTGAACAAACCACAACCGAGCATGCCACGCCTATCTGCTTGAATCTCTTCGTGAAATGCACGTGATCAAACCGGGTGCGCTTGCATTTACGCGCAACCCGGTCATACGTCGGCGGGAAAATCTTCTGATGTTGATGAAGGGAAAGAAGAACGAAGGATGTCCGTACGAAGAACGTTACGGTGTCTGTATCTTGCCTGATACGCGACGCTTGGCTTGCTGAATGCGGTCTTCCTGCGTGGGATCGCCAAATCCTTGCTCACGGAATCGTTGCGCGAGCTTGTCGTTCGATGGATCGAGCTCCAGCGAATGGAGCCAGGCTTCCCTCGCTTCAGCCAGCTTCTGCTGTTTCACATATATGTCGCCCAGATGTTCGTAAATAACCGCATCATCCCCCACCAGCGCCACGGCCCGCTTAATCTCCGTGAGGGCCTCCGCCAACAACCCTGACTTAAAGAACGCCCAGCCCAAGCTATCGACGTAATACCCATTCTCCGGCTTCAGCGCGACCGCCTGCCTGGTGAGGGACAACGCCTGCTCGATCTTGATTCCGCGATCGGCATAACTGTAGCCTAGATAGTTCATGGCATCGGCATGATGCGGATCCAAGGCCAGCGCCGCTTCCATGGTCCGCACCACATCATCGAACCGGTTCAGCTTGTCGTAGGCGGTGCCGAGGTTAAAGTGCAGATCGGCATGTTTGGGATGATGGCTCAGCCCCTCTTCAAAGGTCTGTACCGACTTCTCGAACTGCTCAGCCTGCAGATAGGCCAGCCCCAAGACAATAAAGGGCTCCGGTTGCTTGGGGGTGAGCCTGGTGGCCTCGCTCAGGTGGACGATCGCCTCGGCATAGTGCTTCAGCCGATAGTGCAACACGCCCAGATGAATATGACTCTCGACATAGGTCGCATCGAGTTGCAGGTTGAACTGATAGGCCTCGATCGCCCTGGGCAGCTCCTTCGTCTCCTCATAGAGATAGCCCAGATAATCCCTGACTTTCAGTTCGGCGGGACGGACCTTGAGCACGGCCTGGAGTTGCTCGATGGCTTTGGGAAAGTCTTTTTTCTCTCCGTAGATCAAGGCCATTCTCAACTGGGCATCGAGATCCCCCGGATCTTCGGCCAGCATTTTTTCCAATTCGGCTAACCCACCGGCATAATCTTTCGCCGCGACATAGAGCTGCACCAGCCGCTGCCGGATATCTTTATTATTCGGATTGACCCGATCGAGATACCGCCTAAGCACACCGATGGCTTTCTCTTTCTCCTGCTGCGATTCATACAAGGAGGCCTCGGCCAGATAAGCCGGCTCGAACAAGGCATTCACGGCAATGGCCCGTTCAAAACTGGCAATCGCTTGCTCCATCTTCCCCGAGTCACCATAAATCCGCCCGAGATAATAATGGCCATTGGGCGAATCCGGCGACACCTTCAGCCCCTGTATCATCGTCTGCTCGGCTTCAGCTATCCGCTTTTGATTGACGAGGATAATGCCCTTGTGAAAATAGGCGTCGCCTTTCTCAGGCGCGAGTTCGATGGCCAGATCCAAGAAAGGCAACGCCCGATCGGCCTTGCCTCCGCTGGCCAAAATGCTGGCCATCTGAATGAGCATCTGCGGATCCTGGCCGGACCCCGCCCCTACCTCTTCGGCATACCGCACGGCGCTCGGCACATCGCCCAGCCCGAAGTAAATGCCGGCCAATCGCGCCTTCACAGAGCGGGAGGCCGGATCGGCCTTCAGCACGGCACGATATTCCTGGATCGCTTTCTCCGTGTCCTGCGCCAGCTCGGCTTGATAGCCCAGCATAAAATGATAGGCGGCGGCGGCATCGGGCACCGGAGGAGAGACAGGCTTTGGCGTAACAGCGGCCGTAGCAGGCACGGACGGCGTATCCTTCGGAGCGGGTGCCGCCGCGCAGGCCGCAATAACAAGGGGAATCAACGCAAACCCCAGCGGACGCCCGGAACGGGAGAGGGCCAAGCCAAACGAGGCATCCACCATAGAAGACTTTTGCATTGTCGTCACAATACCCTTATGAGGGGAAAGACTCGGAGTGCCACGGCTGATAAGAAGAAGTATACCGAGCGGGGAAAAGACCCGTCAAACAACTTCGCGCGTATCGAGGTTCTCGAATTTCGCATACTTGCTGTGGAAATGGAGATCGACCTTGCCGATCGGCCCGTTCCGGTGCTTGCTGACGATGATGTCGGCAATGCCTTTGCGCTCGGAGTTCTGATCGTAGACCTCTTCGCGGTAGATGAACATGACCACGTCGGCGTCCTGCTCGATGGCGCCGCTTTCACGAAGGTCGGCCAGCATGGGGATCGGCGGCTTGCGCGCTTCCACCGCCCGGCTGAGCTGCGAGAGGGCCACAACCGGCACATTCAGCTCTTTCGCCAAAGCTTTCAACGACCGGGAAATATCGGAGATTTCCTGCTGCCGCGACTCCGAATCGCTCCGCCCCTGCATCAGCTGGAGATAATCGACGATGAGCAGATCCAGCCCCTTTTCCGCTTTGAGACGGCGGGCTTTCCCGCGCATCTGCTGCACGGTAATGCCGCCGGTGTCGTCGATGTAGATGGGCGCCTGTTCCAATTTGCCGGCCGCTTCCGCCAGCCGCCACCAATCTTCCTTTTGCAGCTTGCCCGTGCGCAGGCCATGCGAATCAACACGGGCCTCGGAACTCAGCATGCGCAAGACGATCTGCGGCTTGGACATTTCGAGGCTGAAAATCCCCACGACGGTTTTGGCATGAATGGCCGCATGGGTCGCAAACCCCAAGGCCAGACTGGTCTTGCCCATGCTGGGACGGCCGGCCACGACCACAAGATCGGACGGCTGCAACCCCGCCGAGAGATCGTCCAGATCGATAAAGCCGGTCGGCACACCCGTGACATGCTCTTTCCGCTTCGAGAGCTGATCGACGAGGTCCAGACTTTCCTTAATGATTTCATTGATCGGGCTGAACGCCCGTTCGAGCTTGCCCTGCGCAATGCTGAAGACGGAGCGCTCGGCAAAGTCGAGCAGGTCATCAATGGAGGAGGTGCCCTCGTACCCTTTCGTCAACACTTCAGTCGAGGTATGGATGAGCTGCCGGGCGACAGACTTGTCGCGCACGATCTTGCAGTGATAGCGGACATTCGCCGCGCTGGACACGGACTGCACGAGTTCGGCGAGATACGCGGCGCCGCCGACCGACTCCAGCTCAGTCTTGGCCTTCAGCCGTTCCGTCAGCGTAATCTGGTCGATGACTTCGCCGATATCGGACAAGTCGAGCATCGCCCGATACACTTTGCGATGCGCCGTACGGTAAAAATCCTCTTCCTGGAGCAGCTCCATCGCCTTCGGCATCGCCGCGTTGTCGAGCAAGATAGCGCCCAGCACCGACTGTTCCGCCTCCAGGTTCTGCGGCGGCAGCTTCGGCTGGGAAAGATCGACTGCCCCCATCGGCTTCATCCATTCCCCTTCGACAGATGTCAGGACTTGTGTGCAGACGCAGGCCGCGCCTCATGACGAGACGCCTGCACTCCCAACCCGCGGAAGAGACGATCGACGTTCAGTGCAAATCCAGTGGAGGGCACATTTCTGCCGAACCGCCCGATCAGGTGATCGTACCGGCCGCCACCGCCCAGCTCCACCCCGACGCCTTCGGCGAACACGTCGAAGACCACGCCATCGTAGTAATCGAAGCCGCGAAACTCTCCGAGATCGAGAAAAAGCACTTCCTGATGTCCAGCCTTGCAGAGCGATTGATACACCGACGTCAGACGGCTCAGCGAGCCCAAGATCGCCCGATCCCCTCCGGCCAGCGTCCGCCCTCTGGCCAACACTTCGGCCTGGCCGCAGAGTTCCGGCGCTTCCAAAATGCTCGCGGCGTATTTCTTCGCCACGCGCTCATTATCGAGAATCTCCTGGAGCCGAGGAAGATCCTTGCGGGCCGCGGCCTGTTCCGCCCGTTTCTGTCCTTCCGGCGATAGCCCGGCGCGCACCAGCAACCCCTTGAAAAAGCCGACATGCCCCAGTGAAATTTTGAAGGACCGCAGACCGACCCGTTTCAGGCACTCGATCAGCAGCGTGACGATTTCAGTATCAGCCGCGGCATCATCCGCGCCGATGCATTCGGCGCCGACTTGAAAAATCTCCCGGTCCCGCCCCGCATGTTCCGGTTCATAGCGGAACACCGACGTCCGATACGACAGCCGCAATGGCAACTGCGCCCCCATCATGCCCATGGCGACCGTTCTGGCAATCTGCGCGGTGGCATCGGGCCGGAGCAGCAGAATGCGGCCGGTCGTGCGATCCGCGAACTTGTAGCATTTCTCGATCAACTCCGGCTCCAAGCCGGGCGCGAGCACATCGAGATACTCGAACGTCGGCAGGATGATTTCGTCATAGCCCCGCTGGGTAAGCTGGCCAAGCAACTGCGCTTCCAACTGGCGCACCTGTTTGGCGGCAGCCGGCAGAATCGTAGCCATGCCAGAGGGGATCAGAGAACGCTCACGCAGAGAGTTCGTCTGCCCCGATGGGACGGGCGGCTTCGTAGGAGCAGAGGCCATAGCAGACCGATGCGTGTCCCAATGGTTAGGAGAGGTTGGCGACTTTCACCGACAAAATATTCGAGCTGGACTTAATTGTGTCCAGCACCGCCGCCGGGAACGACGTATCCGACCCGATAATCAGCAACGCATTTCCGCCGCGCTTTTCCAGCGCGCATTGCATGCGCACGATATTGATGTTGTTCTCGCCGAGCACGTGGCCCACCATGCCGATCACACCGGGGCGATCGACATTATGAATGAACAGCATGTGCCCTTCGGGAACCACTTCGACCTTAAAGCTGTCGATCTCGACAACCCGGGCGTCCTTCTTATGGTAGAGCGTGCCCGCCACCTGGTGCGTAGCCTTCCCCGCCTCGACCTTGACGCGAATCAGGCTGGTGAAATCGCCCGCGTCCGAGCTCTTGATCTCTTTGACTTCGATGCCCCGCTCTTTCGCCACGACCGGCGCGTTCACATAGTTCACCGGGTTTTCCATGATGGGCGTCAGCAAGCCCTTCAACACGCCGATTGTCAACGGCGCAATCGAGAGTGTCGCAACGTCCCCGCTATATTCCACCGTCACGCGCTCGATGCCGCCCTGGCACAATTGCGAGAGCAGCGAGCCCATTTTCTCCACCAGCGTGAGATAGGGCTGCAAGCGCGGCAGCAGTTCCGGCGCGATCGACGGAATGTTCACCGCGCCTCTCGCCACACCCTTCGTGAAGTAGTCCACGACCTGTTCGGCGATCCCGACCGCGACATTTTCCTGCGCTTCGGTCGTCTGGGCGCCGATGTGCGGCGTGCAGATGAAATTATCCAGCGCCAACAGGGGATTATCCGCCTTGACCGGCTCTTCCTCAAACACGTCGAAGGCCGCGGCCGCCACTTGCTTGCTCTTCAAGGCCTCGACCAGATCGGCCTCGTTGATGATGCCGCCGCGGGCGCAATTCACGATCATCACACCGGGCTTCATGGTGGCAATGGCCTGCGCGTTGATGATGCCCTTGGTTTCAGGGGTCAACGGCGTATGCACCGAGATGATATCGGCGCTCTTGAACAATTCCGGCAGCGCCATCATCGTCACGCCCATTTTCTCCGCCCGTTCCTGGGCCAAATAGGGATCGTAGGCGATCACGCGCATGCCGATGCCCTGCGCCATTTTCGTCAAGTGGCTGCCGATTTGGCCGACCCCGACGATGCCCAGCACCTTGTTATAGAGCTCGACGCCCATAAACTTATCTTTTTCCCACTTGCCGGCCTTGACCGACGCGGTGGCCTGGGGAATCCTCCGGCTCATGGCGCAGATCATGGACATCGTGTGCTCGGCCGTCGTGACGGTATTGCCGCCCGGCGTGTTCATCACCACGATGCCGCGCTTCGTGGCCGCCGGCGTATCGACGTTATCGAGGCCCGATCCCGCGCGCCCCACGATCTTCAGCTTCGGGGCCGCCGCGATCAGCTCATCGGTCACCTTGGTGCCGGATCGAACGATCAACCCATCGGCGTCCTGAATCTCTTTGAACAACTCCTCCTTCGGCATTTTGGATTTCACCACTACCGTGAAACCCGCCTTTTCGAGAAGTTCGACGCCCTGCTTCGATAAACTGTCGCTGATCAGGATTTTCATGAAGACCTGCCTATTTCGCCATCAAAATTTCTTGTGCTTTGCCGACGCCGCTGCCCAGCTTCACGGAATGGCCGAGGCCCTTCAGCACCATCTCGGTCGCCGCCACAGCCGTAATCACGTCGAACCGGTCGGCATAGCCCATATGTGACAGCCGGAACACTTTGCCCTTCAGTTGGTCCTGTCCGCCGGCTGCGGTAATCCCATATTGGACACGAAGATTCTTATAGATGGCCTGCCCATCCACTCCCTCCGGCGCGCACACCGTCGTCAACGCATCGCTGGGGGAATTCTTGGGGAACAGCGCCAAGCCCGCCGCTTTCATGCCCTCACGCATGGCATGGGCCAATTGCCCCTGCCGCGCGAACATCTTCTCAAGCCCTTCGGCCTTCATGATTCTGAACACTTCCTGAAGGCCGATGATCAACGACACGGTCGGGGTAAACAAGGTTTGATTCTTGGCCTGATTCTCACGCTCTTTCTTGAAGTTGAAATAGAACGACGCGTTCTTGGCCTGCTCCGCCATCGCCCAGGCTTTATTGCTAACACTGACGAACGCCATGCCGGGCGGAAGCATGAGCGCCTTCTGCGAGCCGGTAATGACCACATCCAGCCCCCAGGCATCGGTCTTAATATCGAAGACGCCGAGCGCGGTAATCGCGTCCACCACCAGAATCGTCTTCTCGTACCCCTTGACGATTTCGCCCAGCGCCTTCACATCATGCGACACGCCGGTCGAGGTCTCGCTCGCTTGCACATACACGGCCTTAATGGAGGGGTCCTTCTTCAGCGCATCGGCCACGAGTTGCGGATCCACCGCATGGCCCCACTCGACCTTGATTTCAGTCGCCTGCACTCCAAAGGCCTTACAGATCTTGCCCCATCGTTCGCCGAATTTTCCGCCGTTGACGAACAACGCTTTATCGCCGGGAGACAGGAAGTTCGAGACCGACCCTTCCATGCCGCCCGTTCCGGACGACGCCAGCATCAATACATCGTTTTGAGTCTGAAACAGCCACTTGAGCCCCTCGCGGACTTCGGCAAAGATCGGATCGAATTCAGGCGCCCGGTGGTGAATCATGGGACGCGCCATCGCCAGCAACACTTCCGGGGGCACAGGCGTGGGGCCGGGGGCCAATAGATACCGCTTCAACATTGACCGATCCTCCTTCGATAAGAACCGTGGGGAATTGACCAGAAAAGAGGCGGTACGCTACCACTAGCGCCACGAGACTGTCAAGAAATCACACGGTCCCGCACCCACGCACGATGGCCTCACGACCGCGCATCCTCCAGCGTGCTCCCGATCCGTGCAGCACCCTGAATCAAGCACCACGCCCGGCACGCTCCCACGCATGCGGCATGGCATAACCTGTTCTATTTCTTGACAACCCTCAGGCCCATCGATAGTCTACCTCTATTAACAAGGATTTCCCTAACCACCTCACCGGACGCGAGGGCTATCTTGGATCAGTTGAAAACCGCCGTTTCCACACTAGGCATCCTGTCCCTCCTGCTCCTCGCTACCTTCATCTGCGCGCCAGGTGAAAGCCACGCACAAATGCCTCCGGCAGCGATTCCCCCTGATACCGCACCCGATATGACGCCGGCGGAAGAAGACGATGAGCCCGATGCCAATCTGGTCCCGCTGGATACCGAGATCACCCTCTCGCCTTCCGATGCGGCCTCTCCAGCGGACATGATCGTTCCATCAGCTTCTTCAGCCAATGCCGCCTCCGCCCCGTCCTACAACATTCCCGTCGTGATCGACTCGACAGTACAAAGCCACATCCACTTCTTCAACACCTCCATCCGTTCCCGGTTCGAGCAATGGCTGATCCGGCTGAGCCGCTATCGGCCGCTGGTGGAGAACATCTTTTCGGAATTCAATCTCCCGAGCGATCTGGTCTACTTGTCGCTCGTCGAAAGCGGATTCAACCCCCATGCCTATTCGCGCGCCAAGGCCACAGGCCCCTGGCAATTCATGAAAGGCACGGGCCTGGTATACGGCCTGCGCATCGACCACTACGTCGATGAACGGCGCGACCCGATCAAATCGACCGTGGCCGCCGCGCGGTACCTGCGCGATCTCTACGATTTATTCGGAACCTGGCCGCTGGCCATGGCCGCGTATAATGCCGGCGAAGGGAAAGTCATGCGGGCCCTGCACAAAGCTCAAGCCGAGACGTTCTCGGACATTTCCAAAACCAAGCTCATTCGGGCCGAAACAAAACAATATGTCCCCCGCATCATGGCGGCCACGATCATCGCGAGAAACCCCGACCAATACGGATTCTCTCAAGACCCTGTCGCCCCGCACCAGTTTGAAGAAGTCACCGTCAACCGGCCGCTGCATTTCAGGGCCATTGCCAATACGACCGGCGTCTCTTACGAAGACCTGCAGCTTCTCAACCCGGAATTGCGGCGCGATGCCACCCCCCCGGACGATTCGCCCTATCATTTGAAAGTCCCGGTGGGCACAGGCGCCAAAGTCGCGCAGCTCCTCGACCGGATACCGACCTATAAATTTCCTCCGCTGCAAGTCCATGCGCGCGCGAAGCAGGTCAAGACTGATCGCAGCCGGTGGTATAAGGTTCGCGCAGGCGATACGCTGGAAAAAGTCTCCAAACGCTTTCGCGTCCCGCTGAAAACGCTTAAGACGAAGAACCATCTGAACGGGCCCGTCATCAAGCCCGGCGAATTGCTAATCATCGCGCGATAGCGCAAGACGCCGTCACGGCCCTGCGGGCAATCCGCACGGCCATAGGCATGAGTCTTCGATCCGTCGGTTAGGGTTTCTTGGGCGCGGCGGGAGTCGCGGCCGCAGCCGGATCCGGGGACTTCTTCACTTCCAGCACCTTCACTCTGACCGCCGCTTCATTCGCCAGCGGAGAGTTGGGGTAATTCTTCATCAAATCCTGATAATGAGCCAGAGCCCCTTCCGGACGGGAGAGACTCTCCTCAAGCCGGGCCAATTCAAACAAGACCTGATCGCGATTCAAGGATCCGGGGATGTCCGGCACGGACAAATAGGCCTTGGCGGCCTGATCGCGATCCCCCTTCAACAAATAGGCATAGCCCAAGCGCTGCTGCACCAGCCCGAGCAACCACGTATTGGATCCGTACATCACAATGAAACGCTTATAGGCCTCGATCGCCGCATCCACTTCGTTCGACTGCACCAGCGCATTCCCCAATTGAAAGAGGGCCAAGGGCGCCGTCTGAGTGCGGGGATATTCCTCAACGATTTTTTTATACAGCGCGACCGATTCCTTCAAATTGAGGTCGGACTTCTTGGGATCGTCGGCCGGCCGCGTGAAATAATGCAGCGTCGCCTCATGCTCAAGATCCTGCGCTTTGCGCGCCGTCTGCGCGTCATACCACAACACCCCTCCGACAATGCCGCCGGCCAGCAGGAGAATCGCGGCGCCCACAAGCAACGGGCCACGATAGAGCCGCAGCGACTCAATCAGGCGCTCCGTATTGCCCGCCAGATGGGCTTCATCGAGTGGCAGCGTCCGCGGAGGAACTTTGATGCGATAGGTCATAGAGCAACCAGCCAGAAAGGCATTTCCTTCATATGAACCTGGGCCTTATACTAGGGATCGATTTGCCTTGTCAATGCAGAGATGGAATGGCCAGGAAACGGCCGGCCTCGCGGCAACACATTCACCCATCCCTTTAGAAGACGGATTAGGCGGCTCATCGCATGTTCCACGATTGGCTCCAGCACTTGGCCGCACACTCGCTGCTACGACAGCTCCGCCCGCTCGGCTCGGCGACCGGGCCGGCCGTCACGATTGGGGGCAGAACCGTCATTCTGCTGGCCTCCAATGACTACCTGGGACTCACCACCCACCCCGAAGTCGTTCAGGCCGCGATCCGTGCTACCGAGGAGTATGGGACCGGCGCGGGCGCCTCCCGCCTCGTCTGCGGCACACTCCCTCCGCATGAACAACTGGAAACCGCTCTGGCGGCCTTTAAGCGCACCCCCGCCGCCCTGGCATTTGGATCGGGCTATCAGGCGAATCTGGGTATCATCCCGGCCCTGATCGGCAAAGGCGGGCTCATCCTCGCCGATCGGCTCAGCCATGCCAGCCTCATCGACGGCTGCCGGCTGAGCGGTGCCGATTTTCGCGTCTACCGGCACAAGGACCTCGACCATCTGGAATCCCTCCTGAAGCGGCGCACGGCCAACCGGCCAGTCGTGATCGTGACCGATGGACTCTTCAGCATGGATGGCGACCTGGCGCCCCTTCCCGAACTGACAGCATTGGCGACACGCTTTGGCGCCATGCTGTATGTGGACGATGCGCATGGGACCGGCGTGATGGGAGCTTCGGGCCGGGGCACATTGGAACATTTTGGCGTCGAACATCAGATTCCGTTTCACATGGGCACCCTCGGGAAAGCCCTCGGCAGCAGCGGCGCCTACCTCGCCGGCAGCGCAGATCTGATCCAGTATCTCATCAATACCTGCAAGCCCTTCATGTTCACCACGGCTCCTCCCCCGAGCGCCGCCGCCGCCGCCACGGCCGCCCTTGCCGTCATTCAGAATGATCCAGCCCGCCTGGCACGCCTCTGGGAAAACCGGGAGCGGCTCTATACGGGGCTCCGGCGCATCGGCTTCCGCCTCACCGAAACCGTCAGCCCTATCCTCCCGATCCTCGTAGGCCAGGCGGAGACCGCCCTGACCTTCGCTGAGCACTTGCTCGCCCAGGGGGTTTACGCCCCGGCGATTCGGCCCCCGACCGTGCCGGAAGCCACCAGCCGTATACGCGTGACCGTGACATCCGAACACACAGCCGCGCAGCTCGACGCCGCGCTTGCCGCATTCGAGCAGGCGGGAACCGCCGCCGGGATTCTTTGACCTATTCCTCCCGCACATCTTCCCGTGAATTTCTTGCTTTCCCATCAGGCTATGGCATGATCCTCCCATAATACTTTTCGGAGGCAGGCTCAGCCGGCGCCAAGCGGACCGCACAGCCCTGATTCCGTCTTCATTCGGAGATTGCGCCATGGATATTTCCAAATTGCTCACGTTCTCGGTGATAGAAGGGGCCTCAGACGAAAACATCAGCGCCGGCGAACCGCCGATGATCCGCCTCCATGGCGA
>Ga0169931_10010859_pt1 | contig 12923 bp, 12 predicted proteins | sample Kivu_15m_20L_FD_129675 | JGI IMG/M metagenome (GOLD analysis project Ga0169931, IMG submission 129675) | Freshwater microbial communities from Lake Kivu, Western Province, Rwanda to study Microbial Dark Matter (Phase II) - Kivu_15m_20L... | ecosystem: Environmental > Aquatic > Freshwater > Lake...
ACAATAACCCCAACTCTACCCTCACCTCTACAGGTTATTACGATGGCTATGACCGCGGTCAACAAGAGGTGGTGATGGGCGCATTTATTGCTGCATATACAGGTCGTGGAGTTACAGGCAACACCATCAATCCATTACGCAGCGTGCCTTTACCCAACTGGACTTTGACCTATGATGGTTTGACTAAATTCAAATTCACGAAGAAGTTCTTAAGAAATTTTGTTATCAAACATGGTTACTCATCATCGTTCTCCATTTCTGGTATGCAAACCAACTTGAACTACGAATCCGATATCAATGGTTTTGCAAGTGGACGAGATTTGAATGGCAACTTTATTGCACCGATGTTGGTCCAAAACTTAAGCATCATAGAGCGCTTCACGCCGCTTTTGGGTGTAGATGCTACATGGGTTTTGGCTAATAATGCACTCATCACCAAAATTGAATACAAGCGCGACCGCTCAATTGGTTTGGGCTTAGCCAACAATCAGGTGACAGAAATCATTGGCAAAGAATGGATTATTGGTGTAGGTTATAAGATTGATAAATTGGTTATCAAAAAAATAAAAATTAATGGCAAACCGATTGAATCTCCTTTGAATTTTAGATTTGATTTATCCATTCGAGACAACATTACAGTGATTCGAAAAATCATTGAAGAAAGCAATCAAGCCACTGCCGGACAAAAAGTGTTTTCGATTCGCTCGACCTTAGACTACAACTTGACGCGCAACTTGACGCTTCAAATGTACTACGACCAAATGATCACAACGCCCGTAATTGCGACTTCTTATCCAACGGGCAACATGAGTTGTGGTTTCAGATTGAGAATCAATTTAGGAGGATTGTCATGCTTCGTGAGGCAAAACCAAAAGATACGGTTCGCATTCTTGGATTAATTAAAGAATTGGCAGCTTTTGAACGCGAACCCGATGCGGTTTCCAATACTTTGGAGGAACTACAACATGCGCTTTTCGTCGATAAACATTGTTCTGCTTTGGTTTGGGAAGATTCCGAACATGGTGTAATCGCCTTTGCCCTCTATTACATTGGCTATTCCACATGGAAAGGCAAAACAGTTTATTTGGAAGACTTATACGTGAAACCCGAGTTTCGACAACTAAAAATTGGCGAACAACTTTTCGATGCCGTTGTGGATGTTGCGAAAAAAGTTGGTGTTCGACGTATGGATTGGCAAGTACTAGAATGGAACACGCCAGCCATTAAATTCTATGATAAAAAGGGAGCAACACTAGATGGAGAATGGATTAATGGAAGATTGTTTTTTTAAGACTTTTAGCTCTCTGCGCTATTAACTGATAACCAATGGCCAATAGCTAAGCCGTCCCCATCCCCTCAAATATCCTTGCCACTGCCGGACAAATCAAAGTGTTTTTCAAGGTCAAATTTAGAATTTGTTGCATATTTTTTCTGTTGGTATGCGGATATTCACCACATGCCAAAGGGCGCACTTCGTAGATAGAACAAGTGTTATCGTCTTGCAAAAAATGACAAGGCGACTGTTTCAAAACCCAATCTCCTTCTTCATCCATGCGCAAATATTGGTCTAAAAATTTGGACTCAGGCATGCGCAAATGTTTGGCGATTCGCTTGACATCCACATCTCGAAAAATCGGACTCGTAGTTTTGCAGCAATTGGCACATTTCAGACAATCAATTTTTTCAAAAGCAGCATCATGCAATTGATGTATGCGTTCGTCAACTTCTTTGCTTTTAGCCTTTTGAAGCTTTCGTACCAATTTTTTATTGGCATCCACGTTTTTGATGGCTGTTTCTATGTCCTTGGTATATTCCATTTGCGTTCACAAAGGTAAGGTTTCAAGACGAGTGAGCAGGATTATTTCGTATTTTTGCTCCCACATGCTTCACTACGCAACTCATTCATGGAAAAATTTGATCTAATTGTTATCGGAGGCGGTCCAGCGGGATATGCTGCGGCCATGCGTGCCATCGATTTTGGAAAACGCGTTTGTTTGATAGAAAAAGACCTTGTGGGAGGTGCCGGTCTATACAACGGAGCATTATCTTCTAAGACCTTGTGGGAAATCTCTCAAAAAGTATATGAAGTAAACCGCGTAACAAAAAATCTGCGCAGCGAAGCATTCAGTCTTTCGTGGGACGAAGTGCGAATGACCTTAGAAGAAGCCATGTTTGAACGCAAATTTCATTATTCTTGTCACTTGAAGCTCCTGCAAAACAAACTCACTCACGGACATTTTGAATTCAAACGGGGGTTTGGGAAATTGCTTTCAAAAAATGAAGTAGAAATTTCGCACAACGAGGAGAAAGAGGTGATTTATGGCGATTACATCATACTCTCGACAGGGAGCAAACCAAGAATTTTACCGAATATTCCAGTTGACCACAAACATATTCTGACCTCGGATGGCATTGAACACATCAAGAATTATCCAAAAAGCTTAGTAATTATTGGCGCCGGGGTAATCGGTTGTGAATACGCAACGATTTTCTCTAATTTCGGGCAAACCAAGGTATATATTATCGACAGAAAAGACCGCATTCTTCCCTTCGAAGACGCAGATGTTTCTGAAATTGTCTCCAAAAACTTAAAGCTCAAAGGTGTTACGATTCACAGTGAGGCACATTTAGAACGCATCGAAGTTGTTGACGGTGAGGTGGAATATGAACTCTCTTATCCCGATGGCTCACATGAAGTTATTCGCGTTGAAAAAGCTTTGGTTTCTGTTGGACGCACCCCAAATTTGGAGCATTTAGGCTTGGAGAATGCTGGGGTTACCTTATCTACAAAAGGAGCCTATGTTGAAGATGGTGATACCGTGACCAACATCCCCAATATTTTTGCTGTTGGCGATTTGGTGGGTCGCATTGCTTTGGTGAACATGGCCGAAATTGAAGCTCGATATACGGTGGAAAAAATATTCGGTTCCAATCCACCAGCCTTGAATTACGACAATGTATGCACCATTATGTTTTTGCATCCAGAAGTAGCACTCGTAGGAAAAAATGAACAGCAATGTGTGCAGGAAGGACTTTCGTATAAAGTGGTGAAGTTGGATTATTCCATGATTTCCAGAGCCATTGCCATGCGCCGAACAGAAGGTTTCTTCAAAATCTTAGTTACCAACGACGATGAGATGCGTATACTCGGCATGCGTGCAATTGGCGAACACGCGTCTTCTGCGATTCAAGCTGTTGGGCTCTTAATCAAAATGAATGCACCTATTGAGACCTTATCGGAATTGGTACACCCCCATCCATCAATCGTAGAAGGTATTCAGGAATGTGTGCGGATGCTCCTCAACAAATCAATTTTCAAATCGGCCGTATTCAAAGATAAAATGTCGGTTTACGCTTACGAAGCCGGAGTGAAGCAAGAGTTGGAGTATTTGTAATCCGCTATAAGTTGTCTTTGTCCTAATGCCTTGCTTTTATTTCAAATCTTTCTACTCAAAAATTCGCATGACACCAAGTCGAGTGATATAAAACAAAAAACCCACCAAGACAATTCTCGATGGGTTTAGCGAAATATCAATAAAAACCGCTTATTGTTTCACGATTCGTTGAATTATAAATTGGCCATTAAGCTGAATATGAACCAAATACACCCCAGGAACTAAGCCTGACAAATCGATTTCTTTAATATCAGAGCCTAGAATTTGGTGAACAATTTTTCCAGTCAAATCAACAATTGAGATACTTGTTACGGCATCAGAACTGGAAACATTGAGCACATTTTGCGTTGGATTTGGATATAAAACGAGATTTGTATTCAGTTCGTTTATTGAACTGGAAACATCGTTAGTATTATATGTTGTATTGGTCACAATGGCTTCATTCCAGTCAAAGAAAATATGCGCCGTGTTCTCAATTGTGGTACCTAAACCATTGTTGGTGTTTTCTTGAATACGATAAAGCACGTAACCATGAGATTCAGGCTCATTAGCAGTTGAATCAGGTAACCAAATATCTGGGAAATTGAACTTTATAATGCCTTCTCCATAGTTGATGAGTTCCATTGGATGTGAAAATCCAACTATCTGCATAGTTGACCAGTTTAAATTGGCGCTCAAAGTATCCATAATATAAACATCTTGGGCAGGTGCAGTTCCCGTGTTTTGGAAACGAATGCGATACGTAAGCACATCATCCACGTTTGGAGCAATCACCATGGGTAAATCAACTGTTTTGTCATTAGGATCGTAGCTGTTTCCCACAAACATAGATAAATTGCCGTAGTTGTTTTGAGAATTGCAGTCATCGGCAGTTGAAATGCTGATGTTGTACTCATGAATAGTTCCACTCGCAATTCCTGCAGGAACAGCAAAAGATATGATATCTAAAAATGAGAAGTTGGTGCTAGAAGAATTCAACGTCCATACAATACTATTACCCACAATGGTATAATTAGGATTCATAATTGTTGAAGTAATTGGCGTAACATCAGCTGGATAAACAAGCGTTAAGGTATAATCGCCGGGAGCATTTGGACCATAATTGCCCCATTGAATTTTAATCTGATTGTTTTGATTTTGGAAATAACCAATCCAAGGCAACACCGTGCTCCAAAGATCAGCACAAGCGGGAACATTTGAACAATTCGCTCCAAAAAACAAGGGCTGGGCCTCAGCACAAAGGAAAAATGCAGTTAGTGGTGCTAAAGGAAAAGAAATATTAGAATTATCGGCATAAATTGGATCGATTTGAACAATAACCGCTTGGTTTAAATTGGAACTAGACATTGTGTCTGTGTAAGAAAAATAGCCATTTGCATTGGTGTAAACGGTTACTTGCGTTCCGTTGCTCAGCGTAATAAGCACAGGGACATTGGCGATTCCCATTTCTTCCGAGTTCATGTTTCCATTGTTGTTGTTATCACAAAAAACATAACCTGAAACGCAACCGAGTGCAGGTGCATTTGGGTCACACAACAAATAAAATGATAGACTAAGCACACCACTTCCTGAATAAACCACTGTAAAATTGGGTTGAGAATTGATTAATCCGTTTTGCGCAAGCCAGGCTGGGTTGATATTCACAACATAAACACCTTCAGGGATATTTTGAACGAATACAGTTTGACCATGGGCAACAGTGATGTTGTAAGTGACATTGGTGTTGCTCGTCAAAATAAGGGGGATATTCGCTAAAATACTTGGATCAACATCATTGCAATCAGTACTAATCACGGTTTGCACTGGAGTTTGTGAGGCGTTGTCAGCGCAATCAAAGATAAACTGAAGTGTTATGATTCCCGAACCCGAATAACTGATTTGGTAGGTATTCTGATTGCTGTTTGCTAATCCGTTTGCAGCGAGCCAGTTGGGACTCACAGTTACCGTGTAAACGCCCTCAGGAAGGTTGGGAGCGTTGATAGTTTGACCACTCGCCACATTGAAATCATAGGACAACATACCCGATGTAAAAATTACCGGAATACTATTCAATATGCTTGCACTTACTCCTGGACAAAGGATTGTAGCAGCGGTAAATACAGGAGTTGGGCAAGTGTTTTCAAAGTTGATTGGCAGTGTATAAATTGCCGAAGTACCATTGGCGCCATACACAGTAATGATGGCTATGTAATTTTGATTTGTAGTCCCATAAGTATGTTGTAGAGGCGGGTTAAAGGTCCCCAAAAATCCTGCACCAGAAAAGAAACCGCCATGCGCTGAAGTGGTTCCATCGCCCTATTGCACCACAATTTGAATATTGGAGTTTGGCGCAAAATTACTGCCTTGTAGCAATAAATTGAAATCGTTTGTTTGGTCATTGCCAGAGTCTTGTGCAAAGATTCCGAGCGTTACGGTTGAATCACAATCAAAATTGCTGTTGAATAAGTTTAAACTCGACACGTTGTATCCTTGAGCAAATGACTGAAGTGCTAGAAATAAAACAGTTACCGCACTCAATAGTAGTTTTCTCGTTTTCATAAGGTTGATTTTAAGGTTTTCTCATAGACGTTCAAACTGGTTCTTTAGTTGCTTATTTAATAAAAATGAATAAGTTTGCCAGATTACAACAGCTTATGAAAACCCTGAAAAAACTACCGCTCCATTGGAAAATCATAATTGCCATGGTACTTGGTATTTTGTTTAGCTTAATCCTCCTTCAAACAGAATGGGCCAACAAGATGGTTCCCTATTTGGGTGGCGAAAAAAAACAAGGAGCCCTATTTGTTGCTTATTGGATCAAACCTTTTGGAGATATCTTCATCAATGTGCTCAAACTGATTGCCATTCCTTTGATTTTGGCTTCATTGATTAAAGGGATATCCGACTTGAAAGAGATTTCAAAATTGTCCAAATTAGGATTCAAAACACTATCTATATATCTGATAACCACCGTTTTTGCTGTAGCTGTAGGATTGGTTTTGGTAAACATCATAAAACCGGGCGCTTCTATCAACGAACAAACGAGAACAGAATTATTAGAAGCCTATGGTGTTTCCACGCAAAGCAATGTAGTGGACAAGGCTGCCGAAGAAAAAATGATGCGCGAAAAAATCGGCCCTCTCAAGCCTTTGGTGGATGTAGTTCCCGATAACTTATTCAAAGCGGCATCAGAAAATAGAAATATGCTTCAGGTCATATTTTTCGCTATTCTTTTTGGTATTGGGCTTATTCTTGTTCCCGGCAATGGGGCTCAAACGGTGAAAGATTTTTTTGGCGGACTCAACGAAGTCATCCTGAAAATGATTGATATTATTATGCTTTTTGCGCCCATTGCTGTTTTTGCTTTAATGGCCAATTTGGTAGCCGAAGCACCTAGTATGGACTTATTTATGGCACTGGGCCAATATGCACTAACGGTTGTTCTAGGTTTAGCCATTTTGATATTGGTCTACCTAATCGCAATTTGGTCCTATGTTGGTATTAAGCCGATGCAATATTTAAAAGCCATTTCGCCCGCTCAGTTGTTGGCGTTCAGCACGAGTTCATCTGCTGCCACTCTTCCCGTAACCATGGAGCGCGTCGAAGAAAAGCTAGGTGTCGACCCTGAAATATCAAGCTTCGTATTGCCCCTAGGCGCTACAGTAAATATGGATGGCACCAGTTTATATCAAGGTGTGGCCGCTGTTTTCATTGCTCAGGCATTTGGCATGGATTTGTCGCTTGGAGCACAATTGGGAATTTTGGCAGCCGCTGTTTTGGCGAGCATTGGTTCGGCAGCAGTTCCCAGTGCAGGTATGGTGATGTTGGTTATTGTACTCGGACAGGCTGGAATTCCTGAAGCTGGATTGGCACTAATATTTGCCCTCGACCGACCTTTGGATATGCTACGCACCGTTGTGAACGTAAGCGGAGATACAACTGTTGCCACCATTATTGCCAAAAACATGAATCAACTCCATACCCCTCATGAGCGTACTTGGGATGAGAAGTTTGAAAAGGAATAAAAGTCTCGTCAGTATTACCCGCGGAGATGGGTTCTAAAAAATTTGTTCGTTAAATATTTTGTACATATTTTTGTACAAAATTACGTACCATGTTTGTAGCATCTGTTTCTGATTTTAGAAAAGATATCAAATTCTATTTTGATAGAGTAGCCAAAAATTTAGAGACCTTGATTATTAATCGGGGCAAAGGCTCTGGTATTGTAATTATGTCGCTTGAAGAATATAATTCTTTAACGGCAACACACCATGAACTTTCTTCCAGAAAAAATGAGCTTAGATTGGACAGCGCTATTGAAAAGCTAAAGTCCAATACATCTTTCTCCAAGGACATAATCGAAGAATAAGATGAAATACATTTTCGTTGATGAATCTTGGGAAGATTATCTATACTGGCAAAAAGTGGATAAGAAAAAGTTGAAGAGAATTAACGACCTGCTGAAAGATATTTCTAGAAATCCATTTGACGGAATAGGCAAACCTGAACCTCTGAAGCACAAATATGCTGGATTTTGGTCGAGAAGAATTGACGATGAGCACAGATTGATTTATCGTTATGAAGATGGAGAAATTCAAATCGCCAAATGCCGTTTTCATTATGACTAAAAAAACTCCCCGAGAATTACCCGAGGAGTTCAATTTTATTTTTGCCAGAACTTTGACAAAGTCATTTTTGGCAATCAAAAAAAGTATTCTTTAGAAACTAACATCCAGCCACCCAATAAGCTTATCGCTAAACTTTGTCAAAGTAGCTATTTACCAGTAGCCTACATATGAATCACTTCATCATAAGCCGCAGCTGCTGCTTCCATCACTGCTTCTGACATCGTTGGGTGTGGGTGAACGGTTTTGATCAATTCATGTCCAGTGGTTTCCAATTTGCGAACGGCAACCAATTCGGCAACCATTTCAGTAACGTTTGCACCAATCATATGTCCGCCGAGGAATTCACCATATTTGGCATCGAAAATTAATTTCACGAAACCGTCTTTAGCACCGGCAGCACTGGCTTTGCCAGAAGCTGAGAATGGAAATTTACCAACTTTGATTTCATAACCTGCTTCTTTGGCTGCTTTTTCTGTCATGCCAACAGAGGCAATTTCTGGTGAACAATAAGTACAACCCGGTATGTTACCATAATCCAAAGGCTCTGGATGATGACCTGCGATTTTCTCAACACAAATAATTCCTTCAGCAGATGCCACGTGCGCCAAAGCCGGTCCGGGAACAATATCACCGATAGCAAAATAACCTGGGATATTGGTCTGATAATAATCATCAACCAAAACTTTACCTTTATCCGTAACAATGCCAACAGCTTCAAGTCCAATGCCGTGAATATTCGTTTCAACACCAGCAGCAGAAAGCACGATATCACACGCTATTTTTTCTTCACCTTTGGCAGTTTTCACTTTCACTTCGCAACCTTTTCCTGAAGTATCTACCGACTCAACAGATGCGTTGGTCATGATTTTGATGCCTTTCTTTTTGAAAGAACGTTCCAATTGTTTAGATACATCTTCGTCCTCAACAGGCACAATATTGGGCATAAATTCAACAATCGTTACTTCAACACCAAGAGTGCTGTAAAAATATGCGAATTCAACACCAATAGCACCCGAACCTACAACCACCATCGATTTTGGCAATTTATCCAAAACCATTGCTTCGCGGTAACCGATTATTTTTTTACCATCTTGTGGCATGTTTGGTAAATTTCGCGAACGAGCTCCAGTAGCAATAATGATTCCTTTAGAAGCAGTCAATTCAGACACTTTTCCATCGGCATCGGTTACTTTCAATTTTTTACCAGCAAGCAATTCACCAGTGCCCATCACCACGTCAATTTTATTCTTTTTCATCAAGAATTGAATACCGTTGCTCATGCCATTGGCTACATCACGACTTCTTTTCACCATGCCGCCAAAATCTGCATCAAATTTACCAACGGTGATGCCATAATCTGAAGCGTGAGAAATATATTCAAACACATTGGCAGATTTCAACAAAGCTTTTGTAGGAATACATCCCCAATTTAAGCAAATTCCACCCAATGACTCGCGTTCAACAATGGCTGTCTTCAAACCCAATTGAGAAGCGCGAATTGCAGCCACATATCCTCCAGGGCCACTTCCTAATACTATAATATCGTAGTTCATATTCTTGAAAATTGTGGCACGAAATTACAAATAAATATTCAATGCCTAAAAATAGATGTTTTCATTGTTTACCAATAGAATACAATTAAGCACGGGATTGACAGATAAGCTGCTACACATGTTAATCGATTGTTATTTTCAAAATCTCCAAAGAACATAAGAATACATTTGAGCAGAAATTCAATTGTTTAACTTATAATTAATGCATTATGAAAAAGGGAATTTGGTTATCTGCGATTCTTGTATCAACATTATTTGGACAGCATTCCATTGCACAAGAAGTATTTTCGGGACCTGCGATTTCGGTAGATAAAGAAACACACGAATATGGCACATTAGCATATGGCTCAAACAGTGAATGCGTTTTTACGGTAACAAACATTGGAACAGAGCCTTTAATTATTACCAAAGCGCAGCCTTCATGTGGATGTACACAACCCATTTTTTCAAGTGAGCCAATAGCGCCAGGAGAATCAGCAACAATCAAAGTGTCCTATGATACGAATCGAGTAGGTGATTTCACAAAAAGCATTACCCTTATGTCAAATGCTGTTAATGAAGGCACAAAAATTATTTACATCAAAGGAACGGTTTCCCCAAAACCCGAAGGTGCTGCTCCTATTGCTCCGGCTACAAGTCCAGCAGTTGATCCGGTTACACCTGTCACTCCTTCAGCTCCTGCCAATGGCCGTCCGTTGAATGGCTCAGCAACACTTACAACACCGAAGCCATAATTATGACATTATTTTTATTTCAGTTATGGCAACTCTCAAAAAAACAAATCGTTAAGAGCTTGCTAACAGGCTAATGTTAATCGTTTGTTATTTTTAAATTTTTGGCACAGTATTCGATTACATTTGAGCAAGAAAATAAGCAAATTGTTAAACCTAATAATTTAGACAACTATGAAAAAAGGAATGTTATTTATGACTATGATGGTATCATCTCTATTTGGATACCAAGCTATTGCACAAGAAGTGGTTTCAGGACCAGCAATCTCTATTGACAAAGAAACACACGATTATGGAAATATCGCGTTTGAAGCCAATGGTGAATGTGAGTTTACAATTACTAACACTGGTACAGAGCCGTTAATTATCACTGGTGCTCGTGGATCTTGTGGTTGTACAGTACCAACCTACCCACAAGAACCGATTGCTCCTGGTAAAACAGCAGTTATCAAAGTTACTTATGACACAAAAAGACCGGGTAATTTCAACAAAAGTGTTACTATTACCTCTAATGCAGTAAACGAACCAACAAAAACGGTTTACATCAAGGGTAATGTGGCTCCGAAACCAGAAGGATCGGCACCAGTTGCTCCTGCTACAGGACCTTCAGTAGGTGCTGGTACTCCGGGTGCTCCAGCTGCTCCAGCAAACAGTCGCCCAGCAAATGGTTCGGCTACTTTGACTACACCAAAACAATAATCTAAAACACGAGTCATGAAGATTTCAATTTTCATGCTAACAACCCTAATAAGCTCCGCAATTGCTCTCCAGCAGTTTGCGGAGCTTTCTTTTGAAAAGAAGACCATTAAGTTCCCAGATAGCCCAGAGGGTGTAGTCTTGGAACATTACCTCAAATACACCAACACAGGCACCGCTCCATTGTTGTTTGAGACCTATAAGGTGTCCTGTCCTTGCACTAAAGTTGAATTACCCACAAGCCCTATTGCGCCGGGGCAAACCGATTCATTGCTTATCACATTCGATACCAAAGGCAAATCCTATTATCAAGATCGGGAAATTCATATTTTCTCCAACACCAAAAAACAAGTCGATAAAATCCGCTTGAAGGTTTTTGTGAAGTAATTCAAGCGTTCTAAAGTAACCTGAGTTCGATTAATATTTCTCTTTTTTGCTCAACGTCTCAGAATATAACCTTAGTACAGCTATACTCTTAATACGACGCAGCGAATTAAAACTTCTATTGATTCTGCTATTCATTTGAATTTTACCGTATCGGAGCAAAAAAAACAGCCCGCCAAGATGACGAGCTGAGATTGAATAGCCAAGATAACTGGGTTACTTAATTCCATGCATCCAATTCGAAATTGGACGACCCAATAAAATCAATAAAAGACCACAGGCGGCCGCAATCCAACCCAATAAACCAAAAACATTTAATCCCTTGTTTAAGGATTCGTTTTTAATGACATTGGCAATCGCAACTCCTTCAGAATTATCAACATAATTTGCAAGGGCAGCCATATTATCAACCTTCGTATCTATGGCTTCATCTGCTTTACTCAAAATTGAAATGGTTGCTGCCTTTTGCATTTTCACCTTCTTTGTGCCTTTATAGTTCTCTGCATCGTCAAGTAGACTTTGAACTGTGATATTCGAAACTGCATATTGTTGATCAGGACTTTCTGAATTCAATGCTTTGACAAAATCATTGCTAGTTAGGAGGGATTCAATAGAGCCTTCTTCTAACTCGTTCTTGAATTCATCTTTCAAAACCAACATTTTAATATTCTCGTTAATATCAGCATTTCTAAAAGCATCACTTTCAACAATGATTTTCTCGTTAACCGTAGTCAATTTTGCAATATGCTTTCCACCTTGATGGGCTATAGACGATGACAAAAACCAAATCCCCATCATAAACGCAACCATATGTTTTGGAGACAGCTTTGTAACAAGAGAAAGTCCAACAGGTGACAATGTTAGCTCACCAATAGTATGTAATAGATAAAGCCAAACCATGAACATTGCGGGTACCATTCCTGCTTTTGCAGCTGACCCACCAAGTTGAAGAACGACAAAACCAAGGCCTAGCAAAATCAAGCCAATACCAAATTTATAAGGTGCTGCAGGTTCCTTATTAGCATTTGCAAGTTTAATCCATATAAATGAAAAAATCGGAGCAAACACCATAATAAACAATGGATTGAATGACTGGAAGAATGTTGTTTTAATTTCGTATCCAGCGATTGATTTATCGACATTACGAGCTGTAAACAAATTCAAAGCTGAACCCGCTAATTCGAAGAAAGTCCAGAAAATAGTCGTGAATAACAACAAAATCACAATTACCCAAATACGCTGTTTAGCCACAACTTCCATCTTGCCAGCTTGAACTAGCAGATAACCAATCACCAAAATTGCTAAAGCAGCAAGCATGATATCAACAACATCATTATATCTGATAAGAGCTGTTGCAGTTGCTACCAAAACAATTACTACCATATAAGGTAATAATTTATTCGGAATACTTTTGATAATATTTTCTTTTGGTGCCTCATCAGGAGCCAAGCCAATCTCGCCATACGCTCCAGTTTTTTGTCCCCAAACAAATACCAAATAACCGATTAGCATTCCTATACCGGCCACCAAAAACCCGAATTCCCAACCTTCATTTTC
>Ga0169931_10010860_pt1 | contig 12923 bp, 12 predicted proteins | sample Kivu_15m_20L_FD_129675 | JGI IMG/M metagenome (GOLD analysis project Ga0169931, IMG submission 129675) | Freshwater microbial communities from Lake Kivu, Western Province, Rwanda to study Microbial Dark Matter (Phase II) - Kivu_15m_20L... | ecosystem: Environmental > Aquatic > Freshwater > Lake...
CCGCCGGGCGGTGGTGACACGGGCGGTCCGCCCGTGCCTCCAGGTGCGCAGGAGGGCGATGGCGACTTCGGTGGCGCTGGCAAGCCTGGCCGCCGTCCTGGTGGCGCTGGTGCCGGAGTGCGCGAGCGCATGCAGGGTGGGCGCGCCTGGATGATGACCTGGAGCGAGTTCAAGGGCACGCTGAGCCCCGAGCAACTCGAGAAGGCCGAGAAGATCCAGAAGGAATTCGAAGGCAAGATGAAGGCCTGGCAGGAAGCCAACGCCGAGAAGCTGAAGTCGCTGCGCGAGCAGATCGAGGGCGCGATGCAGGGCGGTGGTCGTCCGGATCCCGCCGTCATGCAGGAGATGCAGAAGCTCAACGAGAGCCGCCCGAAGGTCGAGGAGAGCCACAAGCAGCTCTTCGCGCTGCTGGGTGCCGAGCAGCAGGAGTCGTTCAAGAAGAAGCTCGCCGAGACCGAGGCGAAGATGAAGGAGCGTGCCGGCAAGGGTGGTGAGGGCGGCCCCGGTGGCCCGGGCGGGAGGGGCGGAAAGGGTGGCAAGGGCGGCAAGCCCGGTGGCCCGCCGCCGCCGCCGAAGGATGGCGAAGGCGCGCCGCCTCCGCCCCCCATGGATCAGTGACGGGCTCCCGGCACCAACGTGATGGAACAACGACGGCCGCCCTTTCCGGGGCGGCCGTCTTCGTTGGGTCGATGGAGCCTCCAGCGCCGGCTCAGCCGCCGCCAAACACCCGGATGTCGTCGTAGTTGTCGATCGCGGCCAGACCATCCTTGCTGGCGAGATCGGTGAACGGCGCACCCTTGCGGCCGGGGCCATCTTCCGTGCTGAAGAAGATGCCGTCCTTGCCGCTCGAGAAGATCACGAATCGGCCGCGCGGGCTCGACTGAAGAGGCTTGCCCGGTTCGCCGAACGCGGGATTGCGGATCAACTGGGCAAAGTTCCGGATCTTGCCCTGGTCATCGGCGCCATCCAGCACGGAATAGGCGGCACCCGACGGTGCGTTCGCCTTGGTCTGCTTGCTCATCATGGCACCCAACGAGGGGCTGCCCAGATAGGGCTGCAGGCCAGCGAAGCGACCGCCGGAATTGCTCAGCACGATGAACTGCGGACGATCACTCGCGCGGCCGCAGAGCGGTCCCATCGTGCGAACCGAGCGCAGATAGAGCAGCGGATTGCCCCATGCGTCGCGCAGGCCCGGGATCTTGGCGATCTCGCCGTCCGGCGCAGTGGTGACGATCGGGTTGCCCTGCTCATCGGTGAGGGGCTGGTCGTTGCCGCCCAGCTTGCCGCCGATCGGCTGCAGATCCGCCGCCTTCGGGGCGAAGAAGGCGGTGTACTGCTTGCCGGCGATGCGCGGCCCCTCGCCGATCTTGCCGGGGTTGATCTTCACGAGGTAGGGGGTGCCACCGCTCACGTTGAAGCTCACCTCGGTCCAGCCATCGGCGGTCCTCAGCGCGTCATACGCGGTCTGCTCCATGTCCGCCCTGCGAACGCCTCCGCCCATCAGTTCCAGCAACGCGTTCTCGGTGCTGCTGAACTTCGGATCACCGGCCAGGATGTCGTCGGGCACCAGACCGGGATAGCGGCCGATCTCCTGCTGGAAGCTGTCGCACGCCTTCGAGAACTCCTCCATCAGGCCGCGCGTCTGGGTGGCCTTGGCGCGCTCCTGCACCTTGCCCAGCGCGGGCAGCAGGATGCCGACCAGCAGGGCGATGATGCCGACCGTGACAAGAAGTTCGACCAGGGTGAAGCCGCGGCGTGTGGTGGGGTGCATGAATCGGTTCTCGGGGCGTCGGGTTCGCAATTCCATCCGAAGCGGACATGCTACGGGTTCCCGGCTCCTGACAGCAGACAGGAGGGATCCGTGCCGGCGACCTGTCGGAGCCCCTCATAGACCCCGCAGGCCACCGCGGTGGCCAGGTTCAGGCTGCGCGCGTCGGGGTGGGGGCGCATGGGAAGGTTGACTCGGTTCCCGTCGCCGAACTGCCGCAGGATCCAGTCATGGACCGCCTTGGGGGCGCCATCCGTCTCGCTGCCGAAAAGCAGGTGGTCGCCCCGATGGAACTGCGCCTGCCAATGCGGACGGCTGGACGCGGTGGTGTAGAGCCACGCGCGCGCGGGCCGTTCGGCCTCCAGATAGGCCTCCCAGCTCGCGTGCTCGCGACAGTCGACCAGATGCCAGTAGTCCAGCCCGGCGCGACGGCGCGCCTTCTCGCTCATGTCGAAGGCGATCGGATGCACGATGTGCAGACGGCACCCCGTCACCGCGGCGGTTCGCCCCACGTTGCCGGTATTGTTCGGGATCTGCGGATGCAGCAGCACGATGTTCAGCAGCGGTTCGGGCATGGATCAGCCTTGCGGTGCGGCGGCGGGCGGCGGGGTCGGAGGCGGTTGCGGCGGGGGCGGAAGCTGCAGCGGCACGCGCACCGTGTCGGCGAGCACCGTGCAGCTCGATGCGGCCTTGGAGAGCGCGAACCCGGCGTCGGGCTCGATGCGAAGCGTGGCCGGGCGCGTGCGGTCCAGCGCATCGGGGATCGCCACGGCGGAGAGCTCGATCGCCGGAGCCGTCATGTCGATCCAGACGCGTCCGACCTCGAGTTGCAGGCCATCCTGCTCGACCAGCACACGCGAACCGATCGCCGCGTCCTCGCGCTGCAATGGCGCGATGTCGCCCGGCATCGAGACGATCAACTTCCCGGAGGCGTCGCACGCGCTTGATGCGCCGCCGGCCCACGACTTCAGCATGGACGCGAGCTCGGGCATGGGCACCATCTCCACCTTGATCTGCGAGGGATCCACCACGCGCAACTTGAACGCCGCGGTGCCGGTGGCGTGGAAGGGTCCGTCGGGCTGCCGCATCGAGACGGTCAGCGTGCCTTCGTAGTCGCCGGGCAGTTTCGGCGCCTCGAAGGCGGCACCATCGAACTCGCGACGGGGCCGCTGCTGAAAGGTCGCGTTCTGCGTCAGTTCCGCGACCGATCCGTCCGCCGCCTTCAGCGTCGCCCTCTCGATCGTCAGCACCAGCGTGGAACGGTTCACCCACGCAGCGTTCTGGGTGTTGGGCAGGCGCGTGGTCACGATGAAGAGATTGCCCGCGCGCACGGGGCGTGGTTCGCCCGCCACCGGATTCACACCCTGCATGCAGGTGGTCAGCAGTTCCGTGGTGAGCGCGGGAGGCAGGCGCCGAAGGTCGGCGAGTCGCCCCAAGATCCGTCCACCCTCGCCCGGTCGCTGGTTCGGTGAAGCCGCAGCGATCGCCGCAGCGGCGCGCGCCGCGGCCTCCAGCGCATCGCCCTCCATGCGGCCGTCCACCAGGCGCGTCTCGAGTTCCGGCATGGCCACGCGCGGCATGGTCTCGAAGGCGATCAGCAGCGCCGAATCCGGAAGCCACGCGCACAGGCTGCGGCCTCCATTCAGCAGTCGCGCCGGGTGACCAAGCCACAGCAGTGCGACGCCCAGCGAGGTCATCATGATCGCCGCGGCCCATCGCCACGGCACCGTCTCCGATGTCGCGGGTCGCAGCGACGCCTTCGCCAGACTGTGGCCGCATTCGGGGCATGCGGTGCCACCGGGATTCAGGCCGCGCAACTCGAAGCCGCACCGTCCGCAGCACGTGGTCCATCCGGTCACGCGCCCGCACCACGCGCGCATCCACAGGGCGCCAGCCACCAGAGTGGCGAGCACACCCGAGGCCAGCAGAAGCGAAGCGGCGGCGCTGAGGCTCATGGGAGCGGCGTGGAAGGCCGCGGTGGGGAAGGGTACACTTCGCCCCCATGGTCCCCGTGCTGCTCGTGAATCTCGCCTGGGTCGTCCTTCTTGCCGCCTGGTGCATCGCCTACTTCGTGCAGGAGAAGTCGGACCGGGCCAAGGGCGGTCGCTATCTGGCGAACCTCGAGCCCGAGCCCAAGGACTGACGGCGCGTGGCACGCGCATTGCAACACGGGCGCATTCGCAACCAGGTTCATGCATCGCGGGGTCTGCAGGCCGCTGCGATGTGGGCGCTGTGTCTGTGGATGACTGCCGCGGCCTTGGCCGCACCGCCGGTCGCCGCCGCCTCGGATCCATCGGACGCGCCGGAACCCCTGGGCTACCCGACGCCCCTTGCGTTGCTTCGTCATTTCGAGCAGTCGATGCAGCGCGGCGACACCGATTCGGCCATGCGCTGCATGGACCTGAGCACGATTCCGTCGGGCGTGCGCCAGGAGATCGGCGAGCGACTCGCCCTGCAGCTGGCCTTGGCGCTTGAGCGGTTGCCGCCGGTCGTTCTGGAGGATCAGCCGAAGGACGACACGCTCACGCTTGCCACCCTGAGCGTGGGAGATCTCAGCATGCGGCGCCGAACGCATGCCGGCGACGAGCGGCTCTGGCAATTCGCCAGCCGCACCATCGAGGCACTCCCGAGCATCTTCCGGCATCTCATGCGGCATGACCCGGTCGATCCGTCGCTGGCGTCACTTGGCGAGGCGAAGCAGCCGATCGACGTGCTGCAGTGGCGCTCGCCCGAAGTCGCGCTCTGGGTGTCGCTGCCCGAGGGCTGGAAGCGTCACGTGCTGGGGCTCGAGCTCTATCAGTGGTTGGGTCTGCCGATCGTGGCGCTGCTGGCGTGGTTGCTGAAGCTGATCGTGGAGGTTCCGATTCGGGCGCTGCTACGGCGGCTCGCCGGTCGCGGCGCGACGGCGGTGGACTGGGGCATCGTGATCGCGCGTTCCACGCGTGCCGCGGGCTGGACGGTCGCGCTGCAGTCGGCGGCGTGGCTGGTGCTGCTGCTGGGCCTGCCGCTGGACGCGCTCGATGTGGTGCTCCTGGCGGTGCAGGTCGCGAATGTCGCGTTGCTGGCGCGGCTGGCCATGCAACTGGCGGATTTCGCGGCGGTCTGGGCGCGCTCGCGTGATCGTGCCGGCGCCGCGCTGCGCCCGTTGGACGACCTGCTGATCGTGATCTGGATCCGGATCGCGAAGATCCTGATCGTCACGGGCGCGCTGATCTGGATCGTGAGCATCATCGGCGCCGAGAGCTCGCTGAACCGCATGCTGGCGGGCCTTGGCATCGGCGGCATCGCGTTCGCGCTGGCGCTGCAGGAGCCGCTGCGGAACTTCTTCAGCTCGATCGTGCTGGCCGCGGAGCGGAACTTCGGCGTGGGTGACACGCTCAGCTTCGAGGGTGTGCAGGGCAAGGTCGAGCATGTCGGCTTCCGCACCACCACGCTGCGCACCAAGCTCGAGACGCGGCTGCTGGTCCCGAACGCCACCATGGCCAGCACCAAGCTGGACACGCACTCCGGCAATGCGCTGAAGGAGTTCAAGGCGGTGCTGCCCGTCGCCTTCGACGCGCAGCCGGCCGTGCTGCAGGCCTTCGGCGAGCGCGCACAGGTGCTGCTGCGCGAGGCTCCGGGTGCGCGCGTGAAGAGCATCGCGGTCGGCGTGACGGCGCTGGGTGCCTATGGCATCGAGTACACGGTCACGGCGCTGTTCGAGAAGCGCGACACGCCGAACTGGGAGACTTTCGACGGGCTGAATCGCGCCCTGCTGCAGGCGGCGCACGAACTGGGCCTGCCGTTGCGGGCGCGAACCTGATTCACGGTTGATCGCCTGAACGCCCCGCGCGCGATTCGAACGCGCGACCTCCAGTTTAGGAAACCGGTGCTCTATCCAACTGAGCTAGCGGGGCAGCCGATGGCAAGGGTAGCGGCTGTGCGTGGCGCGGCGCCCCACTCAGTGCCCACGCGCGCGCGAGGGTCGAACCCGGGCGCATTGCCAGCGCGGCAGCAGCATGCCGCGCACCAGCGAACGCGCGGTCTCGCAGGGCACCGCGATCTCGGAGCCGATGTGCGAGTCGCTGAGGGGCAACCTGCGCACGAGGCCCTCCTTCGAGAGTTCATGCACCAGCCGGCGCGGCAACTCGTGCGGTGCCGCATCGCCGAGGAACACCTCGAACGCGAGCTGCGCCAGGTTCGCGCCGACGTCACGCAGATCCACAGGCACCGCGCGGCGAGCGCAGATCTCGATGAGCAGCGCGTCGCGCACCAGTGGGCGAAGCATCAGCCGCCGCATCTCGGCGACCGACTGTTCCATCGATGGCGCCGGCTTGGCGCCGGCCGTCCCGCCCTTGCCGGGCTTCTGCGCATCGGCCAGCAGCTGCTGCACCGCGCCGCCGATCGCCTGTGCGATGTAGGCGTTCTGCAGGGCCTCCGCGTCGTAGAGATGGCCCCCGATGCGCACCGGGCGCGCGCAGTTCGGCATGGGGCCGGGTGCCACGCGGCCGAACATGCAGAAGCGGCGGAAGGCCTGCTCCGTCGGCACCATGTGGTCGAGAAACTCGAGCTCGAACGGTTGCCATGGCACGCCGAGCAGGCGACGGCCCGCGGCGGTGATCGAGGGGCGAACGCGAAGCGGGCGACGCGGCGAGGCATCGCCGTCGAAGTCGGGAAAGGACATGCATCTCCTCCGGGGAATGGGTGGTGGCGCGATGACAGCGTGGGGCAAGGCCGACGAACAGCGGGGGGAGTATCCGAGTGTGCCGTGGACACATTTCGGACACGAACGCGCCCGACGCTCGACGCATGATTTCAGGCGAAAGCGCGCCGCGATCGCTGCGCCCGTCCGTACCATGCGCGCATGGACTCGCTCTCGCTGATTTCCGGTCTGGCGCTTGGCGCGGTGGGTGGCGCGATCGCCGGCTTCGTGCTGGCCCGCTCGTCGGCCCGTGCGCAGGGCGCCGCGGATCGCGCAAGCCTTGAGCAGCTCAACCGACAGTTGGTCGACGCGCAGCGCGAGATCGAACGCGCACGCGCCGCGCTTGCCGAGTCCGACCGCACGTCGGCCGACGCCGTCGCGCGCCTCGCCGAGCGCGAGCGCGCGCATCAGCAGCTGCTGGCCGAGCGCGAGCGCAGCCTGGAAGAGCTGAAGGCCATGCAGGCGCAGGCCCGCGAGGCCTTGCGGGAGGCGTTTCAGGCCACCGGCGCCGAGGTGCTCAAGCAGGCGGGCGAGCAGCTCGCGGCGCAGGCCAAGCGACAGTTCGAGGACCAGCGCAAGCTCACGCAGCAGGAGATCGACGAGCGGCGCAAGGCGATCGACGCCACCGTGACGCCGCTTCGCGAACAGCTGGTGCTGCAGGCCGAGATGGTGAAGCAGCTTGACCTGAAGCGCGAGGGCGACACCAAGGCGCTGGGGGAGCATCTGCGCATGATCAGCGAGCTGCAGCAAAAGGCGAGCAGCGCGGCGCAATCGCTGGCGGGAGCGTTGCGCGACAATCGTCAGCGCGGGCGCTGGGGCGAGATCAGCCTGCGCAACGTGGTCGAGATGGCCGGGCTCTCCGCGCATGTCGACTTCTCCGAACAGGCCTCGCTCGAGGGCGAGGATGGACGGCTGCGCCCCGACATGACGGTGAACCTGCCGGGCGGGCGCCAGGTGCCGATCGACTCGAAGGTGCCCATGAACGCCTACTTCGATTCGCTCGACGCCGCGCTTCCCGATTCGGAGCGCGCCGCGCGACGGCAGGCGCATGTGCAGGCGCTGCGCACGCATGTGCGCACGCTTGGAAGCCGTGCGTACGCCAAGGCGCTCGACGGCGAGGTGGATTTCACGGTGCTGTTCGTGCCGGTCGAGAGCGCGCTGATGGCGGCGCTCGAGGCGGATCCCGCGCTCTATCCCGAGGCGCTCGAGAACGGCGTGGTCATCGCCACGCCGGGCACGCTGCTGGTGCTGTTGCGCACCTTCGCGATGCACTGGCAGCAGGCGGCGCTGGCCGAGAACGCGCGCCTGATCGGTGATCGCGCCTCGGAACTGCTCGATCGCATCGGCAAGTTCGCCGAGCATCTGCAGGGGATCGGCAAGGGTCTCGAGACGGCTGTGAAGAGCTACAACCAGTCGGTGGGCTCGTTCAACACGCGCCTGCTGCCGGGCGCGAAGGCGGCCGCGGAACTGACCCACCGCGCCGAGGCGCTGCCCGAGGATGTCCGGGCCGTGGAGGCTGCGCCGCGGGCCGATGTGGCGCGGCTCGGGCAGGACTGAGTTCGCGGCACGCCCACCTCAGGCGTGCTTGGCGCGCTTGAGGCGCTTCTCGGGCACGGTCTTGCCCTCGATCTCTGCCAGATACTTCCGCGTCGCGGCCGGCAGCACCGTCCACATCTTCAGGCAGAACACCAGACCCAGGATGCCGAAGGGCAGCAGCACCATGGGCCAGTACGACCAGCTCACGCTCGCCGCCTTGCCGATCACGAACGACTGCAGCGCGCTGCCCGCGTAGGCGAAGGCGTCGGCGATGCCGGTGGCGGTGGCCGCGGCCTTCTTGCCGCCGAAGTCCGCCGTCGCGGTGCCCGACATGATCGAGTGCACGCCGATCACCGACATCATGATGGTGACGGCGCAGACGCCCACCACGATGGCGCGCATGCCAAGCAGGCTTGACATCCAGCCGCCCTCAGCCAGGTCCGCTGGCGGCAGCGGCTTGCCCGCGCTGGCGGCGGGCAGGAACTGCAGGCACAGGAATCCGATCATCAGCGCCGAACAGACGATCATGATGCCTTCCATCAGGCCTGCCGACGGTGCGCGGCGCGACTGGAAAATCTTGTCGCTGATCAGGCCGGCCGCGAAGCCGCCCGCGATGCCCGTCACGCAGCCCCAGAAGCCCCAGTGGTCGGTGATGTGCTGCACGCCGAGGCCGGTCTCCTTGGCGAAGGTCTGGTACCACTGCATCACGCCGTTGCGCAGCACGCCGCTGGTCAGTTCCACCACGCCGATCATCAGCACGATGCGGTTCGTGAAGACCTTCTTGATCACCTCGAAGTAGCCGTACGTGCGGTCGTGGCCGTCGTCGCTCGACACGTCGTGCGTGTCCAGCGGGTCGAAGCCCGCCTGATCCGGGGTGTCCTTCAGCATGATCACGTCGATCAGCGCCCAGATGATCATGATGAGCGAGGGAATCACGAAGATCAGCCACAGCGCGGGAATGGTGCGGCCATCCAGCGCGAAGAAGTAGTTCAGCACCTCGCGGACCCAGCCTGGATTCTCGGGCTGCTTCACGGCCACGGCGTTGGCGATCGCGCCGCCCCAGTCGAAGGCGAAGTACACGCCCAGCGAGATCAGCGTGCCGAAGATCGCGCCGAAGGTGCCGCGCTCGCGCACATGGAACCAGAAGCTCTTGATCTTGATGGTGCTGACCGCGCCGAAGCTCTGGAACAGCATGTTCATGCCGTAGAGCACCGAGAAGGCGGTCACCAGGTTCGTCTTCAGCTGGCCGTTCAGGTACAGGTAGAGCACGCCGGCCATGAGCGCGTTCATCAGCGCCGAGCCGATCGCGCCGATCAGGATGCCGCGCTTGCCGCCCATGCGGTCCACCAGGGGGCCGTTGAAGGCCAGCGAGCAGGCGTACACCGTGAAGCCCACGCCCGTGATGAACCCGAAGTCCTCCTTGCTCATCAGGTCGCCCAGCGCGTTCTTGGCGACGGTCAGGTTGTAGCGGCCCATGTAGAGGAACGCGTAGGTCATGCCCAGCGGGAACCAGTTCAGGAACCGCCGCCACATGAACCTCCGCGTGTGCTTCAGCGGGTTCGTGCGGAAGTAGATGACGATGATGTAGGCGAGCGCGAGGGAGACGAGGGTGAGGGTCATGGGGGACTCTTCGTCCGATGCGCGATCGAGCCCATGGGGGGAAGGGCAGAACGCCCGCGATCGCGCAGCAGCGCGGCGAGCATAACGCGGGACCGTTTGCGGGGTGGGTCAGTTCGGGAACGCGATCCAGACGTAGAAGTCGCCGCCTGGGCAGGGCGGCATCGGTGAGGCGAGGAATTCGACCGTGCCGTCCTCGAACACGCGGTAGGGGCCGCGTGGGCTCCACGCGAACACCGAAGCCATGCACGGGACCGCGCCGCGAACGGTGAGGTTGCTGCCTTGTGCCGGCACGTTGCTCGGCAAGCGAGAGCCGGGGCCGCCCGGGTTCGGGTCGAGGAACATCCCGACGCAGCGGCCGTGGTTGGATCCAGAACGACTGGCGACCATCAGGCCAGCGAGTGCCGTCAGGCTGAGCAGGGCGATGGCGAATCGGCTCTTCGTGCGGTTCATGGGCGGTGTCCTTTCGGTGGTTCCGTCCAGGCCGCTACCCGGGCCCGACCGGAATCAGCTTTCTTGCCCGGAGGGTACGAAGACGATCGTGAGTTCGGTGTCGGGGCCTTGCGTCGCCTGAAGCCAACTACGGGCTTCAAGAAGGCTCGAATAGGAAGCGACCACGCCGGGCGTGCGGGGGTCGATGATGCACTAGGTTCCTTGAAATTCAATGGATGCAGGATGCGGCGTAGCCGTGGACACCTTGGTGACATTCGCAGGTTTCCATTCAGCGGCCTTCCGGCAGCTTCGGCCACCCTGCCTTGGACTCGTCAGGGGAGTCCTTCATTTCCTTCACATCGGTGACGGGCGCCACCAAATCGGTGTCCACGGTGCCCGCGACCAGTCGCAGCTCACCCTCGGCGTCCCACCAGTAGGCCATCGAGGCGCTTGGGTCAGCCTCGGAGCCGAGCATGATCCTGGGTTCCTCGGCGCCGTCTTGGATCATCAGACCGCACTCGCCAGTGTCGCGGGCGAAGGAACGAACGCGCACGCGTTCTGCGGTGTCGTTGGTGTCGAACGTGCAGCCGACGCCATCCTTGACAAGCGCGGCAAGTCGGACGACTCCCTCGTGATCCTGCCATCGGGTGACCGGATTGCCGGCCGGCAGGATCTCGTGGGCGAGTCTCTCGCGCCCCTCGGCATCCGCCTGCGCGATGGAGCAGCTGCCGTCATCTTCGATCAGCAGCATGACTCGGCTCGTTCCGTCCTTGTCGGCGAGATCCACGCCGCACGACTTGTCGGGCAGGGACGCGAGCACGATGCGCGGCTTGCCACTGGCGTCGCGGATGTCGAGCGACGTCAGGTCGGCCTGCCTGGCCTCGACCACGAAGCGCTCGCGGCGCTCATGGTCACGCATGAGGATGCGGGCGTTTCCGTCGTGGGTGGTGTCCAGCTGGACGCGTGGCATGTCCTGCGCGTCGGTCACGGTCACGCTTCGGCAGATGATGTTGGCGAATGTGGCGTCGGCGGGAGCGGCGGCCTGCTCAACCGCAGGCGGGGGCGCGGTCATGCGTCCAGCGCCGAAGGCACCAACGACGCCCGTGATGGCGAATGCGAGCCCGGCCAGTCCAAGGCGCTCGAGTCTCTGGAGTCGGGCTTGCACCTGTGCCAGCGATGGATGCGTCTGGGTGCTGTCGGCCTGATGGGGCGAGTCCAATGTGGAAGTGGCGCCCTTGTCGAGAGTTGTGTCGAGAGTTGTGTCGAGGTTGTTCATGGGTATGCCTGTCGATTGTTGCCTGCGTGCGAGGTCGGGTCGGCCTTGGGCGTGCGATCACTGGCCGCCTACGAGGCGACTTGATCACGATCTGAATGCCGATGGCTACTGCCTGACGATTCGCTGTTCCGTTATCCCGGTCGCATTCGTCCGATCCGTGCCCGTTCCTTGGGCGGTGTGCGTGCGAGTCCTTCGCCGGCCAGGAGAGGGTGCGTGGTGATGCGAACGCAGCGAATTCACGCGGCGAAACACCACTTTCCTTCCATGGCCCGTGTTGTTGAATTCCTCCGGAGCCCGCGACAAGCGTGCGAGGCGCCGGTCCCTCAATTATGTCTTAAAAGGGATCAAAGTCAAGAAGTGAGCTTGCATTTTGTCTTACATGTGCATGTTGCGAGCGCATAGGTACTGTGCGTTGGGTTTGAGCTGGGGCAAGAACAAAGGCTCAAAGACAAACCTCGCCGACCAACGGTCGCGCGAGCGCCGCGCTGATCGCGGCAGGGTGGATGGGTGTGTTGGCGCGGTTCGGGGCAAGAGGCATGGTCAGGGCGGGCCCGGTGTCTCGCGACAGCAGCCTTGTGTCACAAATGTGTCCGCGTGATGTGGATAGTGTCCGTGCTCATTCGCAGGCTTCCTGCGCGTGACTCTCGGGCCCTTCCGGCGGGCGACATGTCGATGCCTCTGGCGATCGTTCCGCAGGGATGCGGACGCGCCGGGCGTCCGACAGAACGCGCATGAATTTCGGCACGTACTCCCGAGGATCGCCCAAACTGGTGATACACGCCGTGGGTGGAATCCTCGCGACAGTCGGGGCAGGTGGCTCGTGTGGCGGATGGGTCGAGTTCCGGTCCTCCTCCCGAGCCGTGGCGCACCACCGTCTTCCTGGACGGTCTGAACTTCCATTTCGGCGTCGCCAAGCGTTTCGGCCGTCGGTGGATCGACCTGCCTGCACTGTGCCGACGAGTGCTGTCGCTGGTGGCATCTGGTGACGGAGGTTCGGCTGTATACGGCGCTGTTCTTGGAGGGCGTCGATGGCGGTGACGTGCCGGAGCATCAGCGATCGTTCCTTCGCGCCCTTGAGGCATGCGGCGAGACGAGCGTGCATCTCGGCCGATTCAGCGTTCATGCGGAGTCCGCGAGAATGGTTAAGGATCCGAAACGAATGGTGCAGGTGACTGCGGTGCGCGAGAAGGGCTCGGACGTGAATCTTGCCACGGACCTCGTGTATCTGGCGTGTTCGCGGCGGTATGAAGCTGCCGTAGTGGTGAGCAATGACGCGGACTTCGCTGGCGCTATTCGGCTCGTTCGCGAGCGGATCCACTTGCCCGTGGGCATCGTGAACCCGAATTCCGGGCGGTCAAGCCGCGACTTGCTCGCCGTAGCGGCGTTTGAGCGATCGATCCGCAGACGGGATGTTCTCGCGAGCCTGCTCCCCGAGGTCATCGAGACGAATGGCGTCACCATTCAACGGCCGTCCGGCTGGTGAGAATTTCCGCCGAAGTGATTGACTCGGCTGATCTGGCGAGGTATTCTCTCAGACGATCCCCCCTGACGCTGCAGCGGCAGGCCGAAACCCACCCTCGCGGGTGGGTTCTCTCTTTTTGGGCTGCGTGAAC
>Ga0169931_10010861_pt1 | contig 12922 bp, 16 predicted proteins | sample Kivu_15m_20L_FD_129675 | JGI IMG/M metagenome (GOLD analysis project Ga0169931, IMG submission 129675) | Freshwater microbial communities from Lake Kivu, Western Province, Rwanda to study Microbial Dark Matter (Phase II) - Kivu_15m_20L... | ecosystem: Environmental > Aquatic > Freshwater > Lake...
CCTCACCCCCAGCCCCTCTCCCAAAGGGCGAGGGGAGCCGGAAAAGACTTCAAAGTCCCTCTCCCTGGGAGAGGGATTTAGGGTGAGGGTAAACTCTGGGTTTCAAGCTAGACGAGGTTTATCAAAGCCTTTTTTGAGAAAAATTTTGATAAGAACTACATTGAGTTTTTCCCGTTCTCAGTGAAAAATAAGTGGACTAATATGGGTGGATGGTATAGCATAGACAGCCGTCTTAATAGAACTATAATTTCCTTTAGAAGTAAGGTTTTGATGCTTCCGATTAAACGTAAAGTACCCTTTGACTATGTTGTCTACGGCGGCTCTTTTTGGTGGAATCTGAACCGAGATTGCATTAGGCATATGGCAGCTTTTCTAAAAGAAAGACCTGAGTTTACACGGTTTGCAAAATATCTTTTTCTGCCCGATGAAATGTTTTTCAACACGATCCTGGCCAATTCGCCGCTACGTCATACTTTGGTCAGCAGTGATCTTCGCTATATCGATTGGGAAAAGCATAACCCTGTTCCCCCTGCAATTTTGACGATGGAGGATTTTGAAGCTCTCCAAGATTCTCCTGCATTGTTTGCACGAAAATTTGATATGCATCGCGACAGTGAAATTTTCGACAAGATCGATGGTGAGCTGTTATTAAATACCCAGGCTCAGGCGATCGCTGATGAACTATTGGCTACCCCAGTTAGGGCTGCTGAGAAAGTTTCAGCTCTTGGTGATCTATAAGCGTTCACAGGCGACTCCGAGCAGTCACTATGGCGCTGGGGGCATTGACGCCTCGCGTTAGCATAAGCTGACTTTGGGATAAAAAGTTGGCGGTACAATCCAATTCAGTAGCTCTACCCTAAGCTAGAGCTACTGAATACCTTCGACCTGATCCCAGATGGCAAAATCCCAGATGGCCAACGTGCTGCAACCCAAGGTCATTTTTTTAGATGCCGTTGGCACGTTGTTTGGGGTGTCGGGCAGCGTTGGCGACATCTACGCCCAGCTAGCCCAGCACCACGGCATTACCGCTGACCCGGCTACCCTCAACCAGGCCTTTTTCCGGGCCTTCAGGGCGGCCCCAGCCATGGCCTTTCCCGGCAGCGACCCGGCCACCATACCCGAACAGGAATACCTCTGGTGGCGGGTGATTGCCCAGCAGACCTTCAGCAGTGCTGGGGTGCTAGACAGCTTTGTGGACTTTGATGGTTTCTTTGCCGACCTCTATGCCTACTTTGCGGGCCCTGAGCCCTGGGTGCTTTACCCCGATGTGTCGCCAGCCCTAGAGCGCTGGCGGCGGCGGGGCATTACCCTCGGGGTGATTTCAAACTTTGACACCCGGCTGTACCAGGTATTGGACGAGTTAGCCCTGACCAGCTATTTCAGCTCGATCACCCTTTCCTCGGAGGCCGGGGCAGCTAAACCCGACTCCCTCATTTTTGCCACCGCCCTCCAAAAGCACGGCTGCGAGGCCAGCCAGGCTTGGCATGTGGGCGACAGCAAAACCGAAGACCTAGAAGGAGCCAACGCGGCGGGACTCCACGGCATTTTGGTGAAGCGCCAGGGGGACTAATCCAAGGGGGACTAATATTTCAGCCTAGGCGACCTGGCCCCTAAACACTAGCTCCGCCGGGCCAGTCATAGAGACCCGGTTGTCGGTAGCTGACCACTCAATGTGCAAGGGGCCACCGGGAAGTTCTACGGTGGCGGCACGATCGCACACCCCATTCAGCACCCCCGCCACCAGCGCCGCGCAGGCCCCCGTACCGCAGGCCAGGGTAATGCCAGCCCCCCGTTCCCACACCCGCATTTTGAGATAGTCGGGCCGTACCACCTGGATAAACTCAGTGTTAATGCGCTGGGGAAAGGCCCCGTGGTGCTCAAACTGAGGCCCAAGGGCATCTAGGGCAATGGCCGCCACATCTGCCACAAAGGTGATGCAGTGGGGGTTGCCCATGCTCACGCAGGTGACCGGCCAGATCTGGTCAGCCACCGTCAGCGGTAGATTCACCACCTTCTCCCCAGCGGTAGCCAGGGTGGTGGGAATGTCTGGAGCCAACAGGTAGGGGGGGCCCATATCGACCGTAACCTGGCCATCGGGCTGTAGGGTAGGCGAAATGAGCCCCGCCAGGGTGTGAATGCGGTAGGTGTGGGGCATCGGGGGAGGGGTACCATCGGCCACTTCCAGTGCCCCTAAAAACTTGGCCATGCAGCGAATGCCGTTGCCGCACATCTCGGGTTCTGAGCCGTCGGAGTTGTAGATGCGCATGGTGTAGTCGGTGCCCCCTTGCCCCGGCAGCGCAAAGATGACGCCGTCTGCGCCAATGCCAAAGTGGCGATCGCACCAGGCCACCGCCTGCTCAGAACTCAGCACTGGCACTGGCTGATGGCGGTTGTCTATCAAAATAAAATCGTTGCCCAATCCGTGGTACTTGCTGAATTCCATACGCTATAACTGTCGACGGGATGAGATTCATTATTCACTAAAACGCGTGGAGCAGGGCCTTGTCCCGCCCTACCCCGGCTCCCCCCTATCCCTTAGATTTCCTTAACAAATACCCCACCGCTGTCACCTAACCTGGTCGAACGGGGTACGGTAAAACCAGTCTTCGTTCAGTAGCTAAGTACCATGTCCCAAGAGTTTGCCACCGGGTTTCCCAGCGTTCGCCAAATCCAAAACCTGATTCGAGACCAACAAGCTGTCGAGGTCAAGCTCATGACTGGCGACCTCCTCTCTGGCCATATCCTTTGGCAAGATCCCCAATGCATCTGCCTGCAAACCGAAGACCAGAGCAAGCACCAAATTTGGAAGCAGGCGATTGGCTTTCTGAAATATTCGTAATGCGCCATGCCACCCCTAGACAGTCTTCATAATCATCGTTGTGGACTCCTCGATGGATCGGGGCACACTGAAGCCAGGTGGATACCACCCCTGTAGATGGCTCGGCTCTTTGATTTTAGTAAAAGCCGTTAATCCGCCAGTATTATGGAAATTTATGGAGCGTTTGGCCAAATGACTATCGAAAAAATTGTTGAGCAAGCTCTACAAGACGGCTATTTGACCCCGGCCATGGAAGCCGAAGTCGGTCGCATCTGCGATACCGCCGCTGAGGTTTCCATTGAAGAATACATGGCCCTCGATCGCCTGATGGGTGCTCTGCTCACCGGCGAAGTGTTGGCCGTGCCTCGCAAACAGTTCATCAACGTGATGGAAGAGCTGGTGCTGACCGAGGCCATTTCGCGGGTGGCTGAAATTGAGTCCACCTCCGATAAAACCCTCGATCTGGGCGACATTGCGGCCTATGCCCTCAACCGGCTACCGCCCCTCTATGCCACCACCGAAGAAGGGGCCAACTTCCAGCGAGAAAATGCTCGCGGCGAGCTCTCTGACCTGATTGCCGAACAGGTGAAACAGGCCATTTCCCGCAACCTCGACAAGCCCGATTTCTACCCCGATCGCCAGACCATTCAGAAAAAGACCGGCGACAATGTGCTCAGCCAGGTCAGCTCACTCCTCCAAGACCATGCCTACAAGTTCGAGCCAGCGTTGAAGGCTTAGGTGGATTCAAGGGGTGGCATCTACTTAGCCTTCTGCTACGTTTGCACAAGCTATGGATCAGAGTCCTGATTGAGCCAGTGGTATTGGCTCAATCAAGACCCTGATTTTTTTAGATCATTCCAGGACTGCCCACCGCCATTAAAGCGTGACGCCTGGCCCAAGGTCTAGTGGGTGACCGTAACCACTACCACGATCTGAGTTCCAGCCCCAACCCCAGGGCCACCCATAAACCATGACCTACCCGGCTGGATGCTTTGGCATGCGGAGCCTGCCGGTGGGATTTAGCACGGTGGCCCAGGGCTTTCCCAGCCTGGTGGAGGCGTACAAAACCACCGATGTGATTAAGGTGCCGATAGTCGCCGTCAAGGCCCTCTATGCGGCCAACCCGACCTTTCAGCAGCGCTATGACCTGCTGTTTGAGCTGCGAGAAAAGTTTCAGTACCACCTGCTGAACTGCAGCACCTACCCGCCCCAGGCGGTGGCTTCGCTGCTGCGGGCGTTGGTGTACCAGGAGCGATCGCTGGGCAACCAGCCCGGCAGCACCGGCGAGTACCACTTCGATTTACCGATTGATTTGATCGCCCGCGCCTGTCAACTGAACCACCGCACCGTGGAGCAGGTGCTCAAGGGCCTGACCAAGGCTGGGTATCTGAAGGCCAGCAAATCGGTCGATCATGGGGTGGACGAGGTACATATTATCGACCCTGAAGGGCTGAAAGAAGTCTATGGGGCCACCCGTGACAAGGTATCTTGGTGGCCCCTCAAGTAGGGTGAAGAGGTTGTTTGAAAAGGGTCATTCCAGGTGTAGTTTGCTGCCTCTTGACGGCAAACTACACCTGGAATGACTTAGCACGGTCACACCGCTGAGGCATCTTGAGGGCGATAATAATCTCAGACAAGACACTTGGATCGCCCTAAGCTATAGCCAGTACAGGAGGCCAGCGATGGCAAACTTTAGCCGCACCTGGTGGGGAAAGAACTTTATCACGGCGATCGAGCGCCTGACCGACTCGGGACGGTTGCAGCGGGGGCGTTCCTACGCCAGCGGCGGCAAGGTCAAAAGCTTTGAGATCGACGGTGGGCTGGTCATAGCCAAGGTGCGGGGGTCAGTGAACCCCTACTTTGGGGTGACCAAGGAACCGTTATACACCACCACCCTTGATTTTGCGCCGATTAGTAAAGCCAAGTGGAGCGCGGCGATCGCCCTGATCGCCTCCAAGGCCAGCCTGATCTCCCGGCTGTTGCTGAACGAAATCCCCGACAACATTGAAGACAGCTTCAAAACCTTGGGCCTGAACCTGCTGCCCGCCAGCGCCAAAGACTTTAAGACTCAATGCTCCTGCCCCGACTACAGCAACCCCTGCAAACACATTGCCGGGGTCTATTACCTGATCGCCGCCGAGCTCGATCGCGACCCCTTCCTGCTGTTTGAGCTGCGGGGGCTGCCTCGGGAAGCGCTCAAGGCCGAGTTAGCTAAATCGCCCCTGGGGCAGGCGCTGTCGGCGGAGCTCTCGGCCCAGCAGCAGCCCCCGGTGCCCGTGGCGCATTACTACACCCAGCCCCAGACCCTGGAGGCCGCCGCCCCCAGCCTCAAAGACTTTTGGCAGGGGGAAAAGCGCCTGCCCCAGACCCTTGAGGTGGCCACGACCTCGGTGGTGCCCGCCATTTTGGTCAAAAAGCAGGGGGATTTCCCGGCCTTTTGGTCTCGGGATAATTCCTTCATTGAGGCGATGGAGGGCCTCTACGATCGCGTACGCACCAAAAACAAAGACCGCCTGTAGGGGGCTAGGTGGCCGCAAACACCGCCACCTGCACCCGCTTATAGGCAGGCGTCCCAGACCTGGGTTCAATCCGCGCCTTCATCAGCCCATTGGCCTCGGGGTAAAACATTGGCGCCGCGCCCGATCGCACCGCCCCGAAAATGATCTCAATGCCATCGAGCTGACCACCGGCATCACCCCGTACGCTCACCCGCTGGTGCTCGGTGTAGGCCTGGAGGTAGTCGTACCGCACCCAGCCCCGCTCGAGCAGCACCTTTTGAATACCGACAAACAGGGCCAGGTCGCTGCCCGGAATCGGCTGCAAAAACAGCGAGGCGATTTCCTCACCCTGCACCAGCCGCAGCGGGTGGGCCGGGGAACCAAACTTGACCAAGCGGCTTCCAGTCCAGGTGGTGGTGGCAAAGTAGCAATTCGGGCAACTCGCTCACGATTTTGCTCTTCGTAGTATTGTCGAAGTTCTTCAGTCTCTTGGAGAACTTGCTGGTACTCAGTTTCTATCTCTACGCGATGAGTTTCAATATAAGCCAGCGCAGCATTAATTTACTCTTCCGCCAAATCAAATAATCCTTGAATAAATTTAGGTGGATATTGAGCCGTCACGTAGTCCATCACGTCATAAAGAGTGATGCGTGTACCCGCGATCGTTAAACCTCGCTCTGTACGGATAATATCTGCTCTTTCATTTGATACAGAAGACATAATCTTAACCTGTGAGTCAAGTGTTTTTATGGTATCTCAGAAAACGAGTGATAGCTGAGTAATTGCCCATCCCTAACGACTGGAACAGAGGGCCTCTGCCCAAACACCGTCGCCTGAGATGTAGCTGCCTGCGAGGGTGCCGTAACCATCACCGAAAATACCTACTCTTTCTCCTCCACCATTGAAACTACCAGCTATGCGCTACAAGAAGCACTCAGTCCCAAGTTGAATAGGTCGAGATCCAGGTGACCATTCCAAATGCTATCTAACAGTATCAAATGGACTGATACAATACACTTCGCCGTATAAGCTGTTGAGCATCTAAATTGCATGCTGACTTCTGCAAGGCCCTTGCTGCAAGGCTTTCATGGCGACTGTACTAGGGCAGTCTGAATGCCTAACAGCTTACAGATTAGCTGCCCGAACCTATGAACATCAAGGCTTCTCTCCGTCGAGGTGTACCTCATACGTTCAGGAACCGCTACAGGCTGACAAAATCAGTATAGCCAGCCCCTCACCGCTAGTGGCGATCGCTCAGATATTTTCATGCCTGTGCCAGCCAAGCCTTGGGGCAGGGCGGCTAGGGCGATCGCAAGTCCTCCCTGGCCACCCGCCAGGCCTACAGGCTCAGCGAGTAATACTCGCCCATAGCCCCTCACCTCATCCAGTGCCGGGGCACTCGACCTTTGCGCTGACCCTTAAATTTCCAAAACTCGTCGAGATCGACCTCGGCGATCGCCGCCCGAATTTCTTGAAAATAGCCACTCTGGGTAATGCTGGCCACATCTTGTTCCATTCCAGCTTTTGGTGATCGATTTCGATCCGCAATTCTTCCAGCTGGTGGCGGAGGTCATTCTCTATCCGCTTGCGCTCGGTAATGTCTTGCAAGATGCCTTCGTAGTAAAGCAATACGCCGTTGTCGTCCACCACAGCGCGGCTGTTTTCTCTCACCCAGATAATGCTGCCATCGCGGCGGTAGATGCGGTAATCAAACCCGATCACCTCGCCATGTTCCTTCTGCTCGGTGGTGAAGGTTTTTTCGTCCTTGGGGTCAACGTAGACCTGGGACCGATAGATCGCGGATCTGTGACAAGCTAACAGAGGTAACGTCTAAGATCGCCTATGTCTGAAATCCAGGATCGTAGACCACAGCCTGCTCTAAACGCGCTAGTGGTGGGGGCAAGCCAGGGCATTGGACTGGGCTTTGTGCAACAGCTCCTGGCCGACGATCGCGTGGGCACGGTGTACGGCACCTACCGTCGGCCCGCGTCGGCCCAGGGGTTGTTGGCCTTGGCCGAGGCGCACCCCAACCTGATCGGTCTGCCGGTCGATGTGACCGATGAGGACTCGATCGCCGCCGCGATCGCCCAGATCCAACCCCGTACGGCCCAGCTGCACCGGGTGGTGTACTGCGTTGGGGTGCTCCACGACGGCGACTTTCAGCCCGAGAAGAGTCTGCGACAGATCACCAGCGAAAACTTGGTGCGATCGTTCCAGACCAATGCGGTGGGGGCGGCGCTGGTGGTCAAGCACCTGCTGCCTCTGCTCAAGCATGACCAGCCCAGCCTCTTCGCCGCCATTTCGGCCAAGGTGGGCAGCCTTGGCGACAATCGTCTGGGGGGATGGTACGGCTACCGCGCCTCTAAGGCGGCCCTGAATATGCTGATCAAAACGGCGGCCCTGGAGTACGCCCGCCGCAGCCCCCAGACTACCCTGGCTCTGCTGCACCCCGGCACCACCGACACCCGCCTGTCGGAGCCCTTTCAGCGGGGGGTGCCGCCGGAGAAATTGTTCACCGTAGAGCGCACCGTGGCCCAGCTGATGGCGGTGATGGATGGCCTCACCCCCGCCGACAGCGGCGAGTTCTTTAACTGGGATGGCACGCGGTTGCCCTGGTGAGGCGGGGTTGGATTTTGGATTTTGGATTGGTGAAGGCTGGTCGGGGTCGGAGGCGAAGCCATCCTGGTAAAATTCCAAAGATAGCTGTCTGGCCAGCGCCATATATCCAGCGCTACGTATCGAGAATCACCTGGGGCAACGGCCATGGATCTGCGACTGATGGATTGGCAACTGCTAGAGAGCATTGGCCTGGGTCTGGGCCTGGGGGTGGCGGCGGGGTTTCGCGTCGTGGTGCCCTTTTGGGTGCTGAGTGCCGCCGCCCTGTTTGGCCCCCTGCAACTGACCGAAAACATGACCTGGCTGGGCGGCACCACCGCCTTTGTGGCCCTCTCCCTGGCCCTGGTGATCGAGATTGCGGCCTACAGCATTCCCTGGCTTGACAATGTGATCGATACGGTGGCGCTGCCCATTGCGGCGGTGGCCGGTACGCTGCTGATGTCGATCGCCGCCAACCAACTCGACCCCTTTGCCCAGTGGAGTGTGGCGATCGTGGCCGGGGGCGGGGCCGCCGCTGCGGTCAAAGGGCTGAACGGCCTAACCCGCCTGGTGTCAACCGCCACCACGGGGGGAGCCACAAACCTAATTATTGCCGGGGTAGAGCTGGTGGGGGCGGTGCTGATCTCCGTTCTGGCCCTGGTGGCCCCGATTGTGATGTTTGTGGCGGTGCTGGCCTTCTTTATTCTGCTGGTGCGGTTTGCGATCAAGGCCTTTTATCGCACCCAAAAGCCTGCACCAGAGGCTACACCAGACCCTGATTAGTACCTACTGGGCCAGCTTGGCGTCGGCATGGATCGCCAGGGCCGTCATCTCCGGCAGGGTGGCCGTAAACTGCCCGAAGCGGTTAACCTGCACCACCCTGGCCTCGTTGGTGCAGGCTCTACCGTTTGCCGTTAGGCTCCCCTGCACCACATTGCAGTAGCGTCCCTGGGGAAGCTGGGTTTGAAAGGTGTGGGTTAGGGGTTGGGCCTCGCGGTTAATCACCACAAAGCCCAGGTTGCCCCGGCCAAAGGCAATTTGGTTGGCGTCGTTGCTCCACCAGTCGGTGACGACGGCCACCGGCTGGGTGGCGTTGCGAAACCCGACCATACCGGCGATCGCAGGCCAGCGGTGCTCACACACCCACTCCCCAAAGCAGTGGGCTTGCCCATCTTGATAAACCGGGCGGGTGGTGCCATCGGGGTAGGCGGGGGGCCCTTGATCGGGGTTGTCAAAGGCAAAGCTCGACATCACCTGGGGCTTGCCGTAGGGAAAGCCCAGCATAAACACGTTGGCCAAGGCGTAGAGGTCGCCGTTTTTGTAGGTGAGGTAGTCGCCGCCGCCGCCGTGGCCCCGCTGTTTGTCGTGGTTGTCGACAAACACCACCGCCTGGTTAGAGGGGGCCAGACCCCAGCTTTCGCCCAGGGTTTGCAGATTGGCCAGGGTTTGGCCCTGGAGCCCCAAAAAGGCCTCGCCGAGAAAGCGGCCATACTTAAAGTCGATGACGTTGCCGCTGTCGTAGTAGTCCTGCTTGCGAATGGCTTCGGTGCCCGGGTCGATTACCTCTTGGTAGATGTAGAGATCGTTGGGGTGGCGATCGCGCAGCTGCTTCAAAATTTGCCCCAGCTCTGCGCTGGGAATGTGCTTAGCGGCATCAATGCGAAACCCCGCTACTCCCAGGTTAACCAGGTCATCCATGTAGTTGACCAGGGTCGTCTGGACCCGCTCGGAGCTCGTGTCCAGGTCGGCCAGACCCACCAGTTCACACTGGGTCACATTGGCGGCATCGCCGTAGTTGGTCACGGGTTGGCGGCAGTCGTTAAAGTCTTCGGCGGTGTAGAGGCCAGGATACTCATATTTGGTAAATCGGGTGCCCGCGCTGCCAAGGCCCGACTCAAACCCGGCCATGTGGTTGATCACCGCGTCGGCGTAGATCACCACCCCAGCCTGACGGCAGCGGTTGATCATGTCCTGCAAATCGGCGCGGCTGCCGCTGCGGCTTTCGAGCCGGTAGCTGACCGGCTGGTACCGCTGCCACCAGGGATAGCCATAGTCGGGCAGCACGATATGCTCCTGGGGAGGGGAGATTTGCACAGCCCGGTAGCCGTTGGGGCCCAGGTAGGTTTCGCACTCCAGGGCAATGTCGGCCCAGGTCCACTCAAACAGGTGCACCAGGGAGGTCGGTGACGGCGATGTCACCGGGGTCTGGGCAATGGTCAAACCAGGGGACAAGCCAGGGGATAGGGCTGGCAAGAGCGCTACGGGGTTGCACAAAACCACCAGGCCCATGAGCCCGCTGGCCGAGAAAGCACTCAAGACGATTTTCCACATGATTTCTTTTATTTAAACCGCTATAAAAATAAACACTTCTTTCAAGCATGCTGGCAGGCATGGGAGCGGGCATTGCTCCGCTAGCATGCACTGCCAACCCGCAAAAATAACCCCCTCCCCAGACGGCAAGCCGCCCTCGATCCGGTTGTGCTGAGATTGGCGCTCCGCGTCATCCGGGAGAGGGCGGGGTGAGTACGGCCAGGGGGTGAGACCCCTAGTCGCCATTATGGGGTCAGTGGTTGACCGCCGGAGAAACAGGTGTGCCAGCCTCAGAGGATGTTTGAAAAGCCGTAAAGAGTCAGAACTATGGGGCGGCCGGGCGGCGGGAACGGGTGGTGTCTGATCCGAGGGCGGCGATCATTCTTCAGCTACGCTAGATTCAAAGCAGTTCTCTCTATCTCACCCTATGTTTCCCATGTTTTTTCCCTTCTGTGCCCCGCCGTCCGCCGAGTCTCGCCGCCAATACCAGCGCTACAAGCTGGAGATGATGAAATCCTGGCGTGATTCCCTAGAAGCCCGCCTAGCGGCTCTCAACGCCGCCATTAGCACCGTCGAGCAGCAGATCGGCCAGGACGGGGAATAGCGCTTGAACCCTACCCCCGCCAACTTTCGGCCGGAGAGGATAGTCAAACTACACTTTTTACCACCGCAGTCCCCTAGGATATGACCTTAGCGGAGGAGGTTGTCGCCGCCTTCGCTTAGCGTCTTTATTCTGGGTTGCCCCGCTGGTTATGCCTGAATCTCTTTCGCCCATGTCTCCGGCCCTGCCCCTGGCGGGAGTCAGTACACTCATTCAGCCGATTGGGGTTAAGGCGCTCTACGGCCTGGCCCTCCAGGGCGATCGCCTGTTGGCGGTAGACCCCTTTCGCGGCTATCTGCTGCGCCTCGACCCCAAAACCGATCAGGTCGAAGTGCTTAACTCTGACCAAGCCGAGGCTTTCTACGGGGCGACGGGCATTGCCTGCTGGCAAGACCAGCTCTGGTTTAGCCGCGACCACACGGTCTACACCACCGCCCTCGACCCCATGCAGCCGGTGCCGGTGATCACCCTGCCATACCCCGCTGACGGTGTTGCCGTGTGGGAAAAAACCCTCTACATCAGCTGCAAGAAGGGGGGCTGTATCTTTGTCTGCGATCGCGACTCGGGCCAGCGCATTACTCAGTTTCCGGCCCCTGGCATTGGGGTCGAAAACCTCTCGGTCTGGGGCGACTACCTGTGGGCCTGTGACCAGGCCGAGCAAACTGTATACTGCCTCGATCGCGCCACCGGCGCGCTGGTGGTGAAAATGCTCACCCCCTTTGCCACCCCCACGGGGCTGGCGGTGCCGCCCCACACCACCCCTGACAGCGGCACGATCTGGGTGGCCTACGCCAACGAAGAGCCCTACGTGCGCGATGACCCCAACGGCGAGGTGCCCTTTGAGCTGACCTTTCGCGATCGCACCCTGATTCACCCCCTCACCTACCGCTGGTACAAAGAAGCCAACTATTGCCGCACCAACGGCTACCTGGTCGAGATGACCTACGTCGAAGAAATCGACACCCTCGAAGACGCCATTCCCCTCAGAAATGTAGAGTGGCGCATCGCCTACCCCACCAGCACCGATCGCCAGCGGGTGAAGTCGGTGGAGCCCGTGGGCCTACCCTTCACCGAAGTCGAGCAGGGGGGCGAGCGGGTGGCCAGCTTTACCTTTGACCGCATTGACCTCAACCAGCGCCATCTCTTCGGCTGGAAGGCTCTGGTCGAGATCTACGGCATCAAGTACCAGCTCACCCCCCGCCAGGTCGAGTCGTCCCCACCCCTGCCCCCGGAGTACGGCCCCCGCTACCTGATTGACGACGATGAACTGGCCATGGGTAACCCCCTGATCCAGGCGGCGGCCCGTGAAAGCGTTGGTACCGAAACTAACCTACTGCGCCAGGTGCTGAGCATTCGCAACTACGTTTACGACAAGCTCTCCTACGCCGTCACCCCCGCCATTGAGACCCCCGACGTGGTGCTGCTGCGGGGGCGCGGCTCCTGCGGCGAATACGTGGGTCTGTTGCTGGCCCTGATGCGCCTCAACGGGATCGCCTGCCGCACCGTGGGCCGCTACAAGTGCCCCGCCCAGGCCGACCAGCCCGGCATCTATCTCGAACCCGAATTCAACCACGTGTGGATTGAGTTCTACATTCCCGGCTTTGGCTGGGTGCCCATGGAGTCTAACCCCGACGATGTGCAGGAAGGTGGCCCCTACCCCACCCGCTTTTTTATGGGTCTACCCTGGTGGCATGTGGAAATGGGCAAGGGCATTCCATTCGAAAAGCTGATTCTCCCTGAGGGCAGCCCCGGTGCCCGCCTGGGGGATCTAGCAGTCAATCACCTGCGGTTTAAAATTCTGGGCGAGCTCATGCCCTAGGTTTTTCGTAGATGACCTGAACCGCAGGGTCACCCTGGACCGTAGCGCGGGCTTCTACCCCGCCGCCAGCAAGACCCTAGTACTCTGAGGCGTAGATCTCTCGACTATTTGTCGCGCAGGCATCGCGCTTTCAGCAAGTACGATGATAGTAGATCTATTTCTGCCTCAGAGTACTAGTACACTGAGGCGGAAGTAGATCTACTATTTAAGGGTAGAACGAAGGGAACTGAGTTGCCATGCCAAGACTTGCGACTACCCCCATCACGCTAACGCCCGAGGAA
>Ga0169931_10010863_pt1 | contig 12919 bp, 16 predicted proteins | sample Kivu_15m_20L_FD_129675 | JGI IMG/M metagenome (GOLD analysis project Ga0169931, IMG submission 129675) | Freshwater microbial communities from Lake Kivu, Western Province, Rwanda to study Microbial Dark Matter (Phase II) - Kivu_15m_20L... | ecosystem: Environmental > Aquatic > Freshwater > Lake...
CACAAATTCGACGTTTATATTTTAGTTATAATATACTTATTTATCATTCGGCTCCATTAAGTAGAAGGGCTACACCGCTGATGATTCTCGCGCCCTAGGACCCGTTATTTGCGAGTTTCAAAGTGCAAAGTAGTTTTTCGCGGTCAATACTGTTGTAGACAGGGATTTCAACTGATTGATCAGCCGGATAGGGATCGGCTTGCTTCTCAGCAATCCAAGCAATGCTGCAGGCGGGAAGCTGCATTATCTCAGCCTGTTGGCCGCTTAAGTCACTAAGACGGGCGCCGTCGAAGGCGCAACCTTGCAAATAAAGACTTTCAAGCTAGATTGAGGAATTCCTGTCGAGCTTAGAACCGTCAAAAGCGGAAACTAGTTTCAACTCATCAATAGCGACCTTGAACTATCGCGCCGAGCGTTGGCGGAATGCATTCAAGAAAGTCTCTGGGTGAACCAAGTCACTCAGGTTTACAGGTGCCTTCAGCAAGCCACCTTTTTGCACTCGCTGCACCCACTGACAAAGAGCGAGACCCTTTTTGTTGATTGAGCGGATCCAACTGCTAGGATTTGTTGGGCCTTCGAACATTTTCTCCCAAGTGAGGGGCACCTAACCTTTGAGCAGCTCTATAGCTATCTGCTGAGTTCCTGGAGTGAGCATTACCGTGCCTTGGAGAACTCCGGTGATTGAGGTGACACTCTCGTGCACTTTTTCGAGCAGCTACTTTACTGTTGTCATTTCCAAGTAAACAAACTGATCCACAGGGTCCTATGTCGTCATGTCCTGTGCCGTTATCTTAATTTGTTTGAAGATTTCAGGCTTGAAAACGTTATTCCAGAGGGTGCAGATAGGACCAAGTTGCTCAGTCCATTTTTCCTTGTCAAATCGCAGCTCTTAAACGCTCGCTGCTGCTAGGGACTTAAGCTCTTTGATAACAAGGTTAGAATTGAATCTCTGAACCGACCGATCGATGTTGGTGGGGAGGCCAAATATCTCTGGGTTGTCCAGTTCGGGCACCTTGCTAATTGTTTGCATGAAATCGGCGATCTTGCCGCTCTAGGGAGCCGTTACTAGACCAGAAAGCAAACTCTGACCCTTCAGAGTTGCATCCTAGAAGATAGTTTGCATGTACGTTCTGAGAACGCGCATATCGAACTCGTTGTCTACACGCCCGCCATAAATCGCGTTTTCTAAAATGCCGTAGATCTTCTGCCACTGCGGCGACGAAGACTTCTACTCGGCCACCAAACTACTAAGGATCATCTCACCAGCCTTCAAGTCTCCATACGAGAACTCGTAGTACTTCACCCAACCCTAGGGAATGTAGGTTCTACGTTCTTGGAGTAAAGCGTGAAACCAGGACAAAATGAATAACAGCTAAGTTTGTATTGGGTTTGCGGGTGCTTGGCCGTTGGCAGGCATAACATATTAAAATGTTCTCTGCATGTTGTTTCTCACGCCAGGTGGAGTTTCGTAAGTTATCTTAATGCTTGATTACAGCAGGATGGACGGGAACTTTATGTGGGGTTCACTGGTCAGCCAGAGTCGGAACTTTCTGTCAGGCTTAAGCATTTTGAATTCCTTCTCTAGTACTGATAGCCACGGAGTCACTAAGTGCAGGTTCTTTAGGCAAACCCACTCACCCTTCTAAGCGGCTTACTTGATCGTTTCAATAGCAATTTCATTCTGACCACCGCCCATAGCCAGCTCATGATAACCCGCTCTACCCACGATATTCTCAGCAAACTGCTATAGCTCGGCACTCGGATCGGAGCCCGGGGATATGATAAACAGAACAGGGTCTGCACAGCTACTTTCATTTTCGTATAGGCTTCGAAGTATAAATGGTGAAGGCTATACTGTCTCGTTATTGAAAGCCTCTTTGACAAACTAGTGCATCGCGGACTCCAGTCTATCAGGACGCAGAACTTAGATAATAAGCACTTTCTAAAACGATGATAACCTTGACTACAAGGATGATGGGAACTACTTCTCAGGATTGTCTGATCTGCTGAAATCGGCCCAGAGACCCTCATTTTCAAGTTATAGCTGCTGAGCAAGCATCATGAAAAGATTAGAGAACATAGCAAAAATCTCGGCCCGGTCAGCTGAGACCCATTTTGGAAGTCTTGCATTTTGGGACGCATCTACAATTGCTTGCCCTGTAAAGAATTCCCATTCATTCTTACCAAAGAGGTTAGGAAATACGCCTTTGACAAAGTGCATCCCGTAGGTAAGACGATCAGATTTGAAAAGTGAACGTCCCGTTTCGCTGTAACAGAGTTTTATTAGTGTGTTACTTAGCGTGTTTAGTTTCTACTCGGTCGACTGAGCCTGCGGTTTAGTGTTTAAAGCAGCGTTGAAAAGTTTTATGAAGCTTGCCAGACTGAACTAGTACATGTTGTTCATCTTGATTAAGTCGCCAAACACCATAAAGAGATTGCTGCCAATATGAGCGAAGTTTCTGTAGACTTCGCGCTGTTCGTCGAGAGAGACTTGAAGGCTGCGCGACTCAGTCAGTGACTTTTCTATTTGGTTACTCTGGATCTTGGTTTGGTTCAGACTGTCAATAAGTGTTTTGTTCTCGAGAATATTGCCGGAGGAACTGGCCAGTTCTGTCAAAAGCTGCTTCTCGTAGTCCGCTAGCTACAGCTTTAGTTTTTCCTCCTCTTCGAGCAACTTTGTCTTTCTAGCTTCCAGTTCAGGCTACTCAAAATTAATCGTGATTGACAGCAGCTGGCCTTCAAGACCGCTTTTGGTTACAGTAAAGTTGATGTCAGTCACCAAACTGCTGCAGTTAGGCGGAATTTAAACGAACTGGTCCCGCGTAGTTAGATAAAGTCTGAAGTTGGGGTTATAGTCGACAGATTTCTCGCCAATTTAAACCACTTAACGAGGCCCCTGCTATATTAGATCTTTTCTCAAAATAGGAATCAACATGGACTCGATGCCATCAACTTCTTGAATGATCAGGATCTTGCCGAACCGGATAGCAAGTTCAAGGTTAGTGTTGAACTTCGAGTCTTGGTTATTTAGGACTTCTACATTGTCGTTACTCTTCTTTAGCGAATTTTTGAGCCATTCTGAGGCTTGAGTGGCCGGATCGATGATGAGTGGCGTGCGCAACGTGTTCATGATCATTATTGCGTTTTCCATAGAAAGCGTGTCCGCGGGAAGACCCTCCTTTTTCCAGGTCAGCATCTCTTGCTCACTGCTCAGGAAGTTCTTGAAACTGTAATCTTGAAGTTTGAAACCAGAGAGCCACTCTCTAAGCTGAATCTCACGCACTGTTTCGTTAGCGCCTCCAAGATAAACAAGATAAGCGCTCGAAATCAACGCGCGTGCTGGCACTAGGGAAAGTTCCTTCTCAAGAATTTGAACTTGTTGGCGCCATCTGTCGTTTTCGCCAGAGAGCTGTCCAAGCAGTTGTTGAGCTGCTTGAAGGGTTTTTTCAGCAGTCACGAGGTCAGACTCTAGCCGAGCTGCTTCCATCGTCTTTTTCTAGAAGTCGTTATTTAATTTTTCGGTTTGTTCGCTTAGTTGCTGGAGCTGCACCTGACACTCTTCAACTCTTTGCTGTGACTACTTTAACTTTGCTAAAAGTCCATCTAACTCTGATGTAAGAGGTTCGATTTTTAGCAGCACTTCGGAGTACTTCACGTTGGCCACACACCACGCAGCAAGAGGGGCTGCCGCTCTGGATGCATTCGAAATTACACTTTCTTCGAAACTAGATGCGTTTTGCGCAATCATTTTGTTTACATTTGCCCTAAGTTTTGGTGTTACAGATCGGGCGTCGAAGTTAATGATTGTTTGAATTACACCGGCATTTGAAAGGAAAGCCCTCATGCCCTACCAAGTGGTGTCTGTTTGGCCTAGGAAAATCATCACTGCGGCAAGAACGTGCTCGACTGCGGCAGGGGGTTGTCTGAAAGCCTTTATTTCGTTGAGGTTTGCTGGTTTAAGCTAGCCGACGGCGGCTCTAGCAGCGTCGACTTCTGGCTGCACTCCACTAAGCTCATGCTCAACGTCTTTTTTCCGATTCTCAATTACTATCTGATCCTTCGCACAATGAGCTTGCAGTATCTCAACTTCTTATTTGCGTTCGGCTTTTTGCTCCATCGAAATTTGAATCTTTTGCATTGAAGAAGCTGCTTCTTTTTGAGCCAGTCCAAGCCGTTTTTTCTTTTCGTTGGCTTCAGTAGAAAGTTTGTCAACTGCAACTTTTGCGTCGGAAAGTTTTTCAAGGCCAGAAATCAAATGTTTTGTCTGTCCACCGCTCTTACTAACAATTTGTTGGAAAACTTTTCGGTAGCATTGAATGAGGTTAATGAACTTCTGTGGAGAGACAAGGAACTACGAACCAACCTAGTTGTGCAAATAAACAGCCCCGTTTATGATCTCGTCAGCTTGCTTACCTAGTTACTAAAGACATGGTTCGAGCTCCTGCTTAGCTACGTTGAAAAGAGATTCCTTTGAGTAGCTTTCATTCCACAATATAGTACACTTGTTGAATAGTGATGGATTGTAGGCGCAGTTCTGCTAGAACTTGGGGTGTTTGTTGTCTGCAGATATTACGACTGAAAGGTACTTTTTGATTCTGGACACGAAAAATTCAAAAAGAGTCCTGCATTCGTACTGGTTCCCCATTTCGTCCTTCAACTGAGCAAGGATGGGCTCAAGCTCCTCTGGAGTGTAAAGGCCTGGAATTTCACCTGCAGATATAAGAGAGTTTATTGATTCCAGGAACTCGTCCTTCAAAAGCTAGTGGTCTTCAATAAAGAGACAAGTCTTTACGGCCTCGATACCTGCCTTCTACAACACAACTTTTAGATCCCTTTTGAATTCTTTCATCGAGTAATCTCGGTTGATGTTAGGCGAGAAGAACTCCATGTTTAGTAAATGCGAAACAAGCTAAGTGGCTGGCTTTCTACCGACTCCTGATCTGCCTGCTAGTAACAGACATCCTCCTGGCATGCTGAGAACTCTTTCGATGTAAGCAATCATTTCTAAAACTTCCTCGATAAGATGAATATCTAATTCCTTAAATTCTCGCTCATAAGCACGCATAGCACTTTCAACCATACTTACAAAATCTGTTTTTCCAATCCTTCCCAAGCTTGGGAGACCAGGAATCAAGCTTTCGTTACCCTTCACAACCAAACTGATAAAGTAAGTGTCAATTAGTTTTTCTTGGTATTTGAGATGATTTTTAAGACATCCATATAAAATCCCATCGAACTTTTTCTTTTGCTCCCTGTCGACTAAGCGGTCTTTGAAAACTCGATTACTTTCATAAATCAAAATCTCAATCAGGGTTTGAGCTTCAGGAATCTCATACCTCAACATCGAAAAGATCATGGTTGTAATATCGCGAGGTGTGAACAGGTAGTGTCTGTGCTCATCAACGCTAAACTTCTGCTTTACTTGTGTGTATAGATCGATAAGGAAAGTACTTAGTCGTTTTGTGCTGTTTGCCATTGATCCATTTCCAAACCTGGGGTGCGTCAAAATAGTTTTCATAAATTCAGCGTAAGCCGGCAGCAACTCCTCTGCATTTGGATAGTCCATATAACACAGTCTTACATTTGCGGTAAAGCGGGTTGAAATCTTTGCTCTACCAAGAGTTGATGATGGATTCATAGAGGCAACTATTTAGACTCTCTCTAGACTAACAAAGTCTAAGTTTTCGTCGTAGAAACCCTTATAACAAACTAATTGTTGGAGGAAACTGATAAGCTATATTGTGTCGTACTTATCTGGCTTTGGCAAGTTGATGTCCTTAAGATAAATGATGAGTCTCTGCGCTTCTTTCGGTCTGAAGACTCTTCCTGATGAATTTGTTGACTGGGAGCACATCTGGTTTAGTTTTTGAATGACGTGGAATGCTGAAGTTTGTGCATTGCAGTTTATGATCGCAAGCTGAGTAGATTTCATTTGCCTGATCAAGCTACGAATCACAAGATTTTTACCACTTCCTTCTGGACCAACCAAAATGAAACTTTCGTCGCGATCTAAAAGTGGTTTGACCAGAGCTACATCTCGTTGAATTGTTGTGGTGAGGAAGATTGGCGGGGCCTCTGGGTTCTTTATGTCATTTATGTTCAGAGTGCCAGGATTCTGTTGAACGAAAGTAGACCACTGTTACTTCTGAGCATCAAAATAGTTAAGCAAGACGTTTTTGGGATCAGCTAACTTTTCGTTAGCAATCGAAACTGTCAAAGCAGCTAGTTCGGCTCTCAAATCATACTTGAAGTTACTTCCAAGACCCAAAATCACCCCTTATGTGAAAAATCCCTTGCTTTCACAATTTTGAAGATAGCTCAAACAGTTGTTCACAATGCCTACTTTAGTTGTTGGTTCAATCATCTGGTCCTATCTTTGAAGAACCCACTCAAAAGCAGGGAAAAATATCTCGCTAATCCAATCCGTGAGCTTCGACTGCATCGCCTCGGCTTATTTGTTGATCCAAGTCTTGGTGATCCGATTTACATCGACATCCTCCTCTGATAGGAAAATCATACCCAGCCTGCTGACCGTGGCGGGTGAGGCAAATCGGAGATCATTGGTTTCAAAAATGAAGTTAACATTGTCTCCAAAACTTATTCTCTCTCCGTTTGGCAGAGTAAGTAGATGGTTGTCGTCCATTACAGAGTTTAATGACTCAATCCACTCAGGATCAATATCGCCATCGCAAATAATCCAACAAAACGTTTCTTGAGGCTCTTTAACGACTAGTCGAGCACTTGCAGTCAGTACACCGTCATTGAATTCTCTCGTGTCGTGATTCATATGACCAAGTAATTGTTCACGCGGCATTGACTTCGGATTCATAACGTGGGTGACAATTTTGTGTCCCATTTTTTCGTAGGCCATTTTTAGTGTTTTCCAAATCGTTGATTTGCCGCAACCAGAAGGACCAACTATGACAACTCCCATTCTCTGATTAGTCGCTTCTTGGAACTGAAGAATCTTTTGAACTTATTTATCAATTAGTTGTAGCTTGTTGTCTGCAATCGTTTTTGTGATAGCTGCTGTGAGTTCTTCATACGCAATATCTTCTGATTTAATACCAGGGAACATGTCTGCCTGTAAAGCTTCATACTTGTTAGCGTCTTGGTAGGTGAGCTTCGAAATAGTATTGACTCGAATCGACTTGATCAGAATTAGAGCCTCATCTTCGTATGCAAGCTTTCTTCCTTTCTTTAGTTCTTGCTGTATCAGCTGTCCACCAGTACCTAGAATAGTTTTTTGGGCTCTAAGTTGCCAATCGTAGTGTTGCTGTGTTGAAAGTAGCTGCTTGCAAAGCTTAAAGAGACTTACAACCTTTGTCGAGAGCTTCTTGGCATATTTGAAGCCTTCGGAATAAAGCATGGTTTCAGCGATTAGCTCCAGATCTGGTGCTGACATAGCGACAGGGCGGAAAAGTTGTTTTAAGTTATCAGGTAGCTTTGAACGACCGCCGTAGCCTTTGCCAGCGGGGTTGAGAGTCACAAAGATTCCAGCGTTTTTGTTCACTGGAATGTTTCTGCCCAAAAGTTCAAGACTCGGTTGACCATTCTTAATTGCCCACTAGATAACTTAGATTTGCTGGGAGATGGCAGACAGCTGTTCTTCTAACAAACGATTGAATTCGTCAAAGCAGCCCCAAGCGCCACATTTTACAAGCCCAATGAAAATTCTGCCCATGGCTTTGTAGTCTAGACCCTCGTCACAGTTGAAAACCAACACCTATCGACCGAAGGCTTACCCAAGGGCTTTGACTGACTCGGTCTTTCCCGTACCGGCTGGACCATAGGGATTACCTCCGTAGCCTAGCTTCATGCCCATGACCAGCGTTAGATAGCATTTGTCTGTGAGCGGTGTGTGAACAAGTTTCGGGGCGTTGCCCTAGTATTCGTAGGTATAGTCGAAAAATGCGTCGCACATTCCAACAAGAGTAGGTGCGTTATTCGAGCCATCTAAGGCGTAACGCAGTTATTTGTACCACATCCAATCGTTTGGTTGCTTCGTCTACACGATGTTATCGCTTAATAGGTCTTCGACAACGGCGATGTTGTGAATGATGTCGAGAATTAGAGCTTTAACCTTGCTAAACAATAGCCCGTCGCCCTTGTTGTCGAATGAAGTGTAGCTTTCCAATTGCTTCTGCAAGTCTTGCTTGTAGTTTTGAAGCTTGCCCTGTTAGATAGCCTAAATGCAGTTATTGCTGAAGTTTAACATCTCAGCTAGACAGCAAATTTGCGAAGGCATATTAACAATATCAAGACCTTGTGAGCTCTTAACAATTTTTTTCAAAAGCTGGTCTAGTGTAACTCTCATTACTCTCTCAAGATCGCCCAGCCAAACCTCTACGTCTATACTGATTTGCACCGGGGAACTAAGCGGCACGTATTCTCCTTGCGAACTGATCATGCTTTTGATCTAAGTATTTTCCTTGTTGAACTCGACTTTGTAGATGCCGCTGAAAAGCTTCTTCAAGTGTGACTAGATAACAAGCGGGTTCTAAGCTTAGCCCAAAATTTCTAAAAGGTCGTCATCGCCAATAAAGTAGAACCTCGAAAACTTCGTCCTTTTCTCTTCCAAATAGTCGTTGAGCGCCTTTTAGCACATGTCGAGTTGAGTCAAAATGGTTTCCAAAGTATCTCTAAGTCCGTGAATATCACACAAAGACATCACCTTGGGGTCAGAGCCGATGCCAAGAGCAATAGATCTGTACTCTTCATCCACTCGCTTAAACCTGCCCTGTTCTTGCGGGAGAGCTCCTCTCATGAAGATGGGCTCCAGATAAACCCACTTTCGTTGGATTATGTTAAGTTTGGCAAGGTATTCATCTACTCCGCCGAATCGTTTTTCAAATTACTCGATCTGATCGGCGAAACTATTGAAAAACCTGCTTTCCTTGAGCGATGCAATCAAACTTTAGTGATCGCTTACTTGGGTGATGACCTCCTTCCACTCTTTTATGAGTGGAGTTTGGCGACCGTTCGATTCGTAGTCTGTTAGCTCGAATTCGGTGGATTCGCACCACGTTCTGAGTTCATTGATTGCCTCTCTTATCGTAACTTCGCCTTGTGCCTTGTCTGCGAGTTCTTTGATGTCCTTTGCCTTTTTTAGCATTACTGGCACAGCGTCGACCAAATGGCCAAATTTCAAGTTGTCAAGAGTTACTTCTTTCGGCAAAGCAAGGATTGTGATCAAACGCCGCCAATGCTCTTTTTCAAAAGACTCCCCTGTGCACATTTTGATTAGGGGCCAGGCCTGTTTGTAGTCGTCAATCAGTTTTATGAGGAATTTCACAACCACATTTTTGGGAAGCGCTTTGAGCTTCTCGGCTTACTGGATGAAGAACTCCTGGAAAGCAAAGTAGCCCTTCTTTCTGAAAGTGAGCCACTCCTCCTTGGTGAAAGCCTCGAGGTCAACTTTGAACTGTTCGAAGAGTCCCCAGGACTGGTTCTGCTCATCGAGCTCATCCCGCATTTTGTCGTAGAAGGTCAAAGTTGGCTTGCCCCTTCCAAAGTGTTCGCAGTCTCTCAATACCTTTTCCACTCGATCTTGGAGCGCAGTCCACTACTGTCTCATCTCACGCATAGTCTCAGCCGTTTCCAAAGCCTCTTCGTAGGTAAGTTGGTTTCGCTCTTTTGGCTTTTTTTCCTGCCATTTGTCGAACATCTTTTCTAAATCACTGTTGAGAGTTTTGATCTTTGAGTCAAGCTCCTGAACGAGTCTTGCTTTTTACTCTTCAATTTTGTCCTAGAAAGCGGCAAGTCTGGCATCGAACTCTCGCCACATTGACTCTATTTCGCCCATGCCACGCATCGCAACTCCTGTCATCTGCTTAATCATCTTCGACTTAAGCTCACAGCCTGAGAAGATTTTAACAATTGCTCCCTTCTCGACTCCGATTTGCATGGCATCATTGTGCATTTGTTCGATTTCTTCGACCGATTTCGGATTTTTGCTAAGTTTTTCGAGACCTTTTCTGATGAAGCTGTGAACTAAATCCGAGTCACGTTCAATTGACTCCTGCAGCGTTTCAACAAGAGCATCTGTCATTCTTCTAAATAGGTCCTCGATGCCTGCTTTTAGCGGCACTATGTTAACGTTTATGCAGTCTACCTTGAATGAGTCAGGCAACTTCTTTAATTCTTTTCTCTTCTGGCGCAGCATTTAGAAGTTGTCCTCCCAATCTTGTACCGAGGAAAAGTTCTATTCTATGTAGGTCTGAATATCAAAGTTACCGAGAGCGGTCCAGGGCAAATACTCTTATCTTTGAAGATTTAGATTGTAGAATAGTTCTTCGGCTTTTTCATAAACAGTTTTTAGGTTCTTTGAGTTTTGTTCTGGCATGATTTTGAAAATTTCAGTTGGCCCGACGCCACTGAATTTGAGAGGAATCGTTATAAACTGCGAAATTTCGTTGTAGTACTTGCTCTTGAGCTCTTCAAAAGTCGGCCTAAACTCAATTTGCTGGTTTCTGTAAATAAGGTCAGCGCTGATCTCCGGAAGCGACTCATTAAGAGACTCTAGTCCCATTTAGTATTGGAACTCAAGAGCTTTGTAAAGTTGATAGTTGAGGTGCGTCAGCCAGAGCTTACACATTTCGGGGGAGCGAGTCTTGGTGACGGTTTCAATGACACGTTTCATTTTCCCCAAATTTTCTTTCCAGAGATGTCTGTTCTTCAGCAGATCGATATTCATAAGCTCTATTACCATGTCAGTGACACTAAGGTGAACTTTGCGCAACTTCCTGTTTTCTGCAATTAAATCAGTCGCCTTCGCCTGAACCTATTTTATGTAATTCTCAATTTCTATCGGATCGTTCCAGGTTACTGAATTGCCGTCTTTTAATTTTTAACCTTTCGGATTTTGGATGATGTACTCGAACCCGGTCAGTTTTTCTAGCATCATTGGTTTTTGGCAGTCGATCATTTGCGTGCTCATAGAGTTGTAGAAATTCGCGACTTATTTGAGTGTAATGCCCTCTTTGTAAAACTTCTTGGCGTTCTCGGTGACGTCGAATACAGGCTTGGGTATTTTAAAGCCGTGTTCGCCGAGAATGCGCGCGTCCTTCACAAGGGTTACTAATTTCTCACTGTAGTTGACTTTGAGAAGACCTCCTTCTTTATGGCTGAAGTCGAACTCCATTAACTGACCAGTCATCTAGTACTTACTCTACTGATTAGGGTCGTTTAGTGCTCTTTTGATGGCATCACTCCATTTCTGGAAAAGGTCGTCTTCAAAAGATTTAATCGACTTGCAAAGATCTTGATTTTCTTGCGCGAGACGACTCATTCCCGATATGTCACTAAACATTGCCTGGGCAGCTTTCAGGTTTGATTGTAGCTTTTGCGAAAGCTGGCGAGACCAGATGATAGCACTGACAGTGTCTGAGACATTCTGACTCTGTGGAGGTCTCTCCATTCCCGGAATCTACTCAAGACTCTGTCCAGTTCGCTGCTCGAACTCTTCTTTAGTTTTAAGAACTTCTTAAATTAGCTGAGCAAGTAAGTTTTCACGCTCTTGTTAGAGCTCTTTCTTAATTGACTCTTTGCTCAGGAGTCCTTTCCATCGCTAGAACTCTCGGAGTAGTTGACTAGGCGTAGCCTTACCCTCACTGAAAATCTCTTTTCTCAATTTTTGGCAAAGTTCTTTTTCTAAAGGCTCTAAGATGCGCTCATACTCTTTCATGGCTCTTTGCCACGAACTAGCTTGATACTCATTTGTATAAAAGGAGTTGATCTTGCGAAAAGGGTCAAAAGTTGAGGTAACCTTAAAGCGCTCGCGCTCTTCGGGAGTCAGAAGACGTAGCAACTCATCGTGTTGGGACCGAAGTTCAAAGATCACGCCGATGCGCAGGATGATGTTTTCGAGATAGCTGTCGTAAAAGGGTTTTCCTTACCACTGGTGCTTCTCGGTCTGGCCTTTCCAAAAGTCACGGGTGAGTTCGGTCGTGCGGTCCTTCCAGCCTCGGCAAATTCTCATGCACTCATTTAGTTTGATGCGGACGTCTGAAAAACTTGCTTACCAGATGTCGTGTACTTTGAACTCCCGCTCAATCCTAGCTCCTAGAACTTTAGAGGTGATTCTGAACAGGTGTTCCATGCGGGGCTGTGGGTACAGGGGGAAAATGTTTTTGTCGCGCCAGATCTGGTCGAGAGCGTCTTAGATCGTGTCAACAAGAGCGGTTATTTGCCCAAGCTCGAGTGTGTCGATCTCTGACAAGGGTCCTGTAACTTTTTGAAAGTGCTGGTTTATAATTGCCGCGTTTTTGCGGAGAGTTTCGTTCGAACTTGATCCGATGTTTTCACGTTCGTTTTCGATCCAGCACTCAATTTCGTCCAGAGGGCTCAGGATGCCTCTGAACTCGTCGACGCTGAACTCGGTTTGAGCGAGGCTGTTGCCGCCTTTTCTGATATTCTTTTGCAGGCCCGCTTTCAGGCTGAAAAGAAGATCGCGGAGCTGCGTATCTGTCTTGCCTCCACTAGCATCGGCCTGGTTGAAGAGAACAGTGGCGTAAACGTTTTAGAGATAGGCGTAGAGGGAGTGGGCAGAGCTTGCTCGCATGCTGGATACCATGATTTGGTTCTGAATTGTCTTGGCATCGATCTCTTAGCTGCCCTCCGAAAGCTTTAGGAAGTGAACTTCAAGCGCTTGGGGCGGAGGGTTGGCAACTTGATTTGCTAAAAAGCGGCATTTTGTGCCGTCTGAAAGAATTTGAAGAACTTTGCAGTTTAGTTCGTTTACAAACTAGATGACCTCTGGAGCCTTCGCTATCCCCTCCGCTAGGTGAGGAGCTGCAAACATGGCTGAGGCCGTAGCTGCGATGTAATGGCATCGCGGGTCTTTTGTTTAATCCATTCTACAGTGTTTGGGTTGCAAACTTGTATTTGAATCTAATTTAAATTAGTTTTCAATACGCTC
>Ga0169931_10010864_pt1 | contig 12918 bp, 8 predicted proteins | sample Kivu_15m_20L_FD_129675 | JGI IMG/M metagenome (GOLD analysis project Ga0169931, IMG submission 129675) | Freshwater microbial communities from Lake Kivu, Western Province, Rwanda to study Microbial Dark Matter (Phase II) - Kivu_15m_20L... | ecosystem: Environmental > Aquatic > Freshwater > Lake ...
TATATTTTATCTTAAAATACTTATAATAATACAAACAATTTATATTTTATATAAATATATTAATCTTATTAAAAATATATAATATGTAAATTAATCAATCTATCCATTTCATCTTCTTACCATTCGACCATAATCCAGCCCTCTCAACACCTTCTTTATTACGATATACACCTCTACCATCTTGCTTACCATTCTTCCATAACCCTTTATAACATCTACCATCAGGCCATATAAACTATCCATATCCTTCTTTCTTCTAATTTATATATTATCCTTAATATTTACGACCATCAGACCATACAAATATACCCTTACCATGCATCTTATTATTCTTCCAAAAACCTTAATATTATCTACCATCAAACCATGTATATCTACCATATCCTTATATATTATTAGCATTAAATTCTCCTTAGTACTTATTTCCATCAAGCCAACAGAACGTACCATGTCCTTCTTTCATACCTTGTATATAATTACCTTAATATTCTGCTCCATCTGCCCATTTTTAATGTCCATAACCATGTTGTTTATCATTATGCCATTATCCTGTATATGAAGTACCATCTTGATGAAAATATACACCTTTTCCTTCTGCCTTATCATTAACCCATTATCCTTAATAGACATCTCCACCTGATTGTATCAATCTACCTTATCCATTAGCCATATCATCTTTCCAATATCCTTAATAAAAAGTACCATCTTTCCATATTTGTTTTCCTCGACCATTTCTTTTATTATCTCTCCATTGTCCATAATATATAACACCATTTTATAATTCTACTGGTGTTTTCCATTCATATGTAAATGATTAATTAAATTGAAATTAACCTAATCTTATATATGTATTTTTAACAGCTTCAGGACATAATTTTGCTAATTATTCAAAATTTAATTTAGAATTATTAGTTGATGATTCAACTATATCTACTGGTACTTACGAACCAGTATTTATCGTTTTACATGCTTAACAATTTCCCATTCCGTTAATTTATTATTATCAAATATCAATTAAATTTAAAAATATAAATTATACTATAAGGATTATAAGATAAGATGTAATATGAATTAGTGATTATAATAAGATAAGATGTATAATACAATGAATTTATATACTTATCATTATTATTATTTTTTTAATTTTGCACTTATATTTGTACCTGCTGTTTTCGCAGAAGTAAATCCATCTTTACTATAAGTTATAGTCGTCTATAACTGAGATACTACATTTTCTATATCTCCTCTTAATTATTTCATAGTCTATTAGATAGCTCCTCCAGAATCACCTTCACCCAAAGCTGGGAACCATTCAACATCTTCCTCATTAACATTTTTATCAATAACATATTCCAACCCAGTATAATCAGTAGGACTCTTCAAACTTAATACATATATATAATATAAATAATTCCAAAGGAAATGTTTTTGTATATGTTTCTCAAAAGTTGTACCTGATCTTTCCATCTAAATATAAATATATAATATACCGCTGGTTTATCCATACCACATATATAACATAAACTTTATTTATCTTCATTTCTAGCATTATCCTCTTATTTCAATTATGAAAATGCATCGATCATTATACCACCAACGATATTTTGGAACATAATCTACATAAAGACCACATATATTATGTCAAATACAAATCTTCCGAATTAGAATTATGACATGGAGTCGCCTATAGCACCACTTGTATATAAGGTTAATACACAACCTATTATATCTTAACATGCTTATTAAGGAAGATCATCTTACCATATTACACTTGTATAGACGTTTAATGAGACTACGTTGAAGACAAGGATGAAAACTCCAGCTAAGAATGATAGTAAGGCTAATTTCTTGAAATTGTTAAGAATTGCAGTGAAAATATTGGTAATTTGTGAATAGGAGATGAAGATATCGAACAAATGAATTGTATACCATTATACTCCAACAAAATTACCTAGTAAAGTAGCTATAACAAACATCAAAATTGATAAAAATCCTGATTAATATGTCCATACCGCATAGAAACTTATAAATATATTTCTAAAAATCCAGTTATTTGCTATATAATGTTTGATTTTTTTAAAAGAAGGCTCAAATATCGATATAGCATTATTATACGCCCTGACTACTAAATCAAAACCTTATAATTAACTATACTTCTTCTTTTTAGTCTATGGTTCAACTATAACTTTTCCTGATTCCTCCGAGCCTTAATTATCATATTTCTGCATAGCCAGTCGCCTCCTCAACATGATCCATATCGACAAAAACCAAAAAGTATAAACTAACTGTAAAGCCGCAGCAACTCTAAGTACAATCTAACTTAAATTATTCGAATAAGTAAAAGTAGATTTCAATTCTTCCATATCATGATCAACAATAATCAAAACTAACATTAACGTACATATAGCAAATGATATATTTCTTGCCGTACCCCTAACTTGTTGTGCATATTCCGATGTTATCTAAAATTTAAATGATTTATTAATTATAGGTATTGTTAATGATCCATATTTAAGTTGATAATTTGCACCAATTTATTAATATACCTAATCTTTTAATTGGATCAATGATGTTTGCTTATCTCTTTGTGTTTAACGTTTAACCCTCATCATTATACTATTCTTTGTCTATGGCGATAAATAATTAAAAACTGGATGATTAGGGAAATATAAATATTGTAGACCATATTGATTACCATTATGTGAATTTACTTATATTGATAGGATAAGACCATCGAATAATCTTAAGAAATCTTAGATACTATTGTAACCATCTATTTAACTTACATATCTTATTAATTAATCCCTGAAATGTCCAGCTTTTTATGATTTTTAGATATAAGCAGCATTTGGTTTATCTTTATCGGCATATCCTATTTATTAACATTTTTATTTAAAAACTTGAATTTTCTTAAGAATATAAAAAACTGATAGGATATTTATTATATTATCATTAAGCATATTAGAATTTTTCTATTATTATTAAATATATTTTTTAATTCGATGTTCATTAAATGCAGCTATTAAACGCTTTTGATAATCAAATTATTTTTAATCTTAAGCTTTAACTATTTAATAATCTGCAGCTAGGTCATTTAAAATATTTAATAAGTTTTGTTTTATTACTATCCATAAAAATTTAGGTTGGCATTTTTGTAAAAATTACCAGATAAGTTCATTATCATTACCTTAGAAGTTACAAAGAGCAAGGTCAATACCTTTTTGATAGATAGCTCTTAATTAACATACAGGTTATTCATCATTCTCTGCAACTAAATTGAATTTTCTATTTTATAAGTTACTTTCATCTATGAAAAAGTCAGCTAAATATGATAAATCTTCAAAGAAAGTAGTCTTCATAAATGATTTTTGATTATCAATGCAAGGAAGCTGACTGATTTAGTTAATAAAATCTAAAAGAGTACTTGGAATACTTACGACTTTATCATTCATTATCTTGAATAGTTTTCTTAATAATAATGTTGTTGTTGCTATGAAATTTACTGAATTAGTCTTCTTCTGAGTTCCTTAAAGATCGTTAGTTTGCTGCAAAAGGAACTTTTTCATCTAATTATTTCCATTCTAGCAGAATAATTGTAAAAATCTGAAGGTTCTGCATAAAGCAAGCTCATAATCTTTTTAATTTTTAGCTTCAAATTTATCAACTCCAGTATTTCCAAATTATTTAATCAAACTATTATTTCTTACATCAAAGAAATCATATCTATCAACAATTTCATAAGCAAAATTTCTTAATTTTCCAACTTATTTAGTCTTTCTTATCTATATAAGCATAGTTCCTATTGAATTAATAAGCCTTTAAATATTAAGTAGCATACAATTTTCAGAATCAGCTGTCAAAACTCTATGGAAAGAATTTTGACAATTATTATTACCATTAAATAGATATGCAATACCTAAAAGAAGAGTTTAATTTAATAATTATCTCTTTGAGTCTAGATTATATGCATAGTATTTGTATATTGATTAAATAAATGATGATCCACCACATTATTATATAAGATTTTGCCTTTTGATTAACTAACTTTCAGTTTATCCTTATGGAAGTTGTTATTAACCTGAATAATAATCAGGTCCCCATTTATCAACAGGTAATTTATATCTTTGTTTTTATTAAACAGCTTAAGTTATATAACATCTTGCTATTTTTATCACAAAAATCTTTAAATCATCACTTATTGTATCATGATTATTCATAATCAAATTAAACATTCTTGTAAATACTTATTTTAATGGAATTACTGGTTGAGTTCTCTTTTCTCCTAACTTCTTCCATTATTCATCATAAAATTCTTTACTTGTAGTGTTAATATTAGTTAAAGTAGTTACTAATTTAAAGAATTAATCCTATTTTAATTTTCTAAACATTGGAGAATCATCAATAATATCCTTAACAATTGATAATCTTTTATTAAGTTCTATATTTTCTTAATTTTAATTAAGATCTGGTTTTGCAATAACTTTAAATATCTTTGAATTTGCTGTTTGAATATGTGGTTTATATAATGATGATGATACTTATCTAAACTTTTTAGATAATATTGGTTTTAAATTCTAACCTTGACATGCAAAGATCAAATCGATGTAAAGTTGTTTAAGTTCTTCAGGTTTAGCACCTTATTTATTTTATCTTCTAGCCAATCTCATTTTCATCTCTTATTTTTTCTTTTTATCTTTAATATCTCTAATCATGCATGCTAAATTATTAAAGAAACTTTTAGAATGATCATAAAGATAATTTTTCTTATCATTCTATGCACCTAAATCATCTGTCTATTCTACAACTGGTTCAGCATTTGATCGAGATTGCTTTTCTAAATATTTTTAACTAAATTGCATCATAACTTGATCAATATGTTTTTTAATCTACATTAAAAAAGAATTTATAGTTGATTTTGTTGGATATAATAAGTTTAAACAACCTAAATTATGAAGTAATTTCTTAAATTGATCATGAATTTATCTTTGATTTTAATTCTTCTTCTCTTCTTTCTCAATCTATCTTCTTAAAACTTTCAAAAAATCAGGTTTCAACAACATTTCTTATATAGTTATGAAGATCTAGAGTATCATTTCTATAATTTAACTTTGCGCAAATTTAAATCTAATACCATTAGGTATAATAACTTAATCATTAATCAACTTATTCTTATGAAGAATTATCAAATCATCAAGTTAATCATTAATAATCTTAAATTCTTTTCTAATAAATTATTAAAATAAGAATACATCTCTTTATTTATTTACATAATATAAACGATTTATATATGCTCTTAATGCACGACGTATCTGCCATCTATTAGTATCTTTTAAACAATCTAAACAATATGTATATGGATGAATATTTTATAATTTACCAACATTTATAAAATTTTTACTTTAAACTATAAGTGAAAATAATTAAAAGAAGTTAGCAACATAACTTTCTTAAGGTGTCAATGAAAAATTATCACGTTTACCAGTAAATTCTATCTTATTTTTATAAATCAACTTTTTAAACTTATTATCTTGGAATCTATTCATTAAAGTCTATTGATTTATTCTAAATCCAGCATTACCCATCAATAAAATCCCCCTCAATGCAAATAATATCTGACTCTTCTAATAATTATGATGAACCAAACTCTCTTTATCAACATTAAATATATTATTAGCCATATCTTATCTATCTATTTATACACATGCCTCTAATGCACCATCAATAATCGTTCTTACCAATGAAGTATTACTTATAAGTAATTTATTATCTAATGATACATAATATAAGAAATTAGCAGCACCTACTCTTCTCTTCAAATGAGGCAAGATCAAAGGTACGTATTACATAAGTTTTTGTTTACTTTAGAGATTGTTAAAGCATAATAAAGCTAGATATTGATAAATACCAAATAATATCTTTCTATGTACTTAGTTAACTGGATTATCACCTATAAGTTATATATAAGTAATTAATGGTATATAAATTCCTTAGGCAATATTGACAGCTTGGAATAATTTATTATTTCTTTATTTTTAGTTCAAGTAATTATAAACTATATTCTTATTAAAAATAGAATCTTAAACTTTCATTAATGTTTAGATGTTCTTTAAGTTTATATTTTATTTTAATGTTCTTGATAAAAAGAAAAGATCTTAGATTATACCTGAACGATGTGCTGAGATCTTTTTAGTAATATCAAAACGATCTTTAATCTTGTATGGGAAACTACCATCATCATCTTCACTTTGAATTTTTAATATATTTGGATTTGTTAACATCTAGAATTTACCTCTCATGTATTTTAATATAATATAGACTTAGTTCAAGTTACCTTTTCCACAGATCAAGATAGATTTGAATTGTTCAATCAAGTTTTTTCTTTGTTAGAAGATCTACTTCAACATTTTCAAAGAAGAACTCAAGAGTCTATCATTATTATAGACAGGTAATTCAAAAAGAGATAATACTAGATATTAGAAGACTGGTCTATTTTTATCTTATCCTTGATAAAGATATCGATCTTTACTCATATCCTCAGATGGGCCTTTATATTAAAATGGTGTTAACTCTTTAAACTTATTACACCATATATTTTCTTTAAGCATAATATCTTGATCCTCACTAATTTTCTTAACTGAACCCAAGATAGCTGCAATTTATGACTTCAAAAATTAAGTTTTAGCTGAATCATTTCTATCTTTTATACTTTAATTTTAGATTTATAGCTCAGGTTATAATTTATTATAATCTTAAAAGATTTATGTAGCTTCATATAGACCTTTAAAGAAATTCATCATATATCTTAATCTTATATCAATTTATAATTAATTTATAAGTTTGAAGATTTCTGATGCTTTTGTTTTACAATTTATGTTTAATGTTATTTATGGTCTATTAAAACTGAAATTTTGTTTATTAAAATTAACTATTTATTGAGGTAAAGTGCTTGATACACCTTTTTTATCAAATATCTTAGCATTTTATGTCTTTACAATTCTCATTATTAATAAAGGTATCAATTTTCTGAACTAAGTTATCGATTACCACAGACCTAACAATATAGTCTCTTTAAATAGACCAAGAACAGTATAAAGAATATCTAAATTTGCATTATCTTGATCACAACTCTCGATAAACTTTGTTATAAAGATCAATATATTATTTAAATAAAACTTTTATTATTATTCTTTTTAACCTTCAAAAGCCCTTTTAGTTTTATTAATCTCCTCATGTCTCACCATACCTTTTTATTCACCTTGATGTCTATACCATCTATTTATATTCTTTATTGTCTTTATTGGCACAAATTTACTATTATAAATATAAATATAATGTGCTATTCTAACAAATGGTTCATATACATTTGCCAAGGGGTAGATCTTTGTTCCTGTTGCTTTAAGACTTTATTAATTTTGATCTCTGATCTATTGATTCAACTTTTTAATATCATCATCAAATAGTATAACTGCAACTATTTGTAATGAAACTAAAGCTGCTACGTTTTAAATGGCATTAATGTTTTTATCCATGCAGACATCAGCAAGTAAATTAACAAAATGTACGAAATAATTCCATTTTGGTCCCCAATCCTTGAAATATTTATTTATTGAACTAAAATCTTGTTTATGTAAAGCTATTTAGACTCTTTTACCATTAATTTTACTCATAGGTTCTAATGAATTTTCAACTTAATCATCTTTTAATTCTACTCTAAATCGATAACAATAACAATTTTTTTAATCTTTAAAGAATTTATCAAGTATAATATTTTGGTTTTACTTTAAGACCCTTGATTAACATTTGATAAATGTTGAAAAAAGTCTAAGATATTTAGTTGTCAATTAGCCTCCTCCCCTACTTTTTAATTCAGCTTATTCATAAAAACATTGGATCAAATCTTAAATTTCCTTTGGGGTTATAGTTGCCTCAATAGCTTTTGGATTATTTTGTAAAATGCCTACTAAACATTATTGTATATATTATCTATTTATTTTCTTAGAATGTTTAAGAAAAACATCAGTCCATCTTGATAAATAGAACTTATTTTGATCATTTCTCACAACTATTTTTTATAAAAGTTTATATACTCTTTCAAATATCTGTTGAAGTTTAGCTCTATTTGCTCTATCACTTCCCTAATTTTATTAAATATAGACGAATGGTTCAAATAAATGGTATATGATCTAGATCAATAACTCAGTTGTACCAGTTTCAACTAAAATCTTTTGAATAAGAGGATTAGGTGTATTACCAGAAGATAATATATCTGCATAAGTAGTCCCATATATCTTACCAGCTAAAAGTTCAAGAATATATTTAACATTTTAAAGTTAATCAGTTTTCCATGATGAAAAATCAAAAACTAATACCTCTTTTTTCTTTATTTCACTTGTTTTAGTTTTCTATTAAATAACTTTTATCTATCCTCTTTAATATTAACCCTCCATATGACTTATAAATCTATCCAAATATTTAACAAGATGCTAATGAGAAGACACTACGAATTGAAGATTCATTATAGTCTCTTATTCTGCTTTCATTATCAAGAAACTATCTTCAGTAAGCTATTGAACATGGATAAGCTCATAAAGCTCAAATAAGTTATCTGAGAATTTTATAATTTCTTTAACATTAGGATCTTTAGGAACTTGTGGACCTCTTTATAACATATGACCTTGATCATCACAGACCAAATTTACCAATCCTTTATGGACAAATCCTCCACCTTATATCTAACTTTTTGATTTTACCTCAATTTTATATCCATTATAGCTTAGATATTTTCCTGTAACAACATTTCTAGCATAAAAATCATTGCCTGTCTATGGTGCTAATTAACATGTTTATTTAGGTATCAATTCCCAAAAACATTCAAAGCTTTGTTTTTTATCAAGTGTCTATTTCAAATAATATTTTTCTTCACTAAGATTTGACGAAACACATCCTTGATTTTTAGTATGTTCAAAATAAACTATATCATGAGATTTTATTTTCTATTTATTACTAAATTGTTATTAAGTACAATGTTGTATAAATTTCCAATAACATTTATTTTTATTTTCATTTACTATAGAAATTCTTTTATCTTATTATGGTCTCTTTATTATAGGTCTCTTTGACTTATACTATAGTGCTTAAGGTCTTTCACAAGTTTTTAATTATTTTTATTACGGCTTATCAAGATATGCAATTTTATCATTTTATGTAAAATTCATAAAACAATCTGTACTTACATGATAAATTAATAATTCATCATCAAAATATATTAGATCTCCATCTTGTTGATATGATCTATGTGAACCTATCTTCCATGTCACTTTTGAACTTGGCTAAGGACTAACTTATATCATAAATGCACCATCACCTGTATCTGAAGCTTTGAGTAATCCTTTTAAATATGAATTCGAGACAACATGTCTGAAAATTGCTTATGCACCATACTTAACTTATTTTCCTTTACTTTTATTCAAATTATTATTAAGATTTTAGATTTATCCTTTTGCCTTCACTTTAAGATTTTCATACTGCCTAAATAATTAAATATATACGCTCCTTTAGTCTCTTTCATTTATGCTAATTAATCATGCATATCGAAATTAGTTTGCGGCAATATTTGAAAGAGCGATTATTGATAGAAGTTAACTAATGAGAAATCATTATATTTTTGATAATATATGTTCGAGTCTGTGAACCTATGATTATTATTAAAAATACCCTTTTGAAATTATTAAACCAGTGGATTAGGGTTGTTTCTATTTACTCATGTTGACTCCATGAATTCTAATAATATCACCCCATTTTAATATGTTTAAGGTCTATTACGACATATATCTTAATAAATTATAAAAAATAAAATCATATAAACATCATAATATTATATTAACTTAAACAAATTCAGCTTCATAAAAAAATAATTAAAAAATCAAATAAAAAATATTATTATCAATTTTGCAGTTCATTAATACATGTAAATTTAATACTGAATTTATCATATCGTTTTATAAATATTTACTAATAAGATTAATAATTATATTTTCATCATGGATATCAATGAGATTAAGCCTTTACTTGATTTTCATGATTAGAACTTTATGATTTTTTGCTCTTTTATTTTAAAGCTATATATTTTATATTTTACCTAAGGTCAGTTGTTACTTCTCATATTTTTCGAAGGCATAATAAAAAGTTGGTAAAATGTATAAGAAAAATACTAAGAATTGAATTTTAGGCCAAAATGCACGACGGAATTTACTAAAATTAAGAAAGTTATAATCAACTTCAAAAGTAAACCAAGGCCATTTCATTTCACGTGCTTATCTTTAATTTGCATGGAAGTTTTTAAAAGATTCAGCTTTTTCAGTATCGATATTATGAAATTATGGGAATCGATCTAATTATTCTTATACTTCAACCAATCGATGTAATACACCTGTTTATCCCAAAGATTTCCCTCTTAATTATCCTCTTTTTTGTGGTAATCCACCTTTATATCTACCAAATTAATCAATATTAATTTTTTTCTTCAATTATTATGACCTTAAATAATACACTATCATACTTTTCTAATTTTCTTAATGCAAGATATGATCTAGTTGATGGTACAGACCCTTATTCTTAACTTAAATAATATGTTTTTTTAACTTTAAGTAAAGAATCATAAGCATCCCTAGTTTTATTATCAGTCAATATAACAAATGCCTAATTAAGTTGATTAAATCTTTCAGTATCTCTTTCAGGTGTCAAAGGTGATACTAATTCTTTATATGCATTAGTTATATTTTATTGTGTTGCGGCTTGATCTACTTATAAAATATCATAATAATTGACCGTATCTTTAGTAACCAAATTACCTAATTTATATATATTCGTAGATCTTTTTATGACACTTTGAATATGCTTAATTATCATTATCTTTTAATAAATATTAATCAATTAACATATTTCATAAATAATTAAAAAAAGATAAAGAATTTTTTAATTATATACAGCTAATAAATTATTAAATAAATCAATATGATAATTCTAATTTATATATATTAAATGATATTTTCTTTTATAATATTAAAAATAATGACATAAACATTATATTTTACCAGTCCAAATAATCCATCATATCAACAAATCTTAATAACCTCAAATCTATTAAATCGATCACTAACTACCTAACAAATAAATAATAAATATCCTGCATTAAATTTAGTTACAAATCAAGGTATATTAAATCAACCTATATCTATCTTAATCTATTTATCAAATGATAAATTACAAGGATAGACATAATCATAAAAAAGTTTAATATATTAATGGTTTGAGTATATTAATATGTAATTTATACCACTTTTTAATGAAATCAATGGACAAATCAATCAACTCAAAACAAACAATAAATAAAAATATTAATATTCTTTAAGATAAATAATAAGAGTATTAGATATATTTAATACACATCTTAAATTAAAAACTGTTTTTATAGGCAATTCTATCACATTAGTAGATATCAGCTTAGCAACATATCTAGACATAATATTCAAGTATTATATATAATTTATGTAGAAAGGTCATTAATTAGTAGGCAAGAAGAAAATTAAGTAATTTAACAAGATGGTTCAATTTTGTAAGATCCATTCCACCATTTTTGAAAGTATTAGGACCTATTTAATTTTGTCAAAAAGATCAAGAATTCAAAATTGAGATTCAAAAGATAGAAGATCAAAAAGATAATAAAGATGGATAAAAAGTAGTTAATAAATAATGATACATTGATATATACATGATATTATGTTTATATAAATTTAGAAAATAGAATAAAAGTTAGATAAATATTATAAAATATGTAAAAAATTAGTTTATGGATCTTTTTATTAGTCTATCTTTTTATATATTCATAAATTTCTTATTATTTCTATTATTTGATTTATTCTTTATGTCTATTTATATTATAATAAAGAAGAATGCTATCCTTCCGCTCAGACAAACCAATCGAAACCCAAATAACAATATCCTAGTTAACCCATCAATACTAATCAATATTATCCCAAAACTATCAAAAACAACGTTAAAAATTAGTTCAATAATTAACCTAATAAATAACAAAATATTAAAAATAATTACATTTTTATAAAAAATAAACAAGTTAAGATAACATTGATAAGCTGATCAATTAGAAAAGACGATAGAAATAAAAATAAAGATAAAAATTATAAAATAGATGGAGATAATTAAATTAAATATATAAACAATTACAAGAATAATTGAAGATATTGAATAGTTAATTAGAATAGAGTCGATTTGATAAGAAAAATATTAAGAATAAAATTAAAATGTTTAAAAATAAAAAATAAAAAGAAAATAGAAATATATAGAGATAGAAAAATGATCAAGAAAAGTTAAAATTTTTGACGGAATGTAGTCAAAATCTAGTAGAAATTAATAATGATCCACTAGGGTATTAGTAGATTACTAATAATATTACTAAACAATAAAAAGAAAGCTCAAATACAATAGTTTTTTAACAGTCATCACTCATTAATAATTCATTTAATCAAATAAAAACTACAAGTTAAGACAGATATCCTTATTTTAAATTTGAAAAAAATAAAAATAATGGGATAAATGATAATAAATACTTAAAGACGCTATATAATTATCATTAATAGTAATGTAAAATGAAAAGAGAGAAGCCCAAAGTATAAAATCAAGTTAATAAACATGTTTATAACTCAAAAAGGATGAATGTAAAAGAATTATAGACTTTTTTAATGTCTGATAAAATCAAATCGAAAGTATATGATATATTATATCGCAAATTATGATATAATATATGATTTTTACTCAATAATTTATATATTATCATATGATTTCATATTAATATATATTGATTTATTTTATAAAATCAAATTATTTTTATAAAAATATGCA
>Ga0169931_10010866_pt1 | contig 12916 bp, 11 predicted proteins | sample Kivu_15m_20L_FD_129675 | JGI IMG/M metagenome (GOLD analysis project Ga0169931, IMG submission 129675) | Freshwater microbial communities from Lake Kivu, Western Province, Rwanda to study Microbial Dark Matter (Phase II) - Kivu_15m_20L... | ecosystem: Environmental > Aquatic > Freshwater > Lake...
CGGCAAATCACTGGAAGACATCATCAAGACGTCTGAAGGTCCAATTTTCAATAACGCCGCACAAATCTGGAACCACACTTTCTACTGGCACTGCCTGTCACCAAATGGCGGTGGCGAACCAACAGGCGCACTGGCTGATGCAATCAATGCCAAGTGGGGTTCTTTCGCTGCATTCCAAACTGCTTTTAACGATAAAGCAGTCAATAACTTCGGTTCTAGCTGGACTTGGTTAGTGAAAAAAGCCGACGGTTCACTGGATATCGTCAATACCTCTAACGCCGGCACCCCACTGACCGACAGCAGCGTCAAAGCCCTGTTAACGGTCGACCTGTGGGAGCATGCGTACTATATTGATTTCCGTAATGCACGCCCAACCTACCTGAATGCCTTCTGGGCGCTGGTCAACTGGGAATTCGCTGCAGCGAATTTCGCTTAAGTTCCAGAAAAAGCAACTGCAGACTGAGGGTTTTACGTCAGTCATCTTTTGTTGCCATTTCCGCAAAACCCGGCTACTGCCGGGTTTTTTTATTGCCTGCCAGCCTGATCTTCTTCAGCTACCTTTAGCGTACGTTTTTTTATAGTCAGATATGGTTGCGGTAAATCTCAGATATTTCTGTAATTTAAGGCAGCGAAAACCAATTTCCTGACTAACCTTAAAGGAACTGTCGGTTTTCCAGATTCTGTGTTGGAGGTGCATTATGAGCATTTTTGAGCATTACAAATCTCGTTACGAAGCAGCGCGTGAAGAAGAATATAGTATTTCCGAATTTCTAACTTTATGTAAAAACGACAAGAGTTGTTATGCCAGTGCCGCAGAGCGGTTACTGATGGCAATTGGTCAACCAGAGTTCACAGACACCGCGCAGGAGCCGAAGTTAAGCCGGCTGTTTTCTAACCGGGTGATTGCCCGTTATCCGGCTTTTTCAGAGTTTTATGGGATGGAGGACGCCATCGAACAGATAGTGTCTTATCTGAAACATTCGGCGCAAGGCCTTGAAGAACGTAAACAAATTTTGTATCTGCTGGGGCCGGTGGGCGGCGGTAAATCTTCACTGGCCGAAAAACTGAAAGCGCTGATGCAACAGGTCCCTATTTATTATCTGAAAGGTTCACCTGTGTATGATCACCCGCTTTGCCTGTTTGATTTAAACGAAGACGGTAACATTTTGGCGCAGGAATACGGCATCCCGAAACGTTATTTAAAAACCATTATGTCGCCCTGGGCCAGTAAACGCTTGCACGAGTTCAACGGCGATATTTCACAGTTTCGCGTGGTAAAAAAGTATCCGTCCATTTTGGACCAGGTTGCCATCGCCAAAACCGAACCGGGTGATGAAAACAACCAGGATATCGCGTCGCTGGTGGGGAAAGTCGATATCCGCATGCTGGAACACTTTGCCCAGAACGACCCGGATGCATACAGTTATTCAGGCGCATTATGTCGCGCCAATCAGGGCGTGATGGAATTCGTCGAAATGTTCAAAGCGCCGATTAAAGTGTTGCATCCGCTACTTACCGCTACACAGGAAGGCAACTACAATGGCACCGAAGGGCTGGCCGCACTGCCGTTTGAAGGCATTATTTTGGCGCATAGCAATGAATCAGAGTGGCAAACTTTTCGCAACAACAAAAACAACGAAGCCTTTCTCGACCGGGTATATATCGTTAAAGTGCCTTATTGCCTGCGGGTATCGGAAGAAGTACGGATTTACGAGAAGCTGCTAGAGCACAGCGAGTTAAAAACTGCGCCCTGCGCCCCAGGCACTCTGACCACGCTGGCGCAATTCGCGGTGTTGTCCAGGTTGAAAAACCCTGATAACTCCAGTCTGTATTCAAAAATGCGGGTCTATGATGGCGAGAGCCTGAAAGACACTGATCCAAAAGCAAAATCTTATCAGGAATATCGGGACTACGCCGGTGTCGATGAAGGCATGACCGGTTTATCCACGCGCTTTGCTTTTAAAATCTTATCGCGAGTGTTTAACTTCGATACCACTGAAGTAGCTGCTAACCCGGTGCATTTATTCTACGTACTGGAGCAACAAATTGAGCGGGAACAATTCCCGGCCGACGTTGCTGAGCGTTATCTTGAGCACCTGAAAGGCTATTTAATCCCGAAATATGTCGAATTTATTGGCAAAGAGATCCAAACCGCTTATCTGGAATCCTATTCAGAATATGGCCAAAACATTTTCGACCGTTATGTGATCTATGCCGACTTTTGGATCCAGGATCAGGAATATCGCGATCCGGAAACCGGCCAGTTGTTTGATCGCGCCTCACTGAATGCGGAACTGGAGAAAATTGAAAAGCCAGCCGGCATCAGTAATCCAAAAGATTTTCGTAACGAAATCGTTAATTTTGTTCTGCGTGCCAAAGCCAAAAATAATGGCAAAAACCCCACCTGGACCAGTTATGAAAAATTACGCACCGTGATCGAGAAAAAGATGTTCTCCAGCACTGAAGAGTTGCTACCGGTGATTTCGTTTAATGCGAAAACATCAACCGACGACCAAAAGAAACACGATGATTTTGTCGATCGGATGATGGAGAAAGGTTATACCCGCAAACAGGTCCGGCTGCTGTCTGAGTGGTACTTGCGTGTCCGGAAATCACAATGACATCGGGTTGTAGCCGGAGGTTTTATGGCGCATTTTATCGATCGACGCCTCAACGGCAAAAACAAAAGCGCGGTGAACCGGCAACGGTTCATCCGCCGCTACAAACAACAAATTAAACAAGCTGTGTCTGATGCCATCAGTAAACGCAGTGTCACCGATATCGACAAAGGCGAAAGCGTTTCCATTCCGGGACGGGACATTACCGAACCATTTTTTCATCAGGGTCAGGGAGGCCACCGACAACGGGTTCACCCCGGTAATGACCAGTTCAGCGAAGGCGATCGGATTAAACGGCCGCTGGGTGGTCAAGGCGGCGGTTCTGGACAGGGTGATGCAAGTCAGGATGGTGAAGGCGAAGACGATTTTGTATTTTCCATCTCCAAAGACGAATATCTGGATTTGTTGTTCGAAGACCTCGAATTGCCAAATCTGCGCAAAAACCAGTTAGATAAACTGGTACAGTTTAAAAATGTACGAGCTGGCTATCGCTCGGAAGGTGTGCCCAGCAATATAGATATCGTCCGCTCGCTACAAGGATCTCTGGCCCGCCGAGTGGCAATGACCGCCGGGAAGAAAAATCGGTTGCGCGAGGTTGAAGCGAAAATTGACCAACTTCAAGCCGAGCCCCTGCCTGATTTGTCTTTGCTGGCACAACTGCGCATTGAAGCCGACGAGCTGAAAAAGAGGATTGATGCGGTTCCATTTATCGACAGTTTTGATTTACGTTTTCGTAATTTTGCCAAGAGACCCGAGCCGACCAGTAAAGCAGTAATGTTTTGCCTGATGGACGTGTCAGGATCGATGGACCAGGCAACCAAAGATATGGCCAAGCGTTTTTATATCCTGCTGTATATGTTTTTGAGCCGCAGCTATAAAAACGTCGAAGTGGTCTACATACGTCATCATACGCAAGCGAAAGAGGTCGATGAGCAAGAGTTTTTCTATTCACAGGAAACCGGCGGCACTATCGTTTCCAGCGCGCTAAAACTCATGGCCGATATAGTGCAGGAGCGTTATGACCCAACGCAATGGAATATCTATGCGGCTCAGGCTTCTGATGGCGATAACTGGGCTGATGATAGCCCGCAATGCGCTAATTTATTAACCACACAGTTATTACCTTTTGTTCGCTATTACGCCTATATCGAAATCACCCAGCGGCCGCATCAAAGCTTATGGGTAGAGTATGAAAAGTTGCTGACTCAATTTGAAAACTTTGCGATCCAACCCATTCGCCAGGTCAGCGATATTTACCCTGTTTTTCGCGAGCTGTTCAAAAAACAGGCCGCATAAGGAGGTTGTATGTCTGCTCAAAAAAAAGCGCAGCCACTATCTGACGGACCGGATTGGAGTTTTGAGCTGCTGGATCAATATCAACGGGAAATTGAGCGAGTTGCCCGTTTTTATCAGTTGGACTACTACCCCAATCAAATAGAGATCATTACCGCAGAACAGATGATGGATGCGTATTCCAGCGTTGGGATGCCGATTGGCTATAACCATTGGAGCTATGGCAAAAAATTTATTCAGACTGAACAGAGTTACAAACGGGGCCATATGGGTTTGGCCTATGAAATCGTGATCAACTCCAATCCATGCATCGCGTACTTAATGGAAGAAAATACCATCACGATGCAGGCTCTTGTTATGGCCCACGCCTGCTACGGCCACAACTCATTTTTCAAAAACAATTATTTGTTTAAAACATGGACAGATGCTTCGTCGATTATCGATTATCTGGTATTTGCCAAAAAATACATCTCGGATTGTGAAGAACGTTATGGCTTATCCGAGGTGGAAGACATCCTCGATTCTTGTCATGCGCTAATGAATTATGGGGTTGACCGCTACAAACGGCCACAGAAAATTTCGTTGGACGAAGAGCAAAAACGTCAGCAGGAGCGCGAAAAATATCTGCAATCTCAGGTGAATCAACTATGGCGTACCATTCCCAATAAAGAATCGTTTAATCAGGTGGTTGAGCAACATTACCCGAACGAGCCGCAAGAAAATATTCTGTATTTTATCGAAAAAAATGCACCACTGTTAAAACCCTGGCAGCGCGAAATCGTCCGGATAGTCCGCAAAATTTCACAATATTTTTATCCGCAAAAACAAACTCAAGTTATGAACGAAGGCTGGGCAACGTTTTGGCATTACACTATTTTGCAACACCTGTACGAAGAAGGGCTGGTAACCGATAAGTTTATGTTAGAAGTTCTACATAACCACACCAATGTGGTGTACCAACCGGCTTACAATTCAAAATACTACTCAGGTATCAATCCCTATGCGCTCGGTTTTGCCATGTTTACTGACATCCGGCGGATCTGTGAACATCCCACAGCGGAAGATCGTGAGTGGTTTCCTGATATTGCCGGCAGTAACTGGGTTGAAACGCTGCATTTCGCTATGCAAAATTTTAAGGATGAAAGTTTCATCAGTCAGTATTTGTCACCAAAAATCATCCGCGATTTTCATTTATTTGGCGTTGTGGATGATGATGAACAGCCAAACATTGAAGTTGCCGCCATTCACAATCAGCAGGGTTATCAAAAAATCCGCCAAATGTTGTCTGCGCAGTACAATCTGAGCAATATAGAACCCAATATTCAGGTTTATAACGTTGATGTCGGTGGTGACCGCTCGCTGACTTTAAGATTCGTGCCAAATAAACGGATCCCTTTGGCTGAAGGCTATCAGGAAGTATTAAAGCATTTGCATCGGTTATGGGGTTTTACTGTCAAACTGGAGCAACAGGATGATGACAATACAGTCAAGTTACTGGCGATGATGCCGGCAGAGTAAGAGTCAACAGGTACATGGTTTGCGATGCAATCTGTCGCAGCTAAAGTGAGCTCACCAGTTATGAAATTCCCCAGCGCGCTGGGGAATGTTCACTAAAAACGCCAACCAACTATTCCTGAGTCGTGATCTGGTTCCTGCCATTTGCTTTTGAGGTGTACAGTCCTTTGTCAGCCAACTCAATCCACTGCCGGTGTTCTGTCATATTGCTATGAAACTGCGCGATGCCGATACTGATGGTTGCTTTGAGTAGCTGTTGATTAAACTCCATCTGCATGTTTTCCACCGTTTTGCGCAACCGCTCAGCAAAATACAAGGCTTGATCGGCGGTGGTATCGACCAGTAATACCGCAAACTCTTCACCGCCATAACGACCGGCAATATCAGTTTCCCGCAGATTTTTTTTCACCGCCTGAGCTACTTGTTTGATCACAACGTCGCCGGCTGCGTGACCATAGGTGTCATTAATCCGTTTAAAATGGTCAATGTCGCACATTAATAGACTGCTACTGTGGCCTGAACGTTTTAAACGTTTAAACTCGTGGCTTAAAGCATCCTCCCAGGTGCCACGGTTGTTTAGTTCGGTTAAGAAGTCGGTTTTAGACAATTGACGTAACTGACCATTCATCGACTCTAACTCTAAACGACTGGTCGCAACATCGGTGACGTCATAAATGATCATACATAAGTGAGTCACCACCCCACGCACATCCGTGATAGGGAAAATGGTGCTGTTTTGATACATGTAATCAGCGACACCAGTAATGGGGCGATAGTTACGAAACTTAAAAATATATGGCCGTTGTTCCCAGATAGTAAAAGCACGATTTTTCAGCAGAATCACCGGATCACATTTACGGCGCAACCACTCTTCGTCAATTTCCGAGAACAAGTCGAATAAATACCGATCCCGCACTTGTCTTGGTGTTAAGCCCGAATGGTTTTCCATAAAACCATTCCACACCTGGATTTTATAATCCGCGGTCAGCACCACTAAACCAACATCCACTGTCTGGAACATGTCCAGCAACCAATGAACTTCTGCAACATCATGACCGGTATTTTGCATAATTAATCTTCTAACAAGAATTCTACTTTGTAATTCAGTGTCTTAATACTGTCCTCAGTGAACAGCAACAACAAATCACAGTTGATGTTGTAATTCTCAATACCGTAGCTGATCTCTATTCCCAGTGTCCGTTTCCAGCGGCGGGCATTGGCTTTAATCATTTCACTGACCGGCGCATGTTGCCCCAATACAACCGGGTGGCCCTGGCTAAAACTCATATCAATTTGTTCTGCCAGTCCTTTCAGCACAGCCCCAATCAAGATATTACTGATATCCATCAGCAATTCGAGCTCAACTTTTGGCGTTAATTTACCTTCATAGTGCAATAATCGGGCGACATCAGCAAAACTGGAATCGTTAAGAATCAACAAGGCTTCGCCAGACACACCGCCGCCGATAAAGCCCTGGCAGACTGCCGAGGTTGATTGTTTTTCTTCAACTGAAGCAATCGCCATGTGTAATTCACTAACTTCAATAACATTGACGTTAGGAATAGGCAGTTTGACAAATACATTCAACAGCCGCGCCAGCAAGTCACCGGCCTGACCCATCGCAACGTTAGTCAGCTCCTGGAACACATCACGCAAAATCGGATCCAGAGCGAATAAAGCACTGCTTTGCTGATTAGCCGCATACGCGCGGTCGAGTACTTTTTTACTATCTTGCTCAGTATGAACTGAGTGAAACAGCTGCAGGATTTCTTGTAGCTTTTCACCAGATACCGGTTTTCTAATGAAATCGAGCGCACCAAAAGATTTTACCCGTTCATGTGCTTCCGGTTGGACATCACCTGAAACAACGACCACTTTTACCGGAATCTGCTGCGTTTGGATGGCTTGTAAAACTTGATAGCCATCCAACACCGGCATATTTAAATCGAGAAATAGCAAATCAATCGGCTGGCGCTTTAACACCTCTAAGGCTTCTTGCCCATGCCCAGCGAAATGAACTTTATCTTGCCAGTCAGCTGGCAAACTTCTGGCCATTTGCTTGCGGGCCAAATTAGAATCATCACAAATTAGAACGGCAGCAACCATCAGCAGGGTCCCGATACAATGATATAGTCCAGTGTAGCGTTGAACTGCTAACAATGCGAATTGCCTGTTGATTTAACGGAAAATTTTTTCTGATTATCCCTATTATTGGAACAAGGAGTTTTTATGCGTTTATCAAAAATTTTTACTTTCACTATGTTGCTTGCGCTACACACGCCAGCTATGTTGTCAGCGGCCGACTTAACTGCCCAACTGCCCACCCGCCTCGCCGATGTCAAAGCAGGCAATCGGCCATTAGAACTGCAAGGTACTGTTGTTGCGCTGCAAACAATAGCGCCGGATTTTAAAGTGGCGGATGCCAGCTTTAAAGCCACAAGGCTGAGCGACTTTGCCGGCAAAACGGTGCTGATCAGTGTAGTGCCAAGCCTTGACACCGGCGTTTGCTCTATTCAAACCAAAAAGTTTAACGAACAAGTCACCAACCTGCCGGCTGACGTGGTGTTATTGACCATATCCACCGATCTGCCTTTTGCACAAAAGCGGTTTTGTCAGCAAGAACAAGTAGATAAGTTACTGGTATTATCAGATGCCGTTTGGGGCGATTTTGGCAGTAGTTACGGCCTACGCATCAAAGACATGGGGATCCTGACCAGAGCCGTGTTGATCATCGACCGCAGCGGTAAGCTGGTGTATCAGCAGTTAGTGCCGGTTTTATCACAAGAGCCGGACTACACCGATGCTTTGACCACATTAAAGCAATACGCGTTGAAAAAATCTTAAACCAGACGCTTGAAACGCCAAACAACGACCTTATTGATAGAACTGAAGGCGCCGACAGGGCCTTCTTAACAGCGTACTGTCTCTGTTGAGAGGTACATTAACTATCTGATTTGCTTAAATAAGAAATTAGTGAGGTCTTTTATGAATACGTTTGATTTCAGCCCTTTTTATCGTTCTTTTATCGGCTTTGATCATTTAGCCAATTTGATGGATGCGGCAGCCCGCAATGAAAAACAACCCGCATATCCACCTTACAACATCGAGGTAACGGGTGACGATCAGTATCGAATCAGTATGGCTGTTGCCGGTTTTGAACCCGACGAATTATCCATTGAAACGGAACACAATACGCTGTTAGTGCGTGGACAAAAAGCCGACAAAACCGATGGACGCCGTTTTGTCCATCAAGGGATCGCCGAGCGTAATTTTGAACGCAAGTTTCAGCTATCCGATTACATCAAAGTGACCGGTGCTAATGTGCACCATGGTTTATTGCATATCGAGTTGGTCCGTGAGATCCCTGAGGCATTAAAGCCACGCAAAATTGCCATTCACACAGGCCAGCCGACCGCGGCATTAACACAACAAACAGCAGCTAATAAAGTAGAAGGCCAGGCTGAGTTGTTAGCTGTGTCAGCATAACGTGTAAATAGGTCTGCTGGAATGAAAAAGTCACCCACGGGTGGCTTTTTCATTGCACCAAACTGTAAGCAGCTCGCCTACAATGACGAGCACAAAAATTCACTAATAGCTGGAAACACCAGCTGAGGATGGGTTATTGGCGCCATATGCCCAGCATCCACCACCATGTGCTGTACTGCGGGTAAAGAGCTGGCCAGTAATTCGGCCAGGTACAATGCGGACGGACGGCTGTGCCTACCAGATAACAATAGGACTGGCATTTTCAGCTGCTGCCGGTAGCAATCAAGCGTCGCTGGTTCTTCAGCCAGAGCTTGAAAGTCGTAAGCCACTTTAGCAACCTGTGCAGCCATCAGTCGCTGAGCACGTTGCGGTAAACTGGCAAAGAAACCTGCGCCCTGCCAATGATCTAAAAACAATGCAGCTGCATTGTCACCCTGATACAGCTGTCGGGAAAAATCGCTGACTTGCTGCCACAACCGCGCTGCTTGTTCATCAGCTGCAGCGCCGGTACGCAGCAGATGGAAAGCCACCGGCTCAAACAGGACCAACCGCCGGCATTGTAACTGGCCAGTCCTCACCAGATGCATCGCCACAGCGCCACCATAGGAGTGCCCTACCACATCCACCGGACCACTTTTGATAGCCGCAGGCAGTTGCTCAAGTGCAAAGGCTGCTTCAGCCTGCAACGACCAGGCCGTAAAAGCAGGTAAGGCGGCACCACCGTAACCAGACAAATTCGGGCAACACAGTTGGCGGTCCGACACAGCTGCAACCAATGGCGCCCACTGTTTTGCACTGGACATCGAACTATGCAAACAAACGACCGGCACCTGTTCTGCAGGCTTCATCACAGCAAAGGCTCGCAATTAAAACGCTAGCAGTAACAACACCGCCGCAATGATTAATGCACTGAAAGTAGCAATCATGCCAAAGAAACGCGGAATAGAGGTCCCGCTGCTGCTCAGTAACCCCACCAAATGTAACAAACGTCCGCCCAAAGTCAGACCGCCAATGACATGCAACTGCCAGACTGCGGCTTGCTGCGATTCCAGCAAGAACATCAGCACTAACAGAAAAGGCACATACTCAGCGAAGTTGCCATGGATCCGAATCGCCTTAATCAGCTCTGGTTGGTTTCCATCGCCAAGACCAACCCGTAGCTTGAATCGTTGCCTGACCACGGCTAAAGCAAGCCCGACAAACATCAAGGCTAGCAGCGCGGCATACAATCCTGTGATCATTTAAAACCCCTGTAGTTGTTGTTGCACCAAATAACGGAATAAGCGGATGTGACATGGCGAATCATTCAGCGCAGCAATGTACTGATAATGCTCGCCACCGGCATGTATAAATACTTCTTTGTTTTCTTCAGCTATTTCTTCCAGCGTTTCCAGACAGTCCGCAGCAAAAGCGGGACATAACACCTGCAGACGCTTTACACCTTGCGCCGGGAGTTGTTGCAACAACTCGTCTGTATATGGCTGTAGCCACTTTTCTTTACCGACGCGGGACTGAAAGCTCACCAATACTTCATCTGCTGCCAGGCCAAGATCCGCAGCCAGATTAGCAGCCGTTTGCCGGCAGTGCTGCTCGTACGGGTCACCCAACCTGACAAAACGCTCTGGGATCCCATGGAATGACAACAGTAGCTTATCGGCCTTACCATGTTTTTGCCAGTGTGCCTGTACCGAACCTGCTAACGCTTTCCTATACAAAGCCTCATGATGATAGTGTTTAACCAGTCTGATTTCGGCAATATCACGCTGGCGCAGCTGATAATGAGCCAGCTGATCAGCAATAGCCGCAGTTGTTGTGGCCGAGTACTGTGGGTAAAGCGGAATCACCACAAACTTGCGCACGCCCTCAGCACGCAGGCTATCAAGTACCGATGCAATCGACGGATTACCATAAGTCATGGCATATCTGACCTGCACCGGCGTTTCCGACATCGACAGCTGCATGGCAAGCGCGGTGGTTTGGCGCTGCGTGATCACCCGTAACGGCGAGCCTTCCGGCCACCAGATTGATTGATAGAGTTTGGCAACCCGCCGGCCGCGAAATGGCAAAATGATACCACGCAGAATGAACTGCCAAAGCACTGCAGGATAATCAACTACCCGTTGGTCCGACAAAAACTGCTTCAGATAGCGTTGTACCGCTGGGACTGTGGCTTCATCCGGCGTCCCCAAATTAACCAGTACCACTGCATAATCTGCTAACTTATTGTGTAACATCAGAAAACCAGCCTGTTGTTTTTGTTAAGCGCCAGTCTATCATGCTGACGCTGCCTGACATCAGAATAATGCGGTTAAGCTTGTCGACATTGTCGGCAGCAACAGACAATACAAACAGAAAACCCACCATGTAGGTGGGCTTTTTGGCGAAACTGAGGCGATTAACCTAACAATGCCGACAGCTGAGCACTCACCGCTTCAACTGCCTGAGTGCCATCAATGTGATGGTACTGAGTCAGTCCCTGCTCCGCTTGGCTACGGTAGTAACCAACCAATGGTTCAGTTTGAGTGTGATAAACCGCTAAACGTTTACGCACTGTTTCTTCTTTATCGTCATCACGGATCACCAGATCTTCACCGGTGACGTCATCTTTACCAGTTGTTTTCGGTGGGTTATAGCTAACGTGATAAACCCGCCCGGAAGCCATATGAACACGACGGCCACTCATCCGATCAACAATCACATCATCCGGCACGTCAAATTCGATCACATGGTCAACCAGTACGCCATTGTCTTTCATCGCGTCTGCTTGTGGAATGGTGCGCGGGAAACCGTCTAACAAGAAGCCTTTTGCACAATCTGGTTTAGCAATCCGCTCTTTTACCAGACCGATAATGATTTCATCAGAAACCAATTGGCCTGCATCCATCACCTGCTTTGCAGCCAAGCCCAGCGGCGTGCCTTCTTTGATGGCGGCGCGCAGCATATCTCCGGTGGAGATCTGCGGAATGCCGTATTTGCTCATCAAAAATTGTGCCTGTGTGCCTTTACCGGCGCCTGGGGCCCCTAACAGAATAATACGCATACCAAACCTCAGTTTTCTGAAATGCTTAAATGTAATCTGCAGCGGATCTTTACACAATGAGCGACAGAGGACAAGAAGTTTGTCGGCTGTTCAGAGCAGATCAATCAGCAACCACTAAACAAATCCATTCCAATAAAACTTCAATAAATTAAGTAGTTTAACTGATTAATTTGCTCATCTGCCAAGTTCTGATTGCGTAGCTTTCGACTAAAGTGGCAACAAAAAACCCGGCACCAGGCCGGGTTTTTCCTCTAACTTGCAGAGCTTACTTCGCCAAAGACAGCAATAAGCTATTTAAACGGGTGACGAAAGTCGCCGGATTTTTCAGACTGCCGCGCTCGGCCAACAGTGCCTGTTCAAACAGCACTTCGGCCCACTGCTTAAACTGCGCCTCATCCTGCACGTCAGCCACATGACGAACCAACTGGTGCTCCGGATTCAGTTCAAAAATCGGTTTCACTTCCGGCACTTTCTGACCGACTGATTCCATCAGCTTGATCATCTGTGTGCTCATATCAAACTCGTCATTCACTACACAGGCCGGGCTATCCGTTAAGCGATGGCTGACTTTGACGTCTTTTACCTGCTCACCCAAGGCAGCTTTAAAGCGCTCAACCACAGAGGCAAATTGTTGCTCAGCCGCCTCTTGTGCCTTTTTAGTTTCCTCGTCGTCGAGTTTCGAGAGGTCTAAGCCACCTTTGGCAACCGAGCGCAGTTTTTTACCGTCAAACTCCGTCAGATGCTGCATCAGCCATTCGTCGATACGATCGGATAACAGCAACACCTCAATACCCTTTTTACGGAATACTTCCAGATGCGGGCTGTACTTTGCCGCTTCATAACTATCAGCGACCAGGAAATAAATCTCATCCTGACCTTCTTTCATCCGGCTGACATAAGCTTCCAGGCCAACGGTCTGACTGGCGCTATCTTCATGCGTAGAGGCAAAACGCAACAACTTGGC
>Ga0169931_10010867_pt1 | contig 12916 bp, 8 predicted proteins | sample Kivu_15m_20L_FD_129675 | JGI IMG/M metagenome (GOLD analysis project Ga0169931, IMG submission 129675) | Freshwater microbial communities from Lake Kivu, Western Province, Rwanda to study Microbial Dark Matter (Phase II) - Kivu_15m_20L... | ecosystem: Environmental > Aquatic > Freshwater > Lake ...
CAGCTCGCCGCGGTGGCGCACGCCGGCCCAGCGCGACAGTTGCTGCCAGAGCGCGGCGGCCCCCGCGTCGGCTCCGTCCTCGGGCGGCAGGCGCAGGCCCTCGGCGCGCAGCGCCTGCGCGAGCATCTTCTCGCCCAGCGCGAGGGACTCCTCCTGCTCCATGGTCTTCAGGTGGTGCCGGATCTTGGCCCGGGCGCGGCCGGTGCGCACGTGGTTCAGCCAGGCCGGGTTGGGGCGCGCGCCCGGGGCGGTGATGATCTCGACCACGTCCCCGCTGCGCAGTTCGGTGCGCAGCAGCACCGGCTCGCCGTTGACCTTGGCGGCCACGCAGCGGTCCCCCACGTCGGAGTGGATCGCGTAGGCGAAGTCCACCGGGGTCGCCCCGCGCGGCAGGGCCAGGATCTTGGTGCGCGGCGTGAAGACGTAGACCGCATCCGGGAACAGGTCGACCTTGACGTGCTCGAGGAACTCGGCCGAGTCGCGGGTGTCGTCCTGGATGTCCACCAGGGACTGCAGCCAGGTCGCGCCCAGCGACTGCGCGTCCCTGCCCGGCACGGCACCGTCGGGCCCGAGCTTGTACATCCAGTGCGCGGCGATGCCGTTCTCGGCCACCGCGTGCATGGTCTCGGTGCGGATCTGGAACTCCACCGGCGTGCCCAGCGGGCTCACCAAGGTGGTGTGCAGGCTCTGGTAGCCGTTGGCCTTGGGGATGGCGACGTAGTCCTTGAAGCGGCCGGGCAGGGGTTTGTACATCTGGTGCAGCACGCCCAGCGCGAAGTAGCAGTCGGGCAGCGTGGGCACCGTGATGCGGAAGCCGAAGATGTCGTTGACCTGGGTGAAGCCCACGTGCTTGTCGCGCATCTTGCGGTAGATGGAGTGCACGGTCTTCTCGCGCCCGGCGATCGCGATGCGCATCTTCGCCGTGCCGAACGCGCGCTCGACGTCCTTGCGCACGCGCTCGACGATGTCGCGCCGGTGGCCGCGCGCGCGCTGCAGCGCCTGCTCCAGCGTGGCATGGCGCCAGGGGTGCAGGTGGCGGAAGGCCAGTTCCTGCAGTTCGCGGTAGGTGCGGTCCAGGCCCAGCCGGTGCGCGATCGGCGCGTAGATGTCCAGCGTCTCGGCCGCGATGCGCTGCCGGCTGGCGGGCGCCATCGCCGCCATCGTGCGCATGTTGTGCAGGCGGTCGGCGAGCTTGATGAGGATGACGCGCACGTCGCGCGACATCGCCATCAGCATCTTGCGGAAGGACTCGGCCTGGCTCTCCTCGCGCGTGTCGAAGCGCAGGCGGTCGAGCTTGGTCAGTCCGTCCACCAGTTCGGCGGCGGGCGCCCCGAAGCGCTCGATCAACTCGGGCTTGGTGACGCCGCAGTCCTCCATTGCGTCGTGCATCAGCGCGGCCATGATGGCCTGGGCGTCCAGGCGCCACTGCGCGCACAGCCCGGCCACGGCCACCGGGTGGGTGATGTAGGGCTCGCCGCTGGCGCGGTACTGGCCCAGGTGCGCCTCGTCGGCGAAGCGGTAGGCCTCGCGCACCTGTTTCAGGTCGGCCTTGGAGAGGTAGTGCAGGCGCTCGGTGAGCGCGGCGAAAGTGGTGGGGGCTTCGGCCGGCTCGTCGGCGCGCGGCAGCGGCGGCCGCATGGCCTGGGGCAGCAGATCGGCGGCGAAGGTGCGCAATCCCATGCCCCGAATCTACCGCACGGACCGCCCAAGAAAACGGGCTCCTCGAGGGAGCCCGTCAGCATCAGGGTTGCGCTGGCGCGCTCAGGGCGTCAGATCGGCACCTTGCGCAGCATCTCGATGCCCACCTCGCCGGCGGCGATCTCGCGCAGCGCGGTCACGCTGGGCTTGTTCTTGGCCTCGATCTTGGGCGCGTGGCCCTGGCTCAGCATGCGCGCGCGGTAGGTAGCCGCGAGCACGAGCTGGAAGCGATTGGGGATCTTCTCGAGACAGTCTTCGACGGTGATGCGGGCCATGGTGGCAGGGCTTCCGGTGGGGAGTCAGAGCAGGCCGAGCGACGCGAACACCTGCGATCGGTTGCGGATCTGCGTGACGTAGCGCAGCCGCTGCGAGTGCACGACAGCCTTCAGGTCGAAGAGCGCCGTGTCGAAGAGACTGTTTATTATAACGAAGTCGAAATGGCGCGCCTGGGCGACCTCCAGGCGGGCGTTCACCATGCGTGTCTCGATCACCTCCGGGCCGTCCTCGCCGCGCCGCGTGAGGCGCTGGCGCAGTTCCTCCCAGCTCGGGGGCAGGATGAAGATCAGCACCGCGTGCGGGAACAGGCGCTTGATCTGCAGCGCGCCCTGCCAGTCGATCTCGAGCACGACGTCTTCGCCACGCTGCAGGCGGGCCTCGATCGCGCGGCGTGAGGTTCCATACAGGTTGCCGTGCACCTCGGCCCACTCGAAGAATTCGCCGCGCTCGATCATCGCGCGAAAATCCGGCTCGCTGACGAACCAGTACTCGCGCCCGTCCTGCTCCTGGCCGCGCGGCCGGCGCGTGGTGTGCGAGACCGACACCGCCAGTCGGGCGTCGAGTTCGAGCAGCGCCTTGACGAGGCTGGATTTGCCGGCCCCGCTCGGGGCGGCGACGCAGAAGAGGTTGCCGGGTGTTTCCATGCGCGACCCGCAGTCTAGTCCAGGCCTGCGTCGTGCCGCGGACGCGCGCCGCAGGTCCCGCGCCAAGCGCTGCGGGCTACAGACTGCCCAGCCCGTGCCGATATCAATGGACGCACCCGGGAAACCGGGCTGCAGTGGCCATCCCGGTCGCGAGAACCCCAAGCCGATGACCCTGCCTCCCCCGCCCCGTCAAGACGCACCCGCCCGCACCGCGGCGGCGCGCCACGCAAGCGTCTGGGCCTGCCTGGGGGCGCTGTGGCTGGCCGCGGCCGTCGACGCGCAGCCGCTGGTGGTGTCGCCCGGGGTCGAAGTGCTCCCGCCGCAGCCCACGCGCGCCACGGCGGGCAACGTGGCCGCGCTGGAGTCCGTGCGGCGCCTGGAGCCCCGGGCGCTGGTGCGCGAGGCCCTCGAGACCTATCCCAGCATCCTCGCGGCCCGCCGCGCCCAGGACTCCGCCCAGTTCGATGTCGAGACGGCCCGCTGGCAGTTCTACCCGACGCCGTCGGTGGGCTTCGAGGCCGCCAGTCGCAAGACGGCAGGCGCCACGAACCAGCAGTCCGGTTTCGTGCGCCTGCGCCAGCCTCTGTACACCGGCGGTCGCCTGACCCGGCAGGTCGACCGCGCCGTGGCCAACGAGCAGGTCAGCGGCAGCCAGGTCGAGCAGGAGCGGCGCGAGATCGCCCTGCGCGTGGTGCAGGCCCTGGGCGAAGTGCGCACCGCGGCCCTGAAGCGCACGGCTTACCGTGAGAGCGGGGCCCTGCACGTCGAGTACCTTGCGCTGGTGCAGCGCCGCGTGGCCGAGGGGCTGTCGCCGCAAGGCGACATCATGCTCGCGCGCTCGCGCCTGACCACCGTGCGGGCGGACCTGGAGGCGGCCGAGGTGCAGCAGGGGCAGGCCCTGACGCGCCTGGAGCAACTGCTCGGTCGCGCGCTTCGCGTGGACGAGTACGCGGGCCTGCTGGCCGATGCGCAGGACGATGCCAGCGCGGCCTGGACGGACCCGGGCGTCGAGGCCCTGCTCGAGCGGGCCGCCGACGTCAGCCCCTTGCTGCGTCGCGGGCTCCATGAGCTGGAGGCCCGGCGGGTCGAGGCCGACCTCGCGCGCAGCAGCATGTCGCCCGAGGTCTACCTGCGCGCCGAGCACACGCGCGGCAATGCCACCTCCGGGGAGTCGGTGCTCTTCCTCGGTGTCAGCAGCAACTTCGGGCCGGGCCTGTCCGACCAGTCGGGCGTGAACGCGGCGCTGCGCCGGGTCGACGCCAAGCAGGCCGAGATCGACACGCGCAGGCGCGAGATCGCCGACCAGGTGCGCGCCGACTACCTGACTGCCGAGTCCAGCGAGCGGCGCGTGCGCGTGCTCGCGGAGTCGGCCGAACTCGCGGCCAACGTGTTGGTGACCTGGCGGCGCCAGTTCCTGGCCGGGCGCAAGACCTGGCAGGACCTGATGAACGCGGCGCGCGAGAAGGCCCAGGCCGACGTGCTGCTCGGCGAAGCCCGGGCGGCGCGCTGGACGGCGGTGCAGCGCCTGCGCATCGCCACCGAGGGACTGGAGGCTTACCTGGGGGCTGTCGCGGTCTCGCAAAGAACGACCTGGACCGCCCAGGCCGGCTCGGAGGCCCTGCCATGATGGTCGCCGGAGCAGCCGCGGCGGCACCGCCGAAGCAGAACCCTCGCGCCCAGGCCGCCTTCGCGGCCATCATGCGTCTGGCGCAGCTGCGGCGTGAGCCCGTGGACGGCCTGGCCATCCGCGGCATCCTCGAGGGCTTCGGCGCCGACTGGGCCGACACCGGCATCGTCGAGGAGCTTTCGCGCCAGCTCGACCTGCCCACGCCGGTGTGGCACAAGGCGCCCGACGACGGTCGCCTGCCCATGCTGGCGATCTCGCCCGAGGGCGAGTGGGGCGTGGTCACGGCCCGCAACGGCGAGGGCGACTGGGTCGTCAGCTGGTGGCGCACGGCCGAGCGCAAGTTCGTCGAGCAGACCGCCGCCGGCTTCGGCAAGGGGCACCGTTTCGCGCGCTGGAGCGTCGCCCCCCGCTTCGCCGCGAGCAAGAGCCCGACGCTGCGCCTGGTCGTGACCGAGATCCTGAACCAGAAGCGCGGACTGTTCGACATTGCCGCGGGCACGCTGGCGATCAGCCTGCTGGCCATGGGCGCGTCCTTCTATTCCATGCAGGTCTACGACCGGGTCGTGCCCACGCAGGCGTCCTCGACGCTGATGGTGCTGACCATCGGTGTGGCGATGGCCATCCTGTTCGAGACGCTGGGCAAGTGGATGCGCTCGCACATGCTCAACCGCATGACCGACGCCATCGACCAGCGTCTGGCGCGTGCGGTGTACACCCGCTTCCTGTCCCTGCGCATGGACCAGCTGCCGCCCAGCGTCGGCTCGACCTCGGCCCGCATGCGCGGCTACGAGACCGTACGCGGCTTCCTGGTCGGCATCGCCACCCAGGTCATCGTCGACATCCCGCTCGCCCTGCTGGCCCTGACGGTGCTGGCCATCATCGGCGGCAAGGTGGCGCTGATCCCGGGCTTCTTCCTCGTGGCCGGGCTCGTCATCGGTTTCATGTTCCGCGGCCGTACCGAGCGTCTGGCCAAGCTCGGTACCCCCACCCACCACTTCAAGACCGGCCTGCTGGTGGAGAGCATCCAGGGCGCCGAGACGATCAAGTCGGGCCAGGGAGGCTGGCGCATGCTCTCGCGCTGGCTCGACATCACCGACCAGGCGCGCCAGCACGACATGGCGATGCGCGACATCTCCGACCGCTCGCAGCACATGGTGTCGATGCTGCACCAGATGGCCTACGTGCTCATCGTCGCGCTGGGCGCGCTGCAGGTCGGCCAGGACAGCTTCACGATGGGCGGCCTGATCGCCTGCTCCATCCTCGCCGGGCGCATCCTCGGGCCCGTCACCATGCTGCCGGCGCAGTTGACGCAGTGGGCCAACGCCAAGGTCTCGATCCAGGACCTGGACCGTCTGTGGGCGCTCAAGCAGGACTACCCCGAGGACACGCGCCCGCTGCAGTTGGAGCGGCTGCAAGGCCGCTACGACCTCAACGAAGTGCGCTTCAGCTACCCGGGCAGCCTGGGCCTGATGGCGCCGCGCCTGCAGATCCAGCCGGGCGAGCGCGTGGCCGTGCTCGGCGGCGTGGGCAGCGGCAAGACCACGCTGTTGCGCCTGCTGTCGGGCATGTACAAGCCGCAGGAGGGCCGCATCACGCTCGACGGCGTGGACATCGACCTCATCGCCAAGAGTTCGCTCTCCCACCGTACCGGCTACGTGCCGCAGGACGGCCGCCTGTTCGCCGGCACGCTGCGCGAGAACCTCGTGCTCGGCCTGACCGACCCGGGTGACGACGTCCTGATGCAGGCCGCGGCCCGCACCGGTCTGCTGGACGCGGTGATCGCGTCGGACCCGCGCGGGCTCGAGCGCACCATCGCCGAGGGCGGCATCGGCCTGTCGGGGGGACAGCGCCAGCTCGTGCACGTGACGCGGGCGCTGCTGCGCATGCCCACGATCTGGCTGCTGGACGAGCCCACGGCGTCGATGGACCAGGGACTCGAGGTCAAGGTGGTGCAGGTCCTGCAGGACGAGCTCAAGGCGCGGCCCGACAGCACGCTGGTGCTCGTCACCCACAAGCCGCAGATGCTCGTGCTCGTCGACCGGGTCATCGTCTGCGCGCAGCAGCGCATCGTGATGGACGGCCCGCGTGACGCGGTGCTGCAGCGCCTGACGGAAGCGCCCGCCCAGGCCGGCCGCCCGGGCGCCGAGGCTGCGCCACCGCCCGCGGCAGCACCCATGTTCGGCGGCCTGGGCATCGGGCAGAGGAGGGCAGCATGAACCGGGGTTCCCTGCGCGCCTGGACCGGCGTGTTCCTGCTGATGGTGGTGACGGCCTTCATCACCTGGGCGGCGGTCTTCGAGATCGACCAGTCCGTGCGTGCCCAGGGCCAGGTCATCCCCGAGGACCGGACCCAGGTGATCCAGGCCGCCGACGGCGGCGTGCTGCAGTCGCTGCTGGTCAGCGAAGGCCAGCGCGTGCGCAAGGGTCAGCTCCTGGCGAGCCTGGAGAAGGAACGTGCCTCGGCCGCGGTGGACGAGGTCCGGAGCCGCATCGCCAGCCTGTCGATCACGCGCATCCGCGCTCTGGGCGAGGCGACCGAGACCACGCCGGAGTACGGCCGTTTCACACGCTCGCACCCCGAGGTGGTGGCGGTCCAGCAGGCCCTGTACCGGCAGAACCTGTCCACCCTGCGCACCGAGATCGAGGCCCTGGGCGGGGCGCTGCACCTGGCGATGGAGGAGTACGAGCTGACCTACCGCCTGTTCGACAACGGCGACGTCAGCCGTGTCGAGCTCATGCGGGCCGAACGTCAGGTGGTGGAGTTGCGCCAGCGGCGCGACGGCATCCGCCAGAAGTTCCGCACCGACGCGCGCAAGGAAGTCGCCCGCATCGACGAGGAACTCAGCACCCAGTTGAGCAAGCAGCGCGAGCGTCAGAGCATCCTCGGCCACACCGACATCGTCGCGCCCCTGGACGGCGTCGTGAAGTACCTGCGCATCAACACCCTGGGCGGTGTGCTGCGCGGCGGCGACGAACTGATGCAGATCTCGCCAACCGAGGGCGGCTACGTCATCGAGGCCAAGGTCAACCCGGTCGACATCGGCAAGCTGAAGATCGGCCTGCCCGTGGCGGCGCGCTTCGACGCCTTCGACTACACGATCCACGGCACGCTGACCGGGCGCCTGACCTATCTGAGCTCGGACACGCTCACGGAACAAGGCTCCGGAGGTCAGAGTAACATCTACTATCGCGCCCACATCCTGATGGACACCAGGCAGACCAACCCGAAGCTCTCGCTCGAGCAGCTCAAGCCGGGCATGACGGCCTCGCTGGATTTCCAGACCGGCAAGAGCACGGTGCTGGCCTTCATCGCCAAGCCCATCCTGCGTGCCTTCAGTGGCGCGCTCACCCAGCAGTGAGCCCGGTGGCGCCGCCCCGCTCGGGCGCTGCAGCGCACGGACCCTGACATGCGGCAGCAGGGTCCCACCTTCAACTTCTGGCCCGGCTACGTGGCGGCGATCAGCTGCCTCGTGCTGGGCCTGCTGCTGACGGCATCGATCATCGCCTCGCTGATCACGCAGCTTGGCGTCATCGCGGCCGACTACGCGGCCAAGCTGCTGGCCGGGCTGGAGCGGCCGCCCATCGTTCAGCCGGCTGCGCCGCCCCGGCCTGTGCCGCCTCCCTTGGCGATCGTGTCGCCGCCCGCCATCGTGACGCCCGGCCCGGCTCCGCGCCCTTTCCTGCCGCCCCAGGCCAACCACATCACGCTGATCTTCGGCGATCAGTTGCTCGACATCCCCGCCCCGCAGCGCGCCGAGATCGCGCTGTCGATGCGCGGCCTCGTGGCCGCGCCGGACGCGCGCTGGCGCATCTGGGCCGCGGCGCCCCAGGACCAGCTCGCCTTGCGGCGCAACACCTTCCGGCTCATGATGGCCGCGCGCGCCTTCATGGCGGCCGAGGGCATCCCCGAATCCCGCGTCGAGCTGCGTCTGGAAGACGGGCCCGGCACGGGTGGGCCTGGCGACATCGTCGTTCGGCTGGGGCCGGTGCCGGCGGCCTCCGGTTCCGCGCCGGCAGCCGAGGTGAAGCCATGAGCGTGGCCGCAAGCGCGAAGGCGCCGCCCGTGGACCCGAAGGTCGTCACCCAGGAGGAGGTCGACGCCCTCATGCGCGGCTTCGAGGCTGAGCCCGACGCAGCCGCGGTCACCCCGGCGGGTGCGACCCGCCTCGTGCCCGGGCAGAGCGTGGGCCTGGCGCTGGACCTGCCGCCCCCGCCCCGCCGCACCGCCCCGAGCTGGCGCACCCGGCCGCGCCCGATCGAGTCGTGGCCGCTGCCGGCCCGCAGGCCGCCCCTGCCCGCGGCGGCGTGGCGCCCCGCGCGGCGTCCGGAGTCTGCCGCCCCCACGCTGACCGACTACTGGCCCGCGTATGCGGATGCCCTGTCGAACGTGGTCCTGAACCTGCTGTTCCTGGCCGGTCTGTTCACCATGGGGCTCGTGGTGCTGAACCAGGAGGTGATCTCCACGCAGATGAAGCTGGCGGAGCAGCGCGCGCGCGAATTGCTCCTGCAGCGCGAGGAGGTGCCGCCCCGCCCCGTGCCGCCCCCGCTGCAGCCTGCCCCCGCGCCGGCCGTGGCGCCGGCCCCCGCGGCCGAGCCTGGGCCTGCCCCGGAACCCGCGGCCGAACGCCCGGTCCGGGAGTTCACGCTGCGCCGAGATCGGGTGCCCGCCGCCGCAGCGGCGGGCACGGGGGCGGCGACGCAGACTGCGCCTGCGGCGTCCCTGGTGTCGCCCGAGTCGGCTGCGCAGGCCGTCATGGGGGGGCGCTTCGCCGGCAGGTTGACCTTCGACCTGCGTGAGACTGCCTGGCCTGCCGCACGCCCGCTGGTCGGCGCCGAAGGCCTGGCCCCGGGCGACCGCCGGGCCTTGGTCGCCTTCGCCCCGGCCGACAACCGGCGGCTGATGACCGAGGCCTTCAGCCGCCTGACCTCGGTGCGCAACCAGATGGTGGCCTCGGGCGTTGCCGCCCGCGACATCGTGCTGCGGATCGCACCGCTGCCTCCCGAGCTCGAAGGCGACGAGGTCGCCACGAGGACTGTCTACGTCATCAACCTGGGGGGGTCCTGACCGCGCCGGACCCGCCGGCGCGCGAAGACCCGTCATCGACATGGCTGCCGTACTTGACAACCTATCCTCCACCGCTGCCGACGACGACCTGATGGAGTCGCCGCGTGCGGCGGCGCCGCGCCCCGAAGCGCGCCCGCCGCGCCAGGCCCAAGGGCGCGGCGCCTGGCGAGACTGGGCCTGGACGCTGGCGCCTTTCGTCGTCATCGCCTTGGCGGTGCTGACGCTGTTCCGGGCCACCTTCGTCCATTCGCTGACCGCCATGCCGGGCAGTGAGGTCGTGCAGGTCATCGTGGCCGCCTTCCTCGTCGGGCAGTTGCTGGTCTGCCTGACGCTGCAGCGCTACCTTGCCGAGGAACAATTGATGGTGCGCTGGCGCGCCGCCGCGGACCCTGCCGCGCGCGAGCGGCTGCTCGACGCCTGGGGCCAGCCCTCGTGGATGCTGCCGCTGCTGCGCACCCTGGGCGCGACCGGCACCTCGGTGATGGAACGCCAGGCCCTCCTCGACGGCGAGCTGACGGCGCTGCGGGAGCGCCTGGCCGCGCGCATGACCGCGCCCAACTACCTGGCCGGTACGCTGATCGGTCTGGGTCTGGTGGGTACCTTCATGGGCCTGATCGCTACCCTCGGCGACCTCAGCGGTCTGTTCGAGGGCCTGATGGCGACCAACCGCACCGACGTCAACCCCACCGAGTTGTTCGCCGACATGGTGCGCCGGCTCCAGGAGCCCATGCGTGGCATGGGCACCGCCTTCGTGTCCTCGCTGTTCGGTCTGACGGCCTCGCTGGTGCTGGGCCTGACGACGATGACCGTCGGGCGGGTCGGCAGCCGGGTGGCCGATGGCGCGGCCGAACTGGTACGCCAGTTCGAGGCCGAACGCGCCCAGGCGCTGTCCAGCGAGGCCGCCGCCGTGGCGGACCAGCAGCGCGAGACCTTGTTGCTGGAGCTGAAGCTGCGGGCCGAGGAATGGCGCCGCGTGCTCGACGACCTGCTGGAGATGCAGAACCGCCAGGAGCGCCAGGCGCTGATGCTGCGCGGCGAGATCGTCGAGATGGCCGAGAGCACCCGCACCCTGGCCAACGCGCTGCGCGAGCGCCTGCGCGTCGACCGCGCGCCCGGCCGCCTGCGCCAGCGTGAGACGCGTGGCCCCCGCCACCGTGCCCACCCGGGCCCGGACCGCTCAGCGACCCCGGGCTTTGCCGGCGAGGCGGCCATCAAGAGCTTCAGTGACGTGACGGCGGCCCAGGGCGAGAAGCTCGCCGCCGAGATCGGGCGGATCTCGCAGGAGCAGACTGGTCTGATGTGGAACATGTCCCAGAACCTGGAACACCTGTCCGAACTGCTGGACTCGACTCTGAGCCGCCAGTTGTCCCTGACGCTGACGCTGGACCCGACGCGCAAATCATCCGGGTCGTGATCGCGGTTGTTCCGGCGCCCATGCTGTGAAATAATCCCATCCGGCAAATCTGATAAACGGGTCTCGACTGACAGGTACCTCATGACGGGCTGATTGCGAGATCAACTGTCAACTTGCCCGAATTCCCCGGCGATCAAGAGAGACGCAGACGATTTGAAATAGAGAGCATGACTGACAAGGCGAGGCCCGCTCCAGCGGAAGGGCCTCAACCCGCCGCCGAGGCGGCTGCTGCGCAAGCGGCGGCTGCCGCCCGCGCCATGGGGCAAGCCCAGGCGCGTGGCGGAGCCTTGCCCCGTTACAACCGGGTCGTCATCAACGTTCCTCGCAGCGAGGTCGTCGGCGTCGCCATCGTCGACACCGACTTTGTCTTCACGCTGAAGTCTGGCGTGCGCCTGCTGGTGCGCGACGGCGCCATGCGCGCCGCGGCCGAGCCCGACTTCGCCATCGTCTTCGCCGACGAGCCCGTTGACGGGCAGACTCTGCTGGCGGTGGCCGACGCCAACAGCGGCATCGTCGTCACCCAGGATCCCTGGGGCGAAGCGCTGCGCACCGCCGAGGCGGCGCCGGCCGTCGTCACCACACCCACCTCCACGCCGCCGCCGACGGCAGAGGCGCTGCCCGGCACCGTGCCGGTCCAGGAAGAGTTCCGCTTCCTCGTCAGCCCCCTGTTCACCCTGGGCTCGGCGGCGCTGGGCCTGGCCGGGCTGCCGGGGCTGGCGGCGGCGGCGGGCGGCGGGACGGCCCCCACGGTGGCCAAGACCATCCTGGATATCGTGGCGGTGGGCGGGCCTTTCATCACCAAGGTCCAGGTGTCCCTGTTCGACGCCGAGGGTCGGGTGATCGCGATCACCTCCAGCGAGCGGCTCGGCGCCCACACCTTCGAACTGGACGCCGAAGACCTGCCCAGCGCAACCTACCTCGTCGTCATCACCAGCCTGCCCGGAAGCACGGCCCAGTACATGGACGAGCGCACCGGGCAGGCCACGAACCTGCCTGCTGACGGCCTGCGCGCCTACGTCCAGGTCCGCGGCGGTGAGCAGAACACATTCAGCGTCACCCCGCTGACCGAGATGGCCGTGCGTCTGGCGCTCGAGAACACCCCGGCGGGCAGGGACGGCCGCAAGCTGCCCACCGCGGCCGTCGTTCAGGCGGCGGTCGACGAGGTCGAGAGCCTGTTCAAGGTGCCCGACATCAGCGCCAGCGTCCTGCCCATCATCACGGCGGCCGGTGGTGACGAGGCGCTCTACAACGAGGCCGACGGCCTGACCGCGGCCGAGGCCTACGGCCGCGTGCTCGCGGCCGTGTCCGGTCTCGACGCCGTCACCGCGAACCTCCCCTCGACGATCGCGGCTTTCATGGACGCGCTGCGCGCCGACCCGGCAGTACGCGAGGCGCTGATCCGCCAGATGATCAGCCAGGGGGCGAACAGCTTCGAGTACGCGCCGTCCTCGACGACCGCCGGCTTTGCCGACCTGATGCCGCTGATCCTGGACGGCGGGCGGGTGCTGAACGCGCCGCCGCCGGTGAACCGGCTGGCGGCCGAGCGCTCGAGCGGGGTTGCGACCTTGACCGGAGGGCTGGTCAACGGAGAAGCGAACTCGGCCAACCCCATTGCAGACGGTATCGTCAACCAGCGCGAGGCTCCTCAGTCGGCCGGCGCCGTCGTTCCTGTCGGCATCGCCATTCCCGGGGCATCCCTTGTCGGCGACGTGATCACGGTCACGATCCCGGCGACGGCTGGCGGGCAGGAACGTTCGGTCTCGCGAGCCTTGACCGCCGACGACCTCTTCCGCGGCTACGCCCTGATCGACCTGCCGGTGGCCGATCTGCGCGCCAGCGGCGACGGCGACAAGGTCCTCAAGGCCCGTGTCAAGGACGCGACCGGCACCCTTGATTCCGGCGAGTACGACGCGCTGACCATCTTTGGCGGTGTGCTGAAGCTCGACACCACCCAGCCTCGGGTGCAGGAGGTCAAGCTGGCCCGCGCTGACGGCGCCGTGCCCGGGCCCGAGGGTGAGACGGGCACCGCGTACCTTGGCCCGGGCGATGTCGTCTACGCGGCGGTCACCTTCGATTCCGACGTCTTCGTGACTGGCAACCCGAGGCTCGTGCTTGACATCGGCGGGAAGCGGCGCGAGGCGTTGTACCTTGGCGTCAGTGGCGGGACGCTCACCTTCTCGTTCACGATTCCGG
>Ga0169931_10010868_pt1 | contig 12914 bp, 15 predicted proteins | sample Kivu_15m_20L_FD_129675 | JGI IMG/M metagenome (GOLD analysis project Ga0169931, IMG submission 129675) | Freshwater microbial communities from Lake Kivu, Western Province, Rwanda to study Microbial Dark Matter (Phase II) - Kivu_15m_20L... | ecosystem: Environmental > Aquatic > Freshwater > Lake...
GAAAAATGCGGATGGCGAGACTTGAACTCGCAAGGCCGAAGCCACACGCCCCTCAAACGTGCGTGTCTACCAATTCCACCACATCCGCGTGGCTGTGCACCGGCCGCGCCGAAAGCACCCCCAGACTTTACCCCTCGCCCCGGCGCCGCTCCCCGCCCGGGGTGCAGAGTGAGCGCTGATACAGTCCGCACCAGCCCCGGGATCGTCCATCCACCCCGGTCGGCTCCGCTGCGGATGCCCATCGGCAAGCTGCTGATCGCCAACCGGGGCGAGATCGCCCTGAGGATCCTGCGCACCTGCCGGGAGCTCGGCATCGCCACCGTGGCCGTGCACAGCACGGTGGATCGCAATGCCCTGCATGTGCAGCTCGCCGATGAGGCGGTGTGCGTGGGTGAGGCGCCCAGCAGCCGCAGCTATCTCAACATTCCCAACATCCTGGCGGCGGCCACCTCCCGCGGTGCCGACGCCATCCATCCCGGCTACGGCTTCCTGGCCGAGAACGACCGCTTCGCCGAGATCTGCGGCGACCACGGCATCACCTTCGTGGGCCCCTCCCCCGATGCAATCCGGGCGATGGGCGACAAATCCACCGCCAAGACCACGATGCAGGCGGTGGGGGTGCCCACCATTCCCGGCAGCGAAGGGCTGCTCGACAGCCCGGAAGCGGCCGCAGCCCTGGCCGAAACGATGGGCTACCCGGTGATGATCAAGGCCACCGCCGGCGGCGGCGGCCGCGGCATGCGGCTGGTGCCGTCCGCCGATCAGCTCGAGAACCTCTTCAAGGCGGCCCAGGGGGAGGCGGAGGCGGCCTTCGGCAACCCCGGCCTCTACATGGAGAAATTCATCGACCGGCCCCGCCACGTGGAGGTGCAGGTGCTCGCCGACCGCCACGGCAACGTGGTGCACCTGGGCGAACGCGACTGCTCGATCCAGCGCCGCCACCAGAAGCTGCTCGAGGAAGCCCCCAGCCCCGGCCTGGATCCGGAGCTGCGCCGTCGCATGGGCGAAGCGGCGGTGGCGGCGGCCCGCAGCATCAGCTACGAGGGCGCCGGCACGGTGGAGTTCCTGGTGGACCGCGGCGGCGGCTTCTATTTCATGGAGATGAACACCCGCATCCAGGTGGAGCACCCGGTCACCGAGATGGTGACGGGCATCGACCTGATCGCCGAGCAGCTGCGCATCGCCGGCGGTGAGCCGATCTCGGTGACCCAGGAGCAGGTGCGCCTGACCGGCCACGCGATCGAGTGCCGCATCAATGCCGAGGATCCCGCCAACAACTTCCGCCCCGCCCCCGGCCGGATCACCGGCTGGCTGCCTCCGGGAGGGCCGGGCGTGCGGATCGACAGCCACGTGTACACGGGCTACGAGATCCCGCCGTTCTACGACTCCCTGATCGGCAAGCTGATCGTCTGGGGGGTCGACCGCGAGCACGCCCTCAAACGCCTGCGGCGGGCCCTCTCCGAATGCGCCGTCACCGGCATCCCCTCCACGATCGAGTTTCACCTGGCGCTGCTCGACCGGCCGGAATTCCAGCGGGGTGAGGTCTACACCAAGTTCGTTGAGCAGGAGATGCTGCCTCCCTAGGGCTCACTGGGGCAAGCCCATCTGCCGTCCAGCGGCACGTCTCGGCCGGTCTCGGGGAAGCCGCAGGCCTGGATGGCGCGGCAGGTGCCTCAGCCCACCGCCTGTGAGGCCCGCAGCATCGCCTGGGTCAGCAGCCCCTGCTGGCCCACCAGCAGCTCGCGCAGCAGGCTGATCAGCCCCACCCACACCACCGGCGCCACATCCACCCCGCCGATCGGCTGGATCAGCCGGCGGGTGGGAGCCAGCAGCGGTTCGGTGGGCCAGCCCAGCAGCCGGCCCGCACCCTGGCTGAGATCCACCTGGGGATACCAGGTGAGCACGATCCGGGCCAGGAAGAGCAGCGTCCAGGCGCCGAGCAGCAGCCCGATCAGCAGATGGGCGAGGGGCAGCGGCGCCGTCACAAAGCTCTAAGCGGAAGCCTCTCCATCGTAGGAAGCGCCCCCCACTGCCTAGGATCGCGGCCAGCTTGCTCCCGAAGCCGACGCCATGACCCCCTCGCTCTCCAACTTCCTGAGCAGCCTCGTGTACGGCGCCCTGATCGTGGTGATCCCCATCTCGATCGCACTCTTCTTCATCAGCCAGAACGACCGGGTGGACCGCAAGCTCTGAGCCCGCAGCCGGGTCAACGCGTGATCGCCTGCCAGACCGGCCGCCCCTCCTGAAGTGCGGAACAGGCGCTCTGGTCCCTGTCCCTAGACTTCCCCTCATCACGCCCCGGCCCGGGACCGCCCGGCACCCCCCCTTGGTCAACGCCAGCCTCAACTGGGCCAGCATTGTCGGCATCGTGCTGGCTGTGGGAGGCGCCTTCCTCTATTTCATGAGGAACTTCAAGCCCGCCCTCGCCCGCGACTACGACGTGTTCTTCGCGGCGATCGGGCTGCTCTGCGGCGGCATCCTCTTCTTCCAGGGATGGCGCCTCGATCCGATCCTCCAGTTCGGCCAGTTCCTGCTGGCCGGCACCACCGTGTTCTTCGCCTACGAGAGCGTTCGCCTGCGCGGTGTGACCACCGAGCAGGCGCGCCGCTCCTCCTTCTTTGAAGACGACGAACCCGAGCCCTACCCGCCCCGCGCCGGCTTCAGCGGCCGCGCCTGGGACGGTGAGAGCTTCGATGCCCCCGATCGCGGCCGGCAGCGCATCCGCCCCCGCGACGAGGCCGACGACGACTTCTACCGACCCCGCCGCCCCGCCAGCCGCGCCGCGATTCCTGAGCGGGCGATCAGCCGCCGCCCCGAATCCGACGACTGGGACGAGCGGGGCCCATCCCGGCGTGAAGCCCCGGCTGAGGAGCGCGAAGCCGGCCCCAGCCGCTACAGCGCCGGCGGCAGCCGCCAGGCCCCAGTCGATTTCGGCGCCCGCCGCCGTGGCCGCGAGGAGGGTGAGGTGCGCCGCGGCAGCCGGCCGGTGGCCAGCAGCGAGGGCATGCCCCGCTCCTCCCGGCGGCCGATGGGCCCTGAGGATGGCGCCGTGCGGCCCGCCTCGGCCCCTGCAGCCGGCGGTGTTCCCCAGGGCACCCCGATCCGTTCCGGCAGGCCGGAAGCCGGCCGGCCCGGGAGCCCCCGCACCGAGACCGGCGGGCCAGGCTCCCGTTCCGGCCCTGAGGTGAGCGACGCCGACTTCTCGCCACTGGGCGGGCGCTCTCCCCAGCCACGGCCCGCATCGGCTGGGGGCCCGGCCGCACCTTCGGCGGGAGCATCCCCAGGCTCCGGTGGCACCTACAGCCGATCGGAGCGCTCCGCTGCAGGCCCCGGCATCTCCGCTGCGCGCGACAACTCCTCCCGCTTCGACGACTGATCGCCCGCCCGATCCAGCCGCCGCTGTTGCCAGTCCTCCGGCGCCCTGGGAGCGGCCCAGGGTGCCTGAGGAGCACAGGCCTTCTGGCAGTGCTGCTCCTGGGGCAGGGGCTGCTGGGCTGCGGCAGCTGGAGCTGGAGCCGTCGCAGCGCCGGGCCCGCCGGTCTGTTGGGCCAGACCAATCGCGAGGATCCGGCCCTGAGCGGCAATGGCCGGGTGCTGGCCAGCCTGGTGGAGCGCGACGGACGCCCCACGGTGCTGCTGCATGAGCAGCCCTCCGGCCGTGAGCTGCCCCTGCCGCAGCTGCGCCGCCTGCAGCCGCACCGCTCCCCTTCGCTGAGCTGGAACGGCCGCTATCTGGCCCTTCTGGTGCAGCAGGGCAGCCGCCAGCTGGCGGTGATTCAGGACCGGGCCACGGGCCAGCTGCACCGGTTGCCCCTTCCCGGCGATCAGGACCCGGAGCGCCTCAGCCTCGCCCCCGACGGGCGCCGCCTGGCCCTGGAGGTGGTGCGCCAGGGGCGCTCACGGGTGGAGCTGCTCGATCTGGCGCCGCTGCTGGAGCCCGATCTGCCGGCCACACCGGTGAGCGGTGGAGGGAGGCTGCCGTGAGGGGGCTCAGCCCCATTGCGGCTGGATCGCGCCGCCACCGCCATCAGCTCGTCACCGCCGCCATCGGGCGCCTGAGCCTGCTGCTCGCTGCCTCGGCCACGCTCCTCCTGGGCGGCTGCCTGGGCCCGATGCCGCAGCCGCTGCTGGGCCTCAACAGCCGCCTGGAGGCCATCGGCAGCAGCCGCGCTCCGGCACTGGCCGGCCGCTGGCTGGCCCTGATCGGCGGCCGGGATGGCCGTGAGCAGGTGCAGCTGATCGATCTGGAGCGCCAGCTGCCGGTGCCCCTGCCGGGCCTGAACCGCCCGGATGCCCAGCCGCTGGCGGTGGCGGTGGATGGGGCGGGCGAGAAGCTGGCGCTGGTGCGGCAGCTGGAGGGGCGCACCGAGCTGGTGCTCTACCGCCGCAGCCTGATGGCGCTCGAACCGATCGCCATGCAGCCGGCGGGCGTGCCGCGCCGCCTCAGCCTGCGCGCCGATGGCCGCGAGCTGGCGGTGGAGGTGAGCCGCGGCGGCGTGTGGCAGGTGGATCTGATTCAGGTGCCCTGAGATCTTCCGCTCAGGGCACCAGCCCCGCCCAGTGCAGGAAGGTGTCGTGGCTGAGGGCTTCGATCAGCAGCACCGCCGCGAAGCCGAGCATGGCGAAGCGGCCGTTCACCCGTTCGGCGTAGGCGCTCCAGCCGAAGGCCGGCACCTCGCCCGTGGTGGCGCTGGTCGCCCGAGGCGCAGGCTTTCCGGCCTCCTCGGCGCTGGCTGCCGGGGATGGGGCAGCGGCAGGGCTGCCAGGGGCCGGACGGGCGGAATCAGCCGCGGTGGCAGGGTCGCTCATCGGATCAGACGCTCCGGCCAAAGCTATAGCCCGCTGCCGGCAGCAGGCGCCAGCCGCCCGTGCCGTCGAGTTCGAGCACGGTGTCGTGATAGTCCACCAGGGTGGGCCGGTGTCCCACGCTCACGAAGGCCAGATCGCGCTGCACCAGCAGCTCATAGAGCCACTTCTCGGTGCCCACATCCAGAGCGCTGGTGGCCTCATCGAGCACCACGAAGCGCGGCGCGTTGAGCAGCAGCCGCGCGAAGGCCAGCCGCTGCTGCTCGCCCAGCGAGAGCAGCCGGGGCCAGTCCTGCTTGATGTCGAGGTCTGGGTAGCGCTGCACCAGCTCCGGCAGCCGCACCTGCTCGAGCACGTGGCGGAGCTGCTCATCTCCGAAGCGATCCGGCGGCTGGGGGTAGCAGAGCTGCTCCCGCAGGCTGCCGAGCAGCATGTAGGGCTTCTGGGGGATGAACATCAGCTCCCCCACCGGCGGCCGCTCCACCTCGCCGGCGGCGACGGGCCAGAGGCCGCTCACCAGGCGCAGGAAGGAGGTCTTGCCGCAGCCCGAGGGGCCCACCACCAGCAGCCGTTGCTGCGGCGTGACCGTGAGGCTCAGATCGCGGATCAGGGTGCGGCTGGAGCGCGGTGGCACCAGATCCACGTGGCGCACCACGATCGACGACGCGCTGTCGCCGGCTGCGGCATCGGGAGACAGCCCGGCGCCGGAGCCTGCCCCCTCAGCCGCCAGGATCTCGGAGCGCCCCTCCCTCTCAGCGGCGCCAGCCTGGCTGAGGGCGATCTGCTCCACCTTGCTCTGGAAGCCCTCGAGACGGCTGATCGAGGCCGAGAAGGCAGCGAGGCGATCGATGTTGTTGACGATATAACTCACCGAAAACAGCACCTGCGAGAAGGCGATGCTGGCCTGGCCGAAGACACCGAAATCCACCTGCTTGGCAAAGTAGATCGGTGCGATCACCAGCCAGGGCAGAAAACGCGAGAAGTAGTCGTAGGAGCGCTGAATCACCTGAATCAGCGCCTCCCAGAGGATGAGGCGGTTGTAGTTGCGGATCGCTCCACCGAGGCGCCGCTCTCCCTCGTGGGTTTCCTGCTGCTCGCCACGGTAGAAGGCGATCGATTCGGCGTTGTCGCGGATGTGCACCAGGCCATAGCGAAAATCGGCCTCGAGCTTGAGCTGTTGATAATTGAGCTTCACCAGCTTGCGGCTGGCGAACACCACCACCGCGGTGCCGGCCACCGAATAGATCAGCAGCCAGAGGGCGAGGGTGCGATTGATGCTGAGCAGCACAATGATGAAGCTGAAGAAGGTGAGCAGTGCCGACAGGATCTCCACGGTCACGCTCAGGCTGGTGGCCGTGAAACTGGCCGTATCCTGAGAGATCCGCTGATCGGGATTGTCGATCTCCTCCTGGCTTTCGTCGTTTGGATTGAGCACGTAGTAGGCGCGGTTGCTCATGTAACGGTTGAGCAGCCTGGTGCTCAGCCATTCGCGCCACATCAGGCCGAGCCTGGGAATCAGATAGCTCTGGATCGCCCGGATCGGCAGCGCCAGCACCAGACAGAAGGCGTAGATCGCCACCGTTTTCCAGAAGCCGTCCTTGTCGTAGGCCACCAGGGTGTTGTCGACGTTGCGGGCGATGAAACTGATGCCCACATTGATGCCGTTGATCACCAGGATCAGCAGGATGATCACGCCCAGCAGCAGCCACGGCAGCCAGCGGCCCTGCCGCAGCCGTCCGCGGAACCACCAGAAGGCCAGCGCCCCCGCCGCCGCCAGCACCATGATCACCACGCCCACCGGACCGCTCCAGAGAGCCGCCACCTGCTGGGGCACGCCGGGCAGGAAGCGCTTCTGCAGCTCGGGAATCAGGGCGCCGCTCAGCGCCACCGCCGCCGTGAGCAGCAGCAGGGTGACACCCACCACCACCGCCACCAGCGCCAGGATCAGCAGCAGAAACTGGGCGCCGCTCGCCGCCTGGCCATTGGCATCAAGCGGCAGGAAATAGGGCTGGGCCAGGCGCTGCAGCTTGCCCAGCTGCTCACGGAGGGCCTTCAGGGGATTCAAGGGGGGCCGGCGGATGGGGGCATTGTCGCCGCTGGGGTGAATCGGCGGCGTCGGCGGGGATGCTTCCCGCGCTGGTCAGCGTCATGGCGGCAACGGGAAACCCCGCGGGCCGGCCGAACGGCGATGGCCGCCGGTTGATCCCGTGCTCCCGGCAGGCCGCCGCCTCGGCCACGCTCAGCCGGGATGGGGGTCTGCGTCGCCGCAGGGATCCTCAGCCCGGCGGCCAGGCCAGGGGCCTGCCACCGATCACATGCACGTGCAGGTGAAACACGGTCTGCCCGGCCTCGGCGCCGCTGTTGATCACCGTGCGCCAGCTGCTCAGCCCCTCCTGCCGCGCCACCTGTGCCGCCACCAGCAGCAGATGGCCCAGCAGCTCGCGGTGGCCCTCCCCGGCATCGGCGAGCTGGGGGATGGGCTCGCGCGGGATCACCAGCACATGCACCGGCGCCTGCGGATTCACATCGCGGAAGGCCAGGCAGAGCTCATCGCTGTGGACGGCATCGCAGGGGATCTCCCCCCGCAGGATGCGGCCGAAGATCGTGTCGCCCCCGGCGGGGCCGCCGGCTGCTGCCGCCTCGCTGCTGCTCATGACGCTGTCTGGAAGAAGGGGTGGTACAGACGGTGGCACTGGAGAGGCGGACGATCTCAGAGCGGGCCCTGAGCGGGCCATCAATCCCTCGCCTGCCGCCGGCCACGGGCCGGAGGGCACGCCGCGGGACGGGCTGGGGTCGCCTTCCCTGATGGAGCCTGTGAATCGATGTTGGCACGGTGCGGCAGTGCGGGCCTCCAGGGCCTCGAGGCGCTGCCGGTGATGGTGGAGGTGGATATCGCCCCCGGCCTGCCGGGCCTGCAGATGGTGGGCCTGGCCGATGCCGCCGTGCAGGAGGCCCGTGAACGGGTGCGGGGCGCCCTGCGCAACAGCGGCCTGCGGGTTCCCCTCACCCGCGTGGTGGTGAGCCTGTCGCCGGCCGATCGGCGCAAGGAGGGGCCGGCCTTTGATCTGCCGATCGCCCTCGGGCTGCTCAGCGCCAGCGGCCAGCTGGAAGCCCACCGGCTGGAGGGGGTGTGGAGCGCCGCCGAACTCGGGCTCGACGGCAGCCTGCGGCCGGTGCGGGGCGTGCTGGCCATCGCCCTGGCGGCCCGACGGGAGGGGGTGCGGGCCCTGCTCGTGGCCGCGGCCAACCTGGCGGAGGCGCGCCTGGTGGAGGGCCTCACCGTGTGGGGGGCGCGGGATCTCGCCCAGGCGCTCACGGTGCTGGCCGATCCTGGGCGGAGTGAGGTGGCGGCGGCGGCGGGACCGGCCGTCAGGGAGCCGGCCGCCGGGGATCTGGCCGACGTGCGGGGCCAGGCCCACGGCCGGCGGGCCCTCGAGATCGCCGCCGCCGGCGACCACCATCTGCTGCTGGTGGGTCCACCGGGCTCCGGCAAGACGATGCTCGCCCGCTGCCTCGGCGGCCTGCTGCCACCCCTGAGTCGCAGCGAGGCGCTGGAGCTCACCCAGCTGCAGTCGGTGGCCGGCCTGCTGGGGGAGGGTGCGGGCCTGGTGCGCCGCCGCCCCTTCCGCGCCCCGCATCACAGCTGCTCCGCGGCGGCCCTGGTGGGTGGCGGTTCCCGTCCGCGGCCCGGGGAGCTGAGCCTGGCCCACCGTGGCGTGCTGTTTCTCGATGAACTGGCCGAATTCCGCCGTGCGGTGCTCGATCAGCTGCGGCAGCCGCTGGAGGAGGGGGAGGTGTGGATCAGCCGCACCCGGCAGCGCTGCCGCTACCCCTGCCGCATCACCCTGGTGGGGGCCACCAATCCCTGCCCCTGCGGCTGGTGGGGCGACCCGGAACGCGCCTGCCGCTGCGGGGAGGGAGAGCGTCGCCGCTACTGGGGCCGGCTCTCCGGCCCGCTGCTCGACCGGCTGGATCTGCAGGTGGTGATGCGCCGCTGTCCTTCCCACGAGCTGGCGGAGGCCTACCGCCCGCCGGCGAACCCCGGCGCGAGGGCGATTCCTGAAAGCACAGCGGCGGTGGCAAGGCGGGTGCGGCGGGCCCGCCAACGCATGACCCGGCGCAACCCGGCCGGCTGCGGCAACGGCCGCCTGCCGGCCGCCGGACTCGCCGCCCTGCTCGATCTGCAGCCCGAAGCCCTGAGCCTCTGGGAACGGGCGATCGAGCAGCGGCGGCTCTCGGCGCGCAGCGGCGGGCGGATCCTGCGGGTGGCCCGCACGATCGCCGACCTGGCCGATCAGCAGCAGCTGGGCCCCGGCGCGATCGCCGAGGCCCTCAGTTTCCGCAGCTTCGATGGCGCCGGCTGAGGGCCGGCGGGCCAGGCCGGCTGGTGCTCGGCCGGAGTGCCGCTCAGCGGCTGCCGCGGCGGCGAGGACGGTCGCGGTAGGGCTGAACCCCCACGAGCGGTGGCTGATGCCGGGCCTCCTCGCGGGGGTTGCCGAAGGCGTGGTTGAGGGCTTCCGCCAGCCAGGCGCCCAGACGGAACACCTGCCCGCGGGAGGATTCGACCGGTGACGCGATCTCCATGGCACACAGTTGCAGGGCTCCTTCAGCCTGGCGCCGTCAGGCCTGGGAGGGGAACCGGTAGAAGCACCTGTTCAGCTGCGGTTGAGTCGCGCCGCGGCCCCGACCCGGCACAAGCCAGCCGGCAAGACAAGCCCGCCCTGGATGCCCCGGCTTGCTCCAATCCTGCGTTGACACGAAAGAAGTCCGTGCGTCGTCAGGACGCCTCAGGGATGCGCGTAGGAGGGGCGTCGTGTCGTCCCCGACTCCCGGAGCGGGAACACGGCCATCGGCGCTGCTCCGGGGTGATCTGCCTCCCCCCGAGCAGCCGGCGCAGGCTTGCGAATGATCGCCCTCAACGGCTGCAGGCCAGGCCGATCAGCGACGGCGGCGGCGCTGCTGAGCCTTGCGCTTGTACTTCTCGGTGGGGGTCTCGTGGTGACGCAGACGCTTCAGATCGGCGAAGATCCCCGCCTTGGAGACCTGGCGCTTGAAACGGCGCAGGGCGGATTCGATCCCTTCGTTTTCGCCGACGGTGACCTGGGTCATGAAACGCTGAGCTGAGGCGCACGGCCTCCCACCCTAGCAATGGGCCGTCAGCTCCTCAGCGCAGCGCCGGCGGAGGGGCCAGAGGGCTGGCGGCGGCGCCCCCGACGGCCGCCGGGGCGCCCGCTGCAGGAGGTGTGCCCATGCCGGCCGGAGCAGGGGCGGTGGGGATGGGCGCCTCACTCGCAGGCCAGCTGTCGCGGTAGAGATAGACATGACCCAGCGAGCGGCCCCGGAACTGACGCCGCGCCAACCGCCAGCCCGGCTCGAAGTGCAACTTCAGAAAGCCGCTGCCGAGGCCCTGGGTGCGCGCCACCAGCAGCTCCTGACCGCCGCCGGCGGAGGGCCGCGCCAGCAGCTGGATATCGGCAGGGGTGGTGACCACGCTCAGCCGGTACACGGTGGCCAGATCACGGTCACCGATGCGGAGGGAGTAGCCGTTGGTGTCGATGTAGCGGCTGCAGACACCCGTGAAGTCGAAGCGGGCGAGCAGTGGATCGACCGCCGCCGGCAGGCCCGGAGCCACCGCGAAGCAGGGGCGACGGGGGTTGACCTGCTCGTAGATGTTGAGCTGTGAGCGGCCGCTGCTGCCGATCGGGGCGGCCACCAGGATGAAGCGCTGGTTGTCGAGCTCCCCGGCCGCGAACATCGAAGCGGCGGTCTGGGCCCGCGCCGGAGCCATCGACGGGCCCGCGCAGAGCGCGGCCACGCTGAGCGCGGCGGCGGGAAGGATCCTGCGGGAGAGGGAACGAGACAAGGCGGTCGACTCCGGAGGCGGCGGGCTGGGGTGCTGAGCCTGATCGTATGCAGGGGGGCAGGACGCGTCCGGGCCCGGTGTGCCCTCCGAGGGCCGGCCAGTCCGCTGGTGGCGACGCGGAGGGGCGGCAGAAGGGGCGCCCATGGCCAGAGCCGGTCTCAGGGGCTCAGGCGGCCGGGCGGTTGATCCGGATCGCGAGCAGCAGAGCCAGCACCGTTCCCGGCAGGCAGGCGCCGAGGATGGCCCGGGTGGTGGTCACGCCGAGGTCCGGCTCGCCGTAGGCCAGCTCGAACACCGAGCCGGTGGCGGCGATGCCCAGCACGCAGGCGAGAGCCAGGAACAGGCCCGCCAGGGGTTTCATCGGCATGGGAAGAGGAGGGCGAGGGGTCTCGGCTGGCGCCGGCAGCGGCGGCGCACTCAGCGGATCGACCGCACGTGATCGCGCTGGAAGCCGTGCTGGCGCAGTTCATCGTTGAGGCTGAGCTCATCGGTGACGCGGTCGACGAACAGCACACCGTTGAGATGGTCCATCTCGTGCTGGATGCAGCGGGCCAGCAGGCCATCGGCCTTGATCCGCCGAGGGCGGCCCTGCTCATCGCGGAAGCTCACCTCCACGGTGGAGGGGCGCACCACATCGAGATACACCTTCGGGATGCTCAGGCAGCCCTCCTCGTAGGTGTTGAACGAGGCGCTGGCTGCGGTGATCTCGGGATTGATCAGCACCAGAGGAGGGGTGGCCGCCTCCTCGAGATCGAGATCGATCACCAGCAGCTGCCACTGGACCCCCACCTGAGGCGCCGCCAGCCCGATGCCGCGGGCTGCATACATGCTCTGCAGCATCGAGCGGGCGAGATCCCGCACCTCTTCATCCACCTTGCTGATCCGCCGCGCCGACGTGCGCAGCTCCCGGGAGCCGAGCGTGTGAATCGCCAGCGGAGGATCGGCCAGCGGCTCCTTGGACACGTGCACCGTGCGGTGACCCTTCTCGGCGGAACGGGCCAACTGGGCGAAGCTGCGCGCCAAGTGGCAGACCTGCAAACAGTGGGACAGATTGTAGAAGCCCTCTGATGGTGAAAGCGTTGGCGGCTGGACGGCAGCGGCGCCCGCTCGAGGCCTCCCTGGTGGTGGGTGCCACGCCCTCCTGGTCTGAACCGCGGCTCTGCGCTGGCCGGCTGTTCTGGCTGGAGCGCCGCCCGGCCGAAGCTGGCCGCACCGCCCTGCTCTGCCGCCGCCTCGATGATCTGGGCGGCCCCGCCGCGGCAGGAGTGGAGATCAGCCCTGCCGGGGCGGATCTGCGCAGCCGCACCCACGACTACGGCGGTGGGGTCTACGCGCTTCACAGCGACGCTGCTGCCGAGACCACGGTGGTGTGGGTCGACGACCGCGACCGTGCGCTCTGGTGCCTGGAGCTGCCTCCTGCTCTCCCGGTCGGCGGCAGCGCCGAGGGAGGGTCTGGCGGGTCCGAGGCGCACGGGTCGGTGCCGGCTCAAGGCTGCGCCCCGCCACCCCGCCGGCTCACCGGCCCCGACCCCGCCCGCCGCTACGCCGACGGTCTGGTCGACGCAGCGCGGCAGCGCTGGATCGGGGTGCTGGAGCAGGGCGAGGCAGAGGCGCTCGTGGCGGTGCCCCTGGCCGGGGGTGAACCGATCCCCCTGCGGCAGGCAGACGACTTCATCGGCTACGCCGCGCTCAGCCCCGCCGGCAGCCATCTGGCCTGGGTGGAGTGGCGGCGGCCCTGGATGCCCTGGGAACGCAGCCAGCTCTGGCTGGGGAGGATCGGGCCGCAAGGAGAGATCCTGGCGGCGCGGCGGATCGCCGGCTCCGATGGCAGCGATGCCGCGGGGATCTCGATCTTCCAGCCGCTCTGGATCCCCAGCCGCGGGGGAGCGGCCCATCTGGTGGTGGCCAACGATCGCAGCGGCTTCTGGAACCTCGAGCTGCTGGAGCATGCCGAGGCGCTCACGCCGGACAGCCAGCCGGGCTGGATCCCGCTGCTGCCGATGGCGGCCGAGTTCGGCCAGCCCCAGTGGGTGTATGGGATGCGCAGCACCGCCTGGGATGGCGAGGCGCTGGTGGCCATGGCCTGCCGGCAGGGCCGCTGGGAGCTGGGGCGGCTGAGCCTGCCGGAGCCGATGCCGCAACGCGACGCTCCTCTGGAGACACCGGCCTCTGGAGGCCAGAACGCCTGGGACTGCCGGACGGAGGCTCAGACAGAGGAACCCAGAGAGGATCATCGGGAGGAACC
>Ga0169931_10010869_pt1 | contig 12913 bp, 11 predicted proteins | sample Kivu_15m_20L_FD_129675 | JGI IMG/M metagenome (GOLD analysis project Ga0169931, IMG submission 129675) | Freshwater microbial communities from Lake Kivu, Western Province, Rwanda to study Microbial Dark Matter (Phase II) - Kivu_15m_20L... | ecosystem: Environmental > Aquatic > Freshwater > Lake...
CCCCCTCTAGAAGCTGCATGGCAACCAGGGCATGGCCCATCTCGTGGTAGGCGACTGTGCGGCGCTCCTGGGGATTGAGGAGACGATTGCGCTTTTCGAGTCCGGCCACGATGCGCTCAAGCGCTCCAGTAGAGTCCTCGGTGCCGACCTCCTGACGCTCGCGCCGAGTCGCGAGCAGCGCGGCCTCGTTCACGAGATTGGCCAGATCGGCGCCGCTGAAGCCTGGCGTGAGGGCAGCCAGTTCGTCCAGACTCACCTTGGGGCCCAGCCGTATTCGCCGCACGTGTACCTGAAGAATCTGCACCCTGCCGACCCGATCCGGCCGGTCGACCAGCACCTGACGGTCAAAGCGCCCAACTCGCAGCAGGGCGGGATCGAGAATTTCGGGTCGATTGGTGGCCGCGAGCAGCACCACCCCTGCGCTGGTGTCAAAGGCATCGAGCTCAGCGAGCAGCTGGTTCAAGGTCTGTTCCTCTTCGTCATGCCCACCCAGCCCGTAGGCCCCCCGCGCCCGATCCAGAGCATCGATCTCATCGATAAAAATGATCGAGGGTGCCTTGAGCCTCGCCTGCTCGAACAGATCACCTACCCGGGCGGCGCCACCAGGAGGATGCCGCGGGGAATCCGGGCGCCGAGCCGACCATGGCGTGCGGGGTCTCTCAGGAATCCGACTACCTCACGCAATTCATCCTTGGCCTCGTCAACACCTGCGACGTCACTGAAGCTCACCCTGATCTCGGTCTCGAGTCAACGCGGGCGCGACTGCGCCCCACGCTCAGCAGGCCCTTGCCCGGCGCGCCCGCCCCTGCCCCCAGGCTCGTGCCACGAAACAGGAGCAGCCAGAAAAGGATCAACAGCAGGGTGGGACCGATCCAGCCGATCAGCTGTTGCCCCCACCCGGATTCCTGAGCAGCCCTGAACCGGAGCGCATCGACTCCGTCGAGCTGGGTTGCGAGGGCGGGATCGATACGGCGAGTGGTGAAACGGAGTTGCCCCCCCTCGAGCGGCCGTTTGAGACGCCCACGAAGCAGATTCACGCCCACCTCTAGTTCCAGAATGTTGTCCGATCCGAGTTGAACGAGAAAGTCGCTGTAGTCGAGTTCAACTGAAGCGGTGCTCCGACGCCAGGCATCACCCAGCGACAGGCTGACCAACAAGGTGATCAGCCAGAACACCATCAGCCATTGCCCAGTTTTTCCGATCATCCGCTCCGTTCCGCCCAGCGCTTAATTCTCGGGTGGCCCCCAAGCCTGCCCTTGACCGTGAGCAAACGCGAATGCGCGCGGGTGAAGACCGCTTGACCCGGCAATGCCAACCTTGCGATCGGATCGACGGCATCGTCCGGCTGGCCGATTGCGGGATCCATGCTGATCCCCAAAACTGCCCAGGTGCGGATCGACTGGCCCCGTCGCACATGGGCCCCACTCCAGACCAGGACAGCCCGTGATTCAGCTCACAGCCCAGACATTCGACACAGCCCCTGTTCAGACCCTGAGCGGCCGACCTCGGGAGATCCGGCTGGCACACAGGCTGCTCGATGAGCGGTGTCGCTACCAGGCGCGTCAGACCCTGTTTGAGCCGCTTCTCATCGCGGCTCTGATCACCGTAATCGCCTCATCCCTGGCCGACCAACTCGTTCAGCCGACCCTCGCAATCTGGGCCACGCTCGTGGCACTCGTTTCGCTGGCGCGCTCGCTGATTGCCGTGTTGCTGCTCAGAAAACGCTTCTGTCGCGACGCGAGGCCCTATGCCGCACTCTTGGGCTTGAGCACCGGCCTGACCGGATTGCTGCTGGGCGCGGCTGCGAGCCTTTTCTTCCCGTACATCGACCCCGCTGGGCGAATGCTGACCACGCTCGCATTGGCCGGCTGGCTGGCAGCCGCTATGGCACTGCACGCCGCGTTTCCGCGTCACGCCCGCCTTCATCTGCTGCTCGTGCTGGGACAGCTGGCACTGGCCTGGTGGCTTTCTGAGCCCGAACTGGGCCTTTCGTGGGCGTGCGCTCTGATGGCCGCTGCGGTACTGCTCGAGCGACTCTCGCACAGACTGAGTCGCACGCTCGCCATCGCTCAGCGTGGCCGGCACGAGCGTCGCGAGTTGCTCCGTCGCCTGGCGGTGGAGAGCCGACAGGCTCGTGCGGCCAGCGCAGCCGCCGCGCGCTTTCTCACCGCTGCCAGTCACGACCTGCGCCAGCCTGCCGCCGCCTTGTCACTGATGAGTGGTCTCTTGAGCGAACGCTGCATGGACCCCGCGCTCAAACCCCTGACAGACGGGATCTCACGTTCGTCCGTGGCACTCAACGATCTCCTTGGTAACCTGCTCGATCTCTCCAGGCTCGAAGCGGGCGTCGTACAGGTGGACTTTGATCACTATGAGCTCGATCCGATCATCGACGACCTGCGACTCGAATTTGAGCAGCGCGCGCAGGCCAAGGGACTGACGCTGCGCACCGAGACTTGCGGCGGGCATGTCCACACCGATCGAGTACTGCTGATGCGCATGCTTAGAAATCTCCTCGAAAACGCCCTCCGCTACACCGATCGAGGCGGAATTACACTGCGCGTCGCCATCGGTTCGGCACTCGAGTTCACGGTGATCGACACCGGCATCGGCATCCCTCACGATCTTCAAAGGCGATTGCTCATAGACTCCGACCGTCTGGACGGTGCGAGCACCCGCTCCAGACGCAATGGGCTAGGAATCGGGCTCGTCATGGTCAGACGCATCGCAAGCCTTCTCGAGGGCGAGCTTGCCCTTGACTCAAATGGCCATTCCGGTAGCCGTTTCGCTCTTCGCCTGCCCATCCAGACGTGGCGCTCATGGCCCTTGATCGACCCGCAGAATCCGGCTGGCGAAGCTCGCTCCGCCTGTACGATCAGGTGATACAGCGGCGATTGGCTGGTACACTTGACAACATCAAGTCATAAGGATCTGGGCGGGAGGCGTCTTTCGACGCGTCCGGGTTCACCTTGGGCAGGTTGTGTATGTCCGACCGCATACTCATCGTCGATGATGACGATGACATTCGCGAATTGTTCACGAGCTATCTCGAGGGCTTCGGCTACTCGGTAGAGACCGCCGCAGACGGCGCGGCCATGCGCCACCTGCTGGCGAGCTCGAGCTTCGATCTGGTGTTGCTCGACCAGCGCCTGCCAGGCGAGGATGGCCTGACGATCGCCCAGGAACTGCGAGCGGGCAGCGACATCGGCATCATCATCATCACGGGCTTTGGGCTGGGTGTCGATCGGATCATCGGACTCGAGCTCGGCGCGGACGATTACGTGGCAAAGCCTGTGGATCTGCGCGAGTTGCTTGCTCGGATCAGGAGCGTATTGCGCCGGCGCAAGGCGGTGTCGCCGACCGAGCACTCGCGAGCACTTGCGCGAGCTTATGAGTTCGACGGCTGGACCATCGATCCCGGCGCGAGACGACTGAAGGATCCAGATGGCAAGACAGTCGAGCTCACAAGCGGCGAGTTTGATCTGTTGCTCGCTTTCATCGAACAGCCCAACACGGTTCTGACCCGTGATCAGCTGATGAACCGGCTGCACCATCGGGACGCAGGCCCCTTTGACCGCGCGATAGACGTCCAGGTGGGACGTTTGCGTCGCAAGATCGATCGCCCGGGCGAGCCCGCCAGCCTGATCCGTTCTGTGAGGGGCATGGGTTACCTCTTCTCGCCCCAGGTAAATTCGAGATGAACGACCTGTACAACGCCAATGCCGATACGCGAAGCATCTACGAACACATCTTTCTGGGCACACCCGACGCGATCCTGATCGCCGACACCAGCGGTTCGATCCGGCTGGCCAATGAGCAGTGCGCCCGTCTGTTCGGCTACGACATCGCCACGCTCCATCGCCTGAAGATCGAGCACCTGCTGCCCGATCGGCTCCGCTCGGCCCATATGCATCACCGAAGGCGTTATTTCGCCGCGCCGACGCCGAGACCCATGGGTCTTAACCAGATCCTGCTGGCGCGCCACGCGGACGGTAGCGAAATTCCGGTCGAAATCAGCCTGAGTCCACTGGGCTTCGATGGCGAGTCGATGGTGTGTGCGACGATTCGCAATGTGGCCGAACTGCGGCGAGCGCAGACCGCTCTTCAGCGGGCCATGAGGGCCGAGGCGATCGCCGAATTCGGCTACCACGCGATACAGACCCATAACGGCGCCGAGTTGAACCGGAAAGCCTGTCAACTCGTGGTCGAACATCTGCACGCCTCCCACGTCATGATTGGCCGCCTCGATCCGACGCGCGATGAATTGATGCCGGACGCAGGAGGTCGGCTCGGCCCCGCGTATCCCCCTGAACTCCTGACACAGATCGTGGCTCGACTACGCGACGCCGGTCGCGATGGACACGCGCCGATCTGCTGGCTGGACGGACGGCCAGGCGGCGATGAGGACATGCGGGCGCGGCTCGCCGAAGCAGGCCTGCGTGCGGCGTTCTGCTGTCCAATTCCCGGCCACGGCGGCGGCAGCGCGCTGATCACCGCAGCAAGCGACCGCGAAGGCGCGTTTCCAAGGGAAGAGATTCCCTTCGTGCAGTCGATTGCGAACACACTCGCAGCCTCGCGAGCACGTCGCCTCACCGAGGAACAGCTTTTTCAGTCGCAGCGGCTCGAAGCGCTCGGGCAGCTCACCGGCGGCGTGGCCCACGACTTCAACAACCTGCTCACCGTAGTCTCAGGCAATCTGCAGATCCTGGAGGAGCGTGTCACGACCGACGCCTCCCTGCGGGCCTTGATCCGTCCAGCCATGCGGGCAACGATGCGTGGGGCCGACCTGACGCGAAAGCTGCTCGCCTTCGCTCGTCGTCAAACCCTGCAGCCGCGCGGCATCGCAATCGACTCGTGGCTTGTCTCGATGGCCGAAATTCTTGGCCGCACGCTCGGCCCCAACATCGAAGTCATCACGCATTGCGATGCCAATCTGCCCCATGCGCTTGCCGACCCGGGCATGCTTGATACTTCGCTGCTCAACCTTGCCGTCAACGCCCGCGACGCAATGCCAGAGGGTGGCCGACTCGTTCTCGAAACAACCGCGGTCACGATCGATTCCGAATACGCCGCGCGCGAACTCGAGCTGCGCCCGGGGCGATACATCATGGTCGCGGTCAGTGACACCGGCTGTGGCATGCCGGAATCAGTGCTCAATCGCGCCTTCGAGCCCTTCTTCACGACCAAGGAGATGGGCAAGGGCAGCGGCCTGGGCTTGAGCCTCGTATACGGCTTTGCCAAGCAAAGCGGTGGTCATCTGAAGGTGTACAGCACCGAAGGCCTGGGTACGACCGTCAAGCTTTACCTGCCCGCGATCGAGCGCTCGATGGAATCGACAGCCCGCTCACCGGCTTCGCCCGCAGTCGGGGGAGACGAGACAGTTCTGGTTGTTGAGGATGACAATGAAGTGCGCGGAGTGGCGCTGCAGTTTCTGGAGCAATTGGGCTACAGCGCGCTCTACGCCGCCGACGCCGACCAGGCCATCGACACACTGCTCGCCCATCCAGAAATCGACTTGCTGTTCACCGACGTCGTACTCAAAGGCTCCGCCAATGGGGTCGAGCTTGCCCGTCGGGCCCTTCGCGAGCGGCCCAAACTGAAGGTGCTGCTGACCTCGGGCTACGCACCGCACGCACTCCCGCTCGGTGATGCGCTCTCCCAAGGCATCGAACTGATCAGCAAACCCTATCGGCTCGAACAATTGGCCCGCATGCTCAGAAACGCGTTGGGCAAGCGCTGACTCGACACCCCGTGTCGCATCAGACCGGACCCACGAGCGAGGCGGGTCCGGAGCCGAGTCTGAGCATCAGGCCGCAGCCACCTCGCGCCTCACATCGTTTCGGCCAATCACGCAGCGCAACTGGGCCATGTCGCTGATCTCGATCTCACGATTGTGAACGCGAATCAACTTTTCGGCCTGAAAACGGGAGAGGATCCGGCTAACCGTCTCGAGCTTGAGCCCGAGCAAACTGCCGATCTCCTCCCTCGTCATCCTCAAGATGAATCGCGTGGCGGAATAGCCCCGGGCAGCCAGCCTCTGGGAGAGGTTCAGCAGGAGGGCGGCGAGTCTCTCCTCGGCACGCATCGAGCCCAAGAGCAACATCAAGGCCCTCTCGCGGGCGATCTCGTTGGCGAGCATGCGGAACAGTTCACGCTGTAGAAACGGCTCTTGGCGAACCAGCAATTCGAGCGCGTCGCGTGCGATCTCGATGACCTCGCCGTCCTCGAGCGCGATCGTATCGCCGCTGTAATGATCGGCGCCCAGCCCGTCGAGTCCGAGCACCTCGCCAGCCATATGGAATCCGGTGACCTGTTCGCGCCCGTCCTCGGTCAGTAGCACACTTTTGAACGAGCCCGCGTGTACGCCATACAGAGCGGTGAACTCCGCGCCGTAGCGATAGAGATAGTCTCCGCGCTTGAGTCGTCGCCGCTGGCCACCTACCCGGCTCAGCAACGCGTCAACGCCGTGAGGTAAAGGAATCGGCGATCGGGCGGGAGACATCCGACCGACCGATTCGACGCCCTGTGATGCGAACACATTGATCGGCGGTAAGCTGGGGACAGATTGAAGAACGCTGCTATCGATCATGGGAGGCTCCTTGAGACTTCTTTTTGCAACACGGTGGCGCTCATCAAACTGTATCGGGGTGGGAGCGCCCTTTGATTTCAATCGATGAACGCTCTGTAACAATTTGCATCACCCTCAAGACGGCTGTTTCAGAGCGAGAAACTTGGGATAGATCAACGGCGGTCGTATAAATGCAACACAGTTGCAGCAACGCGACGCAGGCTTGGCGTGGAATCAATCCTTCGATTTCTTGTCGTGCATCAATCAGTCGGCCTCTCGCGCGGCCTACGATCAGTGCCCCAAAACAGAATTCCAGAATCACGAGGGGTCACGCCATGTTCGAACATCTACTGCTGCCGACTGACGGATCAGATCTATCCAATGAGGCCCTGAAAAAAGGGGTCGCATTCGCGCGTGAGACCGGGGCGCGCGTCACGTTCGTTCATGTGATGCCTGAATATGTGGCCGCCGCCTTTGCCGAGTTCCCGGCGGGCGGTCAGGCAGCATTCGCTGATTTCATGAAGGTGACGGAGGATTCGGCGAAATCGATCCTCGGCGCGGCGGAGGCGGCAGCGAACGCGGCGAACGTCTCCTGCGACAAGGTGGCGATTCGTCATCAACAGCCCTGGCGCGCCATCATCGATGTCGCAGGTACGCGGCAATGCGATCTGATCTTCATGGCCTCTCACGGCAGGCGAGGCATCGGTGCCCTCGTTTTGGGCAGCGAAACGAATAAGGTGTTGACTCACTCGAAGATTCCGGTTCTGGTCTTTCGTTGACCCGATTCAAACGGAGAACCTGAAATGAACACGAACGAGAGCCTTCCCCATTCACAGATCGCACGGCAACGCACCGTGGAGGACCTTCGCGAGCTCCTGCATGACGCCGAGCAGATGATCGCGGCCACACGTCACGATGGGAGCGAGCGTCTGCACGCTGTGAGGGATCGGCTCAAGTCGAGCGTGCGGCAGGCACGGGAGGCTTTTTGCGAGCGCGAAAGGGCTCTGGTCGAGCAGGCTCGTCATGGCGCGCAGCGCGCTGATGCCTACGTTCACGTTCATCCCTGGACCTCGCTGACGATCGCAGCCGGGGCTGCGTTGATGGTCGGGTGGATGCTGGGTCGGCGTTGAGCACGCCCCGAGGTTGCCTGGCTTGAGCACTCGATGCGCGCGACTGACTGAGCGTTTGCCATCAGGGCAGCGCTCGGTCGCGCACTGAGACATGGCTTGCGAATCGTGTCTCTGAGAAGCCTAGGTCTGGCATTCGAACTCAAGCGATGTCTTCACGCGCGGGTCAGGTCCGTCAAATACACGGTCCTGGCGAGCGTGAGCGCAGCGCTGAACGGGTGTTCAGCGATTCGGCTTTGGCACTGCTCGCTGACCTTGCTGTCTTGCGCCGCATGATCCGGACTGTCCGCGCCTGCGCGCGACGTGCGACGCGGAGCGCATCGACCGCAGCAAGTGCCGAAGCCGACCGGCGCGACTCATTCCGGACCGCAGCTGAGCTCAAGGTCGAGCGCGGGCTTCCTGCGAAGGCTGATGCTCGGCCACCCGCACTAAGGTCGAGAGTTCGTGGGTGAGCGCATGCAGCAGGTCGTCGAAGGTGATGATCCCCGATAGCTGGCCGCGTGCATCAATGACGGGCAGGCGCCTCACTCCTCGACTGCGCATGCGGTGAATGGCATCGAGCAGGCTGTCCTGCTCGCTCACGACAACGACGGGTGCCCGAATCACGTCGGCAGCGGTGATGGTTTCGGCATCCAGCCCCGTTGCCACCACCTCGACGACGATGTCCCGATCGGTCACGATGCCAATCGGTCGCTGAGCGTGCTGACCGGCCGAAGTCACGACGATCGCGCCGACATGGTGGGCGCGCATCAACTCGGCCAGATGGCGCAGCGAATCCTGACCGGGACAACTCACCACATTGCGGGCGCACACTGTTGCAACATTCATGATCGCACTCCTTTGATTGCCAAGCACCTCGCCACCTGCAAGGCTCCGATTCCGCGGACCGGCACTCATGCGTTCCGGAGCCAGTCCCCGGTCACTATGGAGCGACGCCTGATGGCGAACACTGTGTTCAGGCAAATCGGACGAACCGCACCAACAGATGCGCTTGTTCGGCCTCCGGAATGCGCAACGCGCCTGCATATAATCAAGGTCAGTCCCAGAACCCAGATCCCAAAGCGGGCCGCTTGACACCGAAACAGATATCCGACACCCCAGAGTTTGGCGCTCGCCCAGCGACTCAGCAGCCGGGCGAGATCGCCGCGCGGCCTGGCAGGCGCTTGATCATTGTGGCGGCCGGGCTCGGTGCATTCGCGCTGGCTTTGCTTTCTCATCCAGCGCACGTTGTTGCGGCCGAGAGATTCGCCGCACGCGTCGAGCATGTGCCGGATGGTGACTCAATCACTGTCCGGACTGACGATGGTCGGCGTCTGAAGATCCGCCTTTCCGGTATCGATGCGCCGGAGATGGGCCAGCCCCATGCGCAGGCCGCACGCGATCACCTGCGAACAAGGATTTTCGGCAATACGGTCGAGATCCAGCCCGTCAAGACGGACATCCACGGCAGGCTGGTCGCGAGGGTGTTTCACGAGCGTGAGGATCTCGCGCTTCTGCAGGTCAGCAGCGGCCACGCCTGGCACTTTGAGCGTTATGCATCGGACCAAACGCCTTTCGAGCAACAGATCTACCGCGCCGCACAGCGGGCCGCCAGAGGCCGCCGGCTTGGTCTTTGGCAGAGCCCTGATCCGGTTCCGCCCTGGGACTACCGCTCCGCCGAGCGCAGGCGCTGACGCAGCGTCTCGTACAAGACGACACCCGCTGCTACGGAGACGTTCAGACTCTCGGTCGCACCGCACATGGGTATGCGGACCAGACGGTCGCAACGTTCGCGCGTCAGACGTCTCAGTCCCTTTCCTTCGGCACCGAGCACCCAGGCCACGGGCCCGCTCAGATCCAATCCAAACAGGTCGACTTCGCCCTCATCGGCCGCGCCCACGACCTGAAAGCCGTGCTCCTGCAGCGCATCGATCGTGCGAGCCAAATTGGTCACCATGATGTAGGGTACCGACTCAGCTGCACCGCTTGCGGTCTGAACGGCAATGTCGGTCAGTGCGCAGGCATGGTCCTTCGGGGCAATGACCGCCGCAACACCCGCGCCATCGGCCACGCGCAGGCAGGCACCCAGGTTACGCGGATCCGTGACCCCGTCGAGCAGCAGCAAGCGGCTCGAGGCGTCACACCTCGCGAGCAAGTCCTCGATCGAGAGCGTCGGCAGGCTGGCCTCGACCAGGGCCACCACGCCCTGATGACGGCGACCGGGGCACAGACGGTCGAGGCGTCCGGTATCGACCGCGTGAAACTTCAAGCCCGCCTGCTCGGCGGAGCGCCTCAGGTCACGCATTCTTGGATCGACCCGCGAAGCGTCGATGTAAATCTCCCGAACACTCTCAGGCGCACGACGCATGCGGGCAATCACCGCATGAAAACCAAAAACCTGCATCACGTTCTCCGTTTACGACGACCCGAGGCCATCGCCTTGCCGCGCGCCACCGCGGTCAATTGTCCCCGCTTGCCAGCGGCACTACGCTCCGAACGGGCTTTCCTGACGGCCTCGGACTTCGCCGGCGCGGCCTTCCTTACCCGGGGCGAGGGTGCCCGTCCATCCTCGCCCGGTCCCGCCCGATTGGCCTCACCCCCATCGCGACGCCTTGCCTCGGCCAACAGGGAGGGAATCATCCGGAACTCGATCCTGCGAGCCTCGAGATCGACCCGGGACACCTGAACATCGATTGGGTCCGTCAGACGAAACCGGCGACCAGTGCGCTCGCCCCGCAACTCATGGGCCGCATCGCTGAACTGAAAATACTCGCCGCCCAGCTCCGACACATGCACCAGACCCTCGACATAGAGATCGTTGAGTGTGACAAACAAACCGAACGTCGCGACTCCGGTGATACGCCCGGAGAATTGTTCACCCACCCGCTCGCGCATGAACTGGCACTTGAGCCAGGCGGCCACGTCACGGGAGGCCTCGTCAGCCCGGCGCTCATAGGTCGAACAAATCAACCCGAATTGGTGCCAGAGTCGATCCGCCGGCAAGCCTGCGCCAGAATCCTCATCGGATCCAGCCAGCGAAGGCGTGAAACGCTTGCCACGCAGCAAGGCCTTGATCACGCGATGGGTGAGCAGATCGGGATACCGCCGGATCGGGGAAGTGAAATGTGTGTAGGCACGATAGGCCAGACCGAAATGACCGACATTGTCTGGCGTGTAGATCGCCTGCTGCATCGATCTCAGGATCATGGTCTGGAGCATCGCCTCATCCGGACGGCCGCGCACGAGTCCGGCGAGCCGGGCGTAATCCGATGGCTTGGGGGCACCCGCGCCCCCCAGCGACAACCCCACCGAGCGAAGCAGTTCGCGCAACTGAGCGAGCCTGTCAGGCGTGGGACCCTCGTGCACACGGAAGAGGCCAGGGTGATCACTGCGCGCGACCAGATCGGCTGCGCATACGTTCGCGGCGAGCATGCACTCCTCGATCAACTTGTGGGCGTCGTTACGCGGATAGGGTACGATTTCTTCGATCCGACCCAAGGCATCACAGACGATCCGCGTCTCGACGGTTTCGATCTCGATGGCGCCCCGCGCGTTCCGGGCCCCGACCAGGGCGCGGTAGAGTTCGTGGAGTACGGTCAGCCTGGGCAGCAGAGCCGACTTTTCCCGTGGCAGGGACATGGTGGCCGCGCTCGAACCCGACAGCAGCGCCCACACCTCCTCGTAAGTAAATCGGGCGGCAGAGCACATGACCGCCTCGTAGAACTGATAGGCCCGGATGGTCCCCGAGCGATCGATCAGGGCGTCGCAAACCAGCACCAGCCGATCGACTTGCGGGTTGAGCGAGCACAGGCCGTTGGAGAGATGCTCAGGCAGCATCGGAATGACACGTCTTGGAAAGTAAACCGATGTGCCGCGCCCCTGCGCTTCGCAATCAACGGGATCGTCCGGCCTCACGTAGTGCGCGACATCGGCAATCGCCACAACCAGCCTGAAACCCGACTCCGTCGCAACCCTGTCACGCACCCGGCTGGGTAGGCTGGCAGCCTCCGGTCCCGCGTCGGATTCGACTGTACCGGGCTCCGCGCCAGGCGATCCGGGTTGCGCGAAATAGGATGTATCGAGCGCCGACTCGAACGCCACTTCGATGTCCACCGCTTCGCAATAGACTGCGTCGTCGAAATCCCGAGCATCCTCACCGTCGATCGTGACGAGATCGACATCGCGCAGGTCGATCCGACCACGACGGTCAACGGGTCGCACTTGAGAGGGCAGCCCCGCAACATGGTTCATGGCGCTTTCGCCAAACGTGTGTGGCACGTCAAACTTTCTGACCGCAATCTCGATTTCCATGCCGGGATCTTCGATCTCGCCCAACACCTCAACCACACGCCCAATGGGTGGAGCGCCATTTAGCGGAGGGCTCAGGATCTCGATGCTCACGACCTGACCGTGCTGCGCCGATCCGGTATCGGCCGGGGCAATGATGATGTCGTGCTTGATGCGCTGATCCTCAGGTACGACGATGTGCACACCGCGCTCGTTGATGAAACGTCCGACGAGGGCTCGGTGCGCACGATCAGTCACCTCGACGATCGTCGCCTCGGGTCGCCCACGCGCGTCGTAGCCCGAGGGCCTGGCCAGTACTCGGTCGCCATGCATGACTTTCTGCATCTCGCGCGGCGACAGGAAATAATCCGCCCCGCCGGCATCCGGGATCAGGAACCCGAAACCGTCGCGATGGCCCTGTACACGCCCGGCAACGAGATCGAGGCGGCTGGCAAGCAGCAACACGCCCTTGCGATTGGGCAGCAATTGGCCGTCCCGTTCCATCGCGATCAGACGGCGCTGCAAAATGGCGACATGCTCGCCCGAGACGCCCAGCAACTCGGCGAGCGCGGCCGGACTCAAGGGGCGATCCGCACCACGGAGCGCATCGAGGATTGCCTCGCGGGTGGGCGGCGACCACTTGGTGTTCAAGGCTTACTCCAAACGGACTTTGAAAATACTCTCAAGTGGATTACAATCATCGCCTTTCCTGACTGGGTGATCCTTCCGGCCTGCCCAGGCTTCGTACAACGCGAAGCACCCAGCCCAGATGGCGGAATTGGTAGACGCACTAGGTTCAGGTCCTAGCGGTGGCAACACTGTGGAGGTTCGAGTCCTCTTCTGGGCACCAAATATACGGCCTGCGCAAGCGGGCCGTTTTGTTTGGGTGCCCGGAAAGCGAAGCACCTGCGTGCTTCGCGCGAGGACGAGAAAGGCCCGGCATGCAGGCCGG
>Ga0169931_10010871_pt1 | contig 12912 bp, 10 predicted proteins | sample Kivu_15m_20L_FD_129675 | JGI IMG/M metagenome (GOLD analysis project Ga0169931, IMG submission 129675) | Freshwater microbial communities from Lake Kivu, Western Province, Rwanda to study Microbial Dark Matter (Phase II) - Kivu_15m_20L... | ecosystem: Environmental > Aquatic > Freshwater > Lake...
AGACCCAGAAGCTGGGGAGGGCGACAAATCCGAATGCGTGAGTAGATGTGTGACTAGAGTGAAGACTGGAGTTAAAAATTACTGAAAAACTTTTACAGTCTGCTGATGTAGTAATAGCTTGTAGACGGCTATATGATATAAATATAGTACCAAAATCTTTTCTTTTTCGGAGGAAGAATCAACCTAAAGCAACTAACCTTCAAATCCTGGACTCATATTCGTAACTTCAGTACTATAGTGGATCAACTTATAAATAAAATCAAGCAGTAACCTTCATAGATATCTCAAGACCGTTCAGTATGCGAAGATACTTTCAATTTCGATCAATTTACAATCGAAGACAATGTCTATCGCATTCTCGATAGCAATTTTTCATTAGATAATCCAGGGAGAATGCTGATCAAACTAGCAGATGTTGTTGTTTAAAGCGATAAGGAAGAATTGAATTCAATGATGTCTTTGAAGTCACTACAGAATCAGCCCACGTACGAAGGATAACAAACAAAAAAGTCATAAAAAATAGAGGAACATGTTATGAAAGAGGACAGAGGGTCGAAATTGCAAAGAATGTGGGGAGTTTACTACTCAGCCATGATGGTAGGAGTACTCTTTGCCTTGCTTATAGTCTGCGACGAAATAAAACTTCGTTACAACAAGCAAGAAATGGACTTGTTTTGCAAGGCAGTAGTCAACAGAAACAGAGCCATGGCCCTTTTAGCTCGTTCTTTGACAGATCAGTAATCAAAGTATATAGATGAGTTCGCTTAAAACAATTTGCTTGATCCTTACCAACAAGTATACATCAATCCGTTTAACTACCATACAGTGCATAACACTACTGCTCTTTTTCAAAGTTTTTACTTCTACAACATCAACATGCCCTCTTTATTGCAGCGAACCACCCTAAATTTCTCACAAATAGGATTAAATTCAACAACAAACAATAATAATGTGTAAGGTTAGATGGTTTCTTAATTGCGTCTCAATGCAAAACAAATGGTAGTAGGGCTTGGTTAGGTACTTTAGTAGAGTTTGAGATATTGGGTGAGACAAATGTAAGAATTTTCAAGCTTTTTCTATGTAAAACTGGGCTGTTTTGGTGGTGGAACAATGCTTTTGGTGATACTAAGCTGTAGTGTCACTAGAGTCAACACCAGTCGTATCGATAAATATGAAGCTTTCTTTCGTTTTCCCAAAGAATAGATCACCAAAGAAATTTAGGTCATAAAACGCATCATAAAGGTATTCTAACAATTATTTAGGTGATTTAAGGTCAGGCTCATCGTTGGTTTTTGTTCAAAGAACTAAGCACATATGTAAAGGAAAAATAAATTTGTAATCTTTAGTTCGCAGATATAAATGTAAGCTACCAACCCAAAATTCAGTTTTAGGTGAGCGAAACAAGAGACCAGCAACTAAAAACCAACAATAACTATTCTTTGATTGTTTGTGTGGGTCTACTTCTGGTTACGCAGTTAGTTTTCCTTGCAGTATATGCGACTTCTTCACTAATTCAGCTCGAAAGACTCACAAATGTGCCAAAAGAACTAGATAGATGCAGTAAACTAATGCTTTTGCCTCACTTGCTACTCGCTTCCATCGATAACGATCTCCCTCAGCCACTGATCGATCAATATTTGGAAGACTCCAAGCCTTGTTTATCATCAATAGTGTCTGGAGTGCCCTCTTTACTTTCTTTTGTTACTTAGCCGCCCTGTGCCAACTGTACACAACTATACCCTATTCTGAAAACAAATTATATCAGCTTTTTCTCATCTTTCACCTCACGTATAGTAGTGATGAAACACAATAAACTGGCCTACAACCAGAGTTAGATGCTTGTAGGGGCTGATCTAGTAGCAGATCAGATGTACAAACAATTAGTCTGGACTGGCAGCGAGCGAAACATCGCCAATCTGTGTCTGATTTCGTTGTCTGTAGTAATGATGGCAGTCATGCTTACTGGGGCAGCCAGTAGAACCAGAAAATAGCTTGCTAGTTTTTAAAGTTTTCTTAAAATTTTCAGCAAGGAAATGATAGAAAAAAACAAACTTATAGATAATCTGCTAAGCAAGGAAGAGTGATTTCATTATGATTAGCATATGTCTTCTTATGATTTTTATATAAGATTATTGGTTAAAAAGATTTTATTAATCTATGATATATTACTTTGTTACTTGATGAATGCTGTTAATATAATTTTTGAATGTCAAGCACTCTTAGAAGTACATTTTCACTCATTCAGGAACTCTGCCTCCAGGAGTATAGTAATAGGTGATTTTCGGCATCATGTGGATCAGAATTGGAGCACTCAAGACCATCAGACCCACTTCCAACGCATCTGCACACACAGTTCATGTACAGTTCTGGGGATAACCTGACCCAGCAGTCCTTCAGACATCAAGCATCAATCCTTCCACGCAGTAGTACGAAGTACAAAAATGTAAATTAAGGTCAAATGCCCAGTCACATTTTTCGAAAAGTATCTGAGTGACATGAAAAACAATCTAAAAATATAAGTAGTAAACCTCGGACGAGTTGGAATAGATCTTAGCAGCTTTCTCAGAAGCAAGTAAGTATGCCTAACTCAGAGTAACTTTGACCACCAAAAGCCCTTTTGAGCATTTCAAGGGACTTTTCGATGTTATTGGTAAAAATCAAAAAAAAGTTGCTTCTCTCGAAATATAAATGTCGGCCAATTTCAATCCTAACATCGCGCTGAGGTAGCTACAAGAGTAAATGCAAAATGAAGAAGTGGAAAGTCCGCAAGCACAGCCACAGATTAAAAAAGTTTAAACAAAACAGTAAAATGTTATTAAAAAACAATAGCCTGCTTTAACTTAATAGAAAAAGGTATAAAATGATGTTCCGATAATACAAAAATAAGCAAAAAAACAAGAGTAAAATATTCCTTTATGTCCTATTGCAGTTCTAGAGCTTAACGCTCAAAAAAACTAAGCAGTCAGACCATAACTTTTCTAAGAGTTTTACGGAAAATCAGTGGGTCGAGCTGAAAATCTCAACAAATAACAAGATAGGCGAATCGCTAATAGTCTGGCCACTGAACCTAATAGAGAGCAGTTTAATCCAGGAAAATACGCTGACAACCCAGCCACTCCGACTAACAAATAGTTTTTTCCCACCGTGTAGAAAATTTTAACATATTCTAACCTTAAATTGCACAAAGATTAGCAAAAATAGAAGGCATCTCCGTCTCCTTCACCAATCAAATCGCCTTTGGTTAATCCTATAAGCAACCAGCCCACTCCTGCGGGAAAACAGATATAATCTATCGCTAAATAGCCTCCAGCCACGCCGATAAACAACTTGAATCCACTTATAAGAAACACAGAAAGCACTCCTAAGCCAATACAAGCAATTCTTTAGCCAACGCTTAAAAGAGCTTAAGTTGGTGCTTTAAAGCCTATTCAGACTGATCTGATTGCTATGTAGAAGAGAAAAAGCGATGATTTAATGCCAGTTTTACAGTAGTTGAAAGGCGCAGTGGACATCGACTAAGTCAGCTAAGTCAGGAGAGTATAAGAGTCAGTCAGTCTCTAAGACCCCAGATAAATTCTATCTCGCGTGGTCAACTTGCAACAATAAATTGAAAAGTAAAGACTAAAATCTCCAAAAAAAGCTCCCTTAAAGTAAGCAACGCCCCCTAATTATCAACCTTCTTTGAAACAAACTCCACCGAGTCTACCTCAATACTATCCTAGTTCTGCTCAGAAAGGTGGTCATAAAAAGTCATCTCCTCTCTTACTGACCATGATAGTTGAATTGAACACAAGTAGTGTGAAATTTGAGACAGCTAGACCTAAATTTTAGATATCTTACAGGCCTTATGGTCACAGAGAGAGCGTAAAAACAGGTCCGCTTTTGCCACCTCAACTACAGATGGTTTTCCCTGTAGGCTAGGCTCAAATACTAAAAATGAATACAGTTCCTTTCATAATATAGCTCTGGAGTGTATCTACTCATTAGTTCCTGGGCATGGTAAGTCTGAGTCTTGCCAAAATACAAAAAGGATTCATTCTATAGGGCAGACTCAACGAACTTGCAATCAAGACTAGTCTGGCACCCACTGTCATACATAAAGATATCCATAACATCACTTCGCTCATTGGTAAGACTTTAGGCTAGTGCTATCTATCAGCTGTGATAGGGACGGCTAATCAAATACAAGTATATCTCAATACGCCTAAAAAAAATGAAAAAGTGCCCATTCAAGAGCCAACTTTAATTCCGAAAAAAGAAGATTAGCTTATAGTTAAGAAAGATGAAGCAGAACTCCTCAAGACTTAAGGTTGGATTCAAGATTTAACATCTTTATTGTAGTTGATTGACTCTTTGTCGCGAATGGAAGACCTGCAAAAACTTATTTAATTCATGAAAAAAGGCACAGTAAATTAACAAGAATTCGCTAATTTTTTGACTAATATTGGCTATAAAGGCAAAAACGTGTTCAAAATTTTAAGTGATGGAGCTACTTTGCAATCTCAATAACTCAATCTTTGCTTTGATAAATACAAACTACTCAAAGAAGCTTTAAATGTTAAATTGAAAAGAGCTTTAAAGTCACTTTCGCCTTAACAACATGCCAGAATATTGAAATAGCTGCCTTCTATAACTAACTTTGGCACTTTGACTCCTCAAGATCTTGCTAAAGTCCTCCCTCAGCCACTTCTATCTCTACAATCGCTTTTTCCTTCAATTATTGATGCTGATTTGTTTCAGGAATGGCTGAAAACACACGGCAGTCGACCTCTAACAAGACTGAGTCTCACAACTGAAAATATTTAATAATAGCTTATCGATATGCTTTTCCAAGGCACAAATCCACAATAAGCAGTAGAGAGATTGCTTGCGAAACACTAAGGAGTAAACGAAATAAGCATTTTTACAGTAAGAGAAACACTTCGAGGATAAAAGCAGAGACCTTTGAGTGTGTGGGTGTGGCTGATGCTGAGATAAATCATCAACAATTTTTTCGAGTAAAAACAAGGCAATTCTTTGAATATTAATACAGCTTTGTTATACAACTGGGTAGCCATACAAACCAGATAACGAGCCAAAGAAGCCTTAATAAAAAATGAAGGAAAAAAATTTATTAATGATCAGCCTTAATAATAGCGCGTATAAAAATAAGAAATACAATAAATTTCTATGAAAAGGAGTTAATAAAGACACTATCAATAGTAGATTATTCAAAAATAAAAATAAAACTAGGAATTTTAACAAAGGAAACAAAAAAAGTAAGAAAATTAAAACGAAAATGTTAACAATTTGCAAGAAAAACAATAAATCAATCAACAAGGCAACAGAAATGCTTAGCAAGGATAGATATCGCCCGAAAAGCCAATAGAAACCATACTAGAGCATAAACTGGTCATTTCTTTAGAAGAGTTGCATCTTTAGTAAGCCACAACAGGCGAATGCCATCTCTATTACCGTTTTCCATATGAATAGGAACAAGTCACATCTAAAAAGGTTCAGTTGCTGACCGACAAGCACAAGTACAAACTACAATGCGCAGGTACTCACAAAGTAAGCATCCCTTAGCCTTTCTAGCAGTACCTAGGCGAGTCATGCCTGGCAATCAGAGTCAATTTGGGTCATCAGTAGCTCTACGGAGATCTTCATTCGTAAGAGATGGCTACTATTGGTTCTCACCTGAAAGTAGTGCCTCTTTTCAGCTCACATCGTTAAGGAATAGCTGGCAAAGTTAAACTAAGAATCAACTATTAAGTCAGCAAAAGTTTAAATGAGTTCTTGGGCAGATAGACCACAAAAGACGTCTTTTTGCCCAAATCGGGTTTTCTTAACTTTTAGGTAAGCACACAGGTGGACCACAACAAAATAAGACAGCAATACAGTCTCAAAGAGGACTTTTATCTTCAATTAATTGTGGATCTGTTTGGTTAGAATTCAAACTTAGCGCCTCATTACCCTCCTTTACACTCTAAATTGCAATCTTAGACCTCTTTATCTCTGAGTGGATCATTAAAAATAAGCCTTTCTCCAGTGATTTTAGGTCATTTAAGAAACGGAAGTTGCACAGTGAGACTCAATCTGGTCTACTACGGCAAATAGGGCGGCAACTATCAGCGTAAAGAGCTGATTGTGGCTTATTTTAGAGTGCCTTTATTGTCAGTGATCAAGGAAGAAGGAATCAGAGGCGATTATTCGTTAAAAAACAAACTAGGTATGCATATCGCTTTGGCCCAGTGCTCAATAAAATATCAAAAACAAGCATCAAATCAAAGCTTATAGGGCTACACTGGCACATAAAATTCAAGAGAAAGTTACTGGTTGGTGGTTGATTTTGCAGAAATAATCAACTTTTAGGGCGATTTGGGCTGGCTGAAGTTTTAGATAATAAACAGAGGAAAACGAATTTCAACATAGAAAAGTTAGATTATATAGTAGGGCGTGATCTAGCTTAACAATCGCTGTATAATGCTACAAATGGGATAAGAATAGTTTTCAGCCACGAAAATATTACCAGTTTCTATCGTTTCTGCTTCTCAGCACTTTGCTATTGATATCAACCTGAGACCCATAGCTAAAGCATTACTCAAACATCCTTACTTCTTGCACGGACATCACTTTTTAGCGATCGATAACAGCTCCCGGCCCCGTAAGCTTAGAGCAGGAGCCAGAGTGTATTGCTTCAGAGGACCACCAAGTCTCACTCATTTTGTATAGGCAGTTGCCCGCAATCCACTTCGAGGCGCATAGATATCTTGTTCAGATGATAACTACCCTCAAGCTATAGACTGGATGAGAAAATAACTGAAACTTTCTTCTAAAGTCATGTAAGAAGCACTTTCTTTATTGGTGAATCGACGCAGAAAGTAAAGACTTTCTCCTCTTTTTTTCAATAACAAAATCGCAGCTCACTTGTAAGTGACGCCCATAATAGCTCAGGATGAGTCATAAGTGGGGCTTATAGTCGAATAACTACCATCATAAGTAGATATACAGCTTCTGATGTAATACGTATAACAGGCTAACATCAGACTTCTCAACTTCAGAGAATAGCTTCTATAAAGATACAGCTTTAGCAAGCTCAATTAAAATAGAATCGATCAAAATGTTTAATATTTGGGTCTACATAGCTAGGTGGATCTCCTGGTGCTTGCTTCGAAAATAAAAGTTGAGCAGACGCGCAAGGAGTAGTCTCTTTTGGTATAAAACACTGGCTCAAAAATGATAAGAATAAGCATCATAAGGGGCTATAATTTCTGCCTTCTTTACAACGGAATTCCACCTAACTCAAGAGTCAGAATACCCTAGATAGGTCTCTAGACCGATATGGCCGAAAGGACCAACTAGCCTATCTTTAACGAGCACTTGAGTCTGCAAGTGAAACAAAATATAAACAAAAAACTAGCAGTATAAGTTTACCACGAGACAAAAGACGAATAAACATAACCTATTCTTATAGGCCAAGGCACACTTTCATTGACATAAAGCCTTAGAAACAACTAACTTCCCAATAGCAAAGTATACAAAGTAGTTATTGGATCTTTGATGAGTCAAAGAGCTCAAGCGACTATAGATGTCAAAATAGAGGTCAGTCTATGGGTATCTGAGCCTGTTTAATAAGCAAATGCTTCATAATTTGAGTCTTCTATGGGAGATTCAAGGATTGAATAAATAATGAACAAAGTCAAAGAAGGTAAAAAATACGCAAGAAGGTCATAGCTTTTCGAATCATCGGACGAAGACTGAAGTGATGACTTTATAATTATCTTCATATGAAGAATATATAATACTTTAATAATAATATGCGTACACATCGGCACAACAAGTTCGTTCTTGGACTCAAACACTACCTCAAAGGTGACTCTCTTCATTACTAATACTCGATGTCGTAAGGAATTCTCTGCAGGTGTCAGTTCGAGGTGTGGAAAAAATAACTATTCGAATAGCTAGAGAAAGGTCCAGGGTTATAGCTTATGGCAGAGTAGCTCATGGGATGGGTCGAACTACCTTCAGAAATGCTGGGCAAAAGAAGTGCTCAAATAGTGCTTTCCAAATCGAAACAGTACTGCTTGAAGATGATCGAATAAGAAGATTTGTAAAAAATGAATGAAATGCTGGAATAATATGCGAAATTCAAACAAAAGAAATAGGTTTCCTTACTTGTACCTATTATTGCAGTGATTAGAGTGCATTCTTGTTTGATAAACAAAAAACCAACTATCGACAGCTACATAGTGATGCCCAATATCAAGCTTAACGATCCAACTGTGTTCGATATCAAGGGACATTGTGACAATCGACTTGTGGACTAGAGTGATTTCAAGATTTTCCGTTTCGGAAAAGACTAAAATTTCATCAAAAGTCATCTCAAGGACCTCTTGAGAGAATTACCTGCAGCTTAGATTAAAAACATGCTGAAACAAGTAAGCGAAAATCTTTAGTTTCTCAAGAATAGCCACATAATTGATTACTCTTTGCTACTTATGTTCGGATAGGGTCCCACTATTGGCAACAACGGTATGAAGCATGTCCAGTTAGTCGGATAGCAGTGGGTGTAGTGGGGCATAATTGACTTCATGCAGGTCTATAATTAAAGAAAAAAGCTAGAAAATAGAGTGAAATCACTTTTCTTCAAGGAAGTTTCAAGCGTAGACCCGTAGACGTATGCACAAAGGTTGATGCATTTTCTAGAAAAGTGTTTACTAGAATGAAAAATAATGATCTCACTGACTATAAAATTAAATGAAGTTTTTTATCATGAATCTTGTATAAATTATTTATTGAAATCATAAATAGATTTGTTAACTCATTACTTCAACTCCTACAAAATGCTTTTCAGACTGATTTTTCCTTGATTTGATCTATTATATCGGTCTGACCATGCTTCTTCAGTACTATCTTGCAACAAAGAGTGCTGAGATGAGCACAAGGCACTCAGGCTCATCACTTCTTGTGACTATTGGCATATAAACTCATTCAAAAAATCTATTATTTTGCTGAGAGTGTCAGAATTTCTCTTTTTTGAATGCTATTCCTCAATATAAAGCAATTTTTTGTGAACGCATCTGTATTTCTAAAAGAGAGTCTAGCCGTGATGTGCCCCGATCAATCCATCTTGCTTAGATACAATAAAAAGAGCTGGAATTTAATCAAATCTTGATGACTAAAGATATTGCAACATATTGTATTTTCCAAGATGATTGCCTGTACTTTGATTTAATTTTTAATCTACACAACTTACGCATGAACTGAAGCAAAAAGAAGGCAATCCAGTTCTTATATTGGCTGTTTCTTTTATAAGCTACCAAAGATCCATAAAGGGGCTATCTAGAATCAAACCTTTTACACTAGGATGAGCCCTTGAGCTATAGATAAGCGCAGAAACTGCCCCCATCGACCTTCCCCATATGTAAATCTTTTAAATTTTGTGTTTTTTTACTAAAAAATTGACCACATGTGACACGGTAGTAGCTTATCGAACTCCAAGAGTGATGTATTAACCGCTGCTGAGTCCGCTGCCGATGAAATCAAACACACACATATTGATCTATTGAGCTAATACAGATTGAACATAAGATAGTGCTTCTAAGCGACTGCCGTTGTTAGTATGCAAGTAAAGTACGCAACTTTTTGAAGGAAATGGCTGTTAGTAGAAACTGCACTCTACTGTTTATCCATGAACTGTGTTTAAAGTGTAATCTTTGCGATAAATGAGTGCCTTCTTGTTATTTTTATTGATGGTAAAGCAGTTCGGTCCTAGCATGTCAATGTTATAGTGATTTCTTTGCGGACGAGTGATAGCCTGGACTACCTTGTCGAATACATTCATTTATTAATTAATCAAACAATTATGTAAGATCATCTAATTTTATGAAAAATTGTATATATGTATTGATTTATACATCTGAACAAGTATAAATAATGATAAAACATGTATATCAGATGATTCTGACAGCGCAAGATAAATTAGTAGGATTCATGGCCCTCACGCTCATGTCCCAACGCCTTACTTTAGGATTCACGCTCTATTTGCCTGAAGATTCCCTTGAGATTTGTTTAAGTTACTTAGAGATCGGCAAAGAATACGAAATTCCAGCCAATTTTCCAGAACTATGTGATTCCCTTAGCTATCTTTCAGGTTATGCTTTGTGTCTTGAAGACGGCTTGATAGGCGTAATGATTTTTTGAGTAGGTTGCTGGAATATGTTTGATTTTCGTTAATCTATCTCGATTCTCATCTTTTATATCTACTAAGTCAGTTTTTATCTAAGATGTGAGCTTTGATGATGACTCTACTGTAAACTATTGCTTATTTTAGGACTAATCACATCAGCTTTATGCTAATTAGAGTTGATTTTATAATCAGAAACGTATTTAGGGCTGCTAACATCAGGCTTAGGACTGCCCAAGGGTACATTTTTATCGTAGTTAACCATTTAAAGATGACTTTGGGAAGGTCTTGGAATGAGATAATTTTTGTCTAGAGCGTGTGTCCCTGGATGCACGGGTCCATACTTGTCAGGTAGTACTAATTTAAACAGTCTATCGTCGTAGAACTGGTAGTGTTTTTTACCATTAGTTTTGTCTTAAAATTTTTCTTTTTCATGAGCTAATTCGATGATTTTGAACATGCGATCACTCTTGTGTTGATTGTTCTCGTAGTACTTGCGTCTGGTATCATTGGGGTGAAAAAGTCGAGTGTTGTAGTGTATATCAGCGAGTTAATGTGCGCTGTGGTCGTATTTTGGGGGCAGAGTGTTGGTGGACTTTGATTTCTACATACAATAAAATTAAAATATAAGAAAATATGCATAAAACACTCAGAATATCATTAAAACACTCATTCTTGGCCATCTAGCTCTTATTTAAATGAATTTTCACTCTATTATGTGCTATTATTTTGGGCGTGTATATGTTCATATTGCATTTTTATGTGCGTAAAAGCTTTGAGTCCTGTCTTCACTTTCTATTGCATAGTTGCTTTCATTTTGGTCAGTTTTGGGGTCAAGTTTGTTAGTTTTGCCTTTTTTGCTTTGTCTTCGATGTAGTACATCTTACTCATGAGCTGATACCCCACTATCTATCTATAGCTGATCGCCTATACATTAAGAGAGTTGATTTTTCTTAGATTTTCTTTGATAACTTCTGGAAATTACAGCTCAGAACATGAAATAATGTCAATAACTGCCTCTTATAGCGCTTAGTTAAGGTAGTAGCCTTGTGAATGTATATCTTTTTCTTTCTTTTCCTTGTGGGTTTCTTTGTTTGTTCTAACTGTGGACTTTTGGCGTTTGTTTTTGCTGTTCGAGTTGGGGTGGTAGTATTCTTCAGACTCTGAGGTCATTTTTTACTCGTTTTAGTTGATTTTGTGTTTGAAAAAGTAGTATTTAAAAGTGTTTACTGTGTTGTTGATGTTTGTTATTGATATATTGCTGTGTTTGATATACGCTTATAATGTTAAGTTGTTGAAAGGATGATAAAATGGGAATCTTTCTGATTGTTGATTACCATTTAACTGCAACCTGATCGCCACACCCACATACTACCTATATTTTTATTTAGTCGTCCTTTCTTATTTGGCTACTAATGCCTTGCTCATGTATTGATACAATCAGTCATGCGTAGATTTATGATGTACTAAGAAAAAGTGATCTATGTGCTATTAGCTTAGCTTTGGTGCTTCTTTTTTTATAAATTTTTGTTTATTTTATATGAAAAGTCACCTTTCTTGTGGTACTTTTTAATGCGTGTATGTATGTGTATAGCCATAATTAATGTTTTCCAGAATAGCCAATATTCCACGCCTGCTCGGCACCACCACCTTCAGAACTCAATACAACTTCAGAAAGAAAATCAACATCTAACCCAAAGCAGTGGGTCAATAGCGAGACTACGTCAGCAAGCGCTTCACTTACCTTAACATAGTACTAATTAGTTTCATGTTCGGCTTATGCTTTGCAGGATTACCCCTCTACCGTCGTTTCTGTGAACACATGGGTCTGGTTGGTGACACTGCGCAGAAAACATACGATTTCGAGGGCATAAAAAGTACTCTAGTAAGTATTTAGTAAACAATTTGAAGAAATACAAAGTCAAGTTTACGGGTGCTTCTGACTCTGACGTGAAGTGGTAGTTCGAAGCAATCGAGAAGTAAGTAGTAGTTAGTGCTGGAGAAACTGCTATTGTTTTTTACAGAGTTTACAACAAATAAGATTTTCCAGTTGTAGGATTTGCGACCTATAACATCTCTCCTGAAGATGTTCACACTTATTTTTCAAAAATACAGTGTTTTTGCTTCAATCAACAGCTGATCAATCCCAAGGAAGAACTTTTCTTGCCACTTTTCTTCTATCTATAGCCTTAAATCAACGAAGATCCTGACTGTTCAAGAGTGCAAGAAATAAGTTTGACTTACAACTTCAATCGATGCGCAAAGCAAGATTTGGCCAAATTTGCAGCAGACGAGCTCAAAAGAGTAGAGTAAAATAAGAGAAAATTAAACGAAATCAGGGCCAGCAAAATGGGAATGAGCGTAGATGATTATGTCCAGCACTTGTAGGCTGAGGATGCAAGGCAAGCTGAGTAAAACAAGAAGATAGAGCTGTAGTCATAAAGAAAGAGATTATAGTAGTAGCAAAAGATGTTGAAAAATGATAGGCAATTTGAATAAGATTTGCTAAAGGCTCAGCTCATTTCGCAATAAAACTCATCGGAAAACATGTACAGCAAACCGAAATTTAAAAAAGCAAATGCGCTTTGATTATAATCACACACTCTAATAACTTAAATCATCATCATATTATATTTATTGAACAAAAACAGCATTACTTTTATTAATCTATCTATTCACTATATATGTTGTAAGGTGCTTTGTTAAAAAAGTATCAATTATATTCACTCTGCTATATTCTTTGATAT
>Ga0169931_10010872_pt1 | contig 12911 bp, 11 predicted proteins | sample Kivu_15m_20L_FD_129675 | JGI IMG/M metagenome (GOLD analysis project Ga0169931, IMG submission 129675) | Freshwater microbial communities from Lake Kivu, Western Province, Rwanda to study Microbial Dark Matter (Phase II) - Kivu_15m_20L... | ecosystem: Environmental > Aquatic > Freshwater > Lake...
CGTCAACCAACACCTCATGACACTACAGGCCAATCCGGATAGGGTCAAGAAATTCTTCTTGACAACCAATGTCAGATACGCAGCTTGAAATCCGATCCAAATCGTTCCGAAGCAATAATTGATTGTCCAGAATTCTCGTGTTTCAGCACATAGGCTCAGTTCATGATATTCTCGGAATGAAACCCTGTCCTCAGTCTGCCTTTAAATGACGCAGAACCTCGTTTGCGCACTCGGCACCGGCCTCCTGCACGAGCCAATGGGTAGCATCAATCACTACGAGTCGATAAGGTCCTTTCATGAACTTGGCAGTGGCCTCGATGCCGGTGCGGCCCAATGCGAAATCGCGCTTGCCCCAAAGCATTAGGGTTGGCACGTTAATATCACCGAGCTGACGCACCTCATCGCCTCGCTTGAGCATGCGATAATTGGCGCGGTAGTAGTTAAGACTAGCCCTTATGGCTTCTTTTGTTCCTAAAACACGTAGGTATTCGCTCACTTGTTCGGGGTTGCTCTTACGCCAGGTGCTGCGCAGCACTTTGGCATCGGAACGTAAAAGGAACCACTCAGCCAATCCGCGCCATTGGAACCATCCCATATAGCGGCTCATACTGCGCTGATCGGGGTCATGGCGAACGGCATCGGCAAACGCCTGCAGGTGAGGAACACTCATGGCTGTCCACGAGAGAATGCGGTCAGGGTGGTGCGCTACCACAGCCCACCCTATGGCCGCTCCCCAATCATGGCCTATCAGATGAAATCGGGTAAAATCCATTGCATCGGCCAATGCTATGACGTCATCGGCTAGGAATCTAATCCCATAAGCGCTTACGTCTGCAGGACGCGCCTGTGGGCTGAACCCACGTTGGTCGGGTGCCACGCATAGGAAGCCCTTTGCGGCAAAGGAGTCCATCAGAGGCAGCCTCATGTGCGAGGTCTCGGGGCAGCCATGCAGCAAGATGATAGGTGTCCCATCTTCGGGTCCGGCCATCCGTACGTTAAAGGTCATGCCGCTGTGGCGCACTTGGCGCACTGATTCAGATTGTGCCATGTTCAACAGAGGTGATAGAATCCATAGAAAAGAGAGTGCGGAGGCAACAAGGAATCTCATCTTCAGCAATTGATAGGATGAGAGTCTAGGATGATCAATCTCCGATGGCTTTCATAGCCCAAGCTTTGGCTGCACTCAGTTGCTGTGCGGGCGACAGGTTGGAGTTGTCGAGTACAAGCGCATCCGGGGCTTGCCGAAGCGGATCTTCTGCACGAGTGCTGTCAATCCTGTCGCGGTCACGCAGATTGGTCAGCACCTCTTCCATGGTGACGTTCTGACCCTTGGCAATCAGTTCATCGAGCCTTCGTTGCGCCCTAACAGCATCAGACGCTGTCATGAATATCTTAAGCTCAGCCATGGGGAATACGGCTGTGCCGATATCGCGTCCGTCCATGACCACCCCGCCATCCTTTCCCATCTTTTGCTGAGCACCGCGCATAAGTGCACGCACTTCTTTGATTGAACTTACAGCGCTTACTGCCCTGGAAACCTCCATCTGTCTGATGGCTTCCTCCACATCCTCCCCGTTAAGGTGGGTATGCTGCTTTCCATCATTGCCCAAAGAGAAACTGACTTTTAACTGCGGTAATGCAAGAATCAGGCGTTCCGTATCGACCACGCCATCGGTGATCATGCCATTGCGCAGCGTGAACAGGGTCACTACCCTATACATAGCCCCACTGTCAACATAGGTATAACCCAACTCAGCAGCCAGCTGGCGTGCCATGGTGCTTTTGCCGCACGATGAGTGACCGTCAATAGCGATGTTGATGCGCCTCATTGCCCGCTTCCACCGCTGGCCGGAGCGGCCTCTTCGGTCTTCTTCTTCTTTGGGGTCTTCTCCTGTTTCACAGGTTTAGGAATCGGTTTGTGCACCCCTAGATTGACTGCAATGGATATCTGATTGGTGCCTCCGGCCAAGTGGTACGTGGCCCGTGAGTAATTGACCGTGAAGCGGTTGATCTTGACTCCCAAACCCCAAGAGAAACCCACAGTTGCGGGACTCGTGCTGACTTTAAGCTCCTGCCTGCGGCCGTAATTGTAGCCCATTCGCAACATGATCCTGCGCAGAATGGTCAGCTCGCCACTGAACACGAAGTGCCGCATGATCGCATCGCCAATATTGGGAGAGTATTCAATGGCCTCTCCAGTCAACGGGTCCACATCTGGACCGCTGTTTGTCGGGTCGCGATAAGTAAGATCCATTCGCTGCAGATCCTTGATCATCACACTTATGCGCAGCGGCACATACTTCAATTTCTTCGAAACTCCCAACTCGAGGCGCAAAGGCAACGGCTCGCCCCCATTGCCCGAATAGCTCACCAGCTGGCCTCCAGCATTGCGCAGCGTAAGTCCTATGGTCCAGTTAGTGGGGTGATGAAACATCGCTCCGATATCACCTGCCAACCCTACCGCATTGTAGCCTGCCAAGTTGGAGTAGATGAGCTTGGCGGTGACCCCGGCACTGAAGTACTTGCCGAAACCCTTGGCCCACGAGGCATGCACTGCCAAGTCGTTGCTCGATGTGGTCCCCATAGACTCGCCAAACTCGTTGGTCATGGTGGCACTGCCGTAGTTGGCATATAGAATGCCGAACGCCATGGGGCCGACTTTTTTCAAGTCGTGTGCGTAGCCCGCGTAGCCATAGTTGACCCCACCGTAGAAATTGGTGAAATCAAGAACCATGTGCTTGTGCATTCCGGTGTCCAAGATGGCTGGGTTATATAACACAAGGTCAAGATCGCTGTCGCGTATCGTGTTCATGTGCCCGCCCATGGCCGCAACCCGGCTCGAGGGCACGAGGTTGAGGAAGTTGAATGTGCTGCTGCCACCCATCTGTGCGTGAGCAGCGGTAGTAAGCAACAGCAGGGACAACAGGGCAAGGTGACTTCTGGTCATCGGCACAAAGTAAACGGTTACGGCCCGCGCCAACGCTTGTTGCCTCAAGTTATTGTGTCGAAATGGAGGGCCTACCCACATGTACTGCCATGCCAGTGAAGAGTTCATCCAGATTCGGCTTCTGCGCGAACAAGCCGTAAACGCTGGACCCACTGCCTGTCATGCTCGCATAGATGGCCCCTGCGGCCAGCAGGCGTTGCTTCACTTCGCCAATGATCGGATGGCGTTTGATACAGCCTTCCTCGAAGTCATTGACCACATGTGCTTGCCATTCAGCCATGGGTCTGCGAAGCACATCCAGGAGCGAATGTTCAGGAACTTTTGGGGTGATGGATGCATACGCTTCGGCCGTGCCCACATGCACAGCAGGATGAACGACAGCTATAAAGTATTCGGCCAGTGGCACATCCACAGGCTGTAGTACCTCTCCGCGCCCTGCGGCCAGACAAGCGCGATCGGTGATGAAGAAGGCACAATCGCTTCCAAGTCTTGCGGCCAATTGGTGCAATGAATCGATGCTGAGGTTAAGGCCGTGCATCCGATCGAGGGTGCGGAGCACAAAGGCCGCATCTGCACTGCCACCGCCAAGCCCAGCTCCAGTAGGGATCAATTTGTGAAGGTGCATGTGCACAGCGGGCAACGGCCGTACATCCTCGCATAGCAGCTTATAAGCCCGTACACAGAGGTTGTCCTTGCCATCGGGAGGGATTGCTATGCCTGTCTGAACCCATTCCACTATGCCATCGGCAGCATCGGGTAACGGGTTCATTTCCAACACATCGCACCAGTCAATCGGAACGAAAACGCTTTCGATGTCATGGAACCCATCGGCCCTGCGCCTCAGGATACGCAGTCCTAGATTGACCTTGGCATGTGGGAAAACCACCATGCGGCAAACTTACGTGGAGGGGTGGGTCAGAGCCATCTGTAGACAAAATAGAGTGATGATTTGAGGTCCTGACAATTCGAGACTCATGACCCAAGGAGGACTATTCAAGCAGATCGATGCTTCCCGATGATTCTGTAGTTCCTGTACTCACCTATCCTCCAACCGGTGAACGCTCAACATAACTCGATATACGGTCAGTGAACGACTTGAAATTGGGCTTCCCGGGAACGATGGTCAATGTCGATGACCCTCTGCGCTCAGCTATCGCTTTAGGATGCCCGTTCTCAGGGAACGGAGTTATCAGGTCAACTGCCCCATAATCCCAGTTCTCCACGTTCTGGTACTTATTCTCGATCCACTTGTCATCGTGCCAGTATCTGGCTATGTGTCTCACTTTCTCCAATTCTGCCTTCGGGTCGCGCACTCGTCCATAGGCATAGATCCGTGGCCCCTTCAAGTAAATGACCCTCAGCTTGGTACCGGGGTCGATGGATTCATCGTGAATGTTGAAATTCCGGAAGCCTTGTGCATCGCGGTAGGAATGGACTATCGGGGTATTCCGCACCAGTCGTATCTCCCGTCTGTATGTCCGTCTGGAAATCACGGTGTGATCATATCCCCAAAAGGCGTGATAATCAAAGAGGAAACCATCAACGGTTCTGACATCCATGAACTTCTCGCATGCCTCTCGGATGGAGTCATGGTCAATTTCGTTCAACAACTCATCGGCCTGCAGATATAGTATCCAATCCCCTATTGCAGCCCGAAGGCCCACATCGGTCTGCTGCGCCAGAATACTACCTCCGGTACGCAGTTCAGGGTCCCAAACGGTATCGATGATCCTGATCTTTTCCGAACCGATGGACTCAACCCGTTCTCGGGTACCGTCCTCACAATCCCCTACAACGACAATGTACTCATCGACCAGATCTATAGCCGAGCGGATGCTCTCCACAAAGGGATAATCCAGCTTGACTCCATCTCTGATGATGGTGACACCGGAAATGGTCATTTCACCTCATCCCTCAACGCCCTGCGCAGGATCTTGCCCACGTTGGTCTTAGGCAGCTCGTTACGGAACTCGATGTGCTTTGGCTGCTTGTAGCCTGTGAGGTTCTTTTCGCAGTGCTGGCGCAGTTCCTCGGGGGTAAGGCTCGGGTCCTTCTTCACCACGAAGATTTTCACAGCCTCGGTGCTCTTCTCATCTGGAACGCCAACAGCGGCCACTTCCAGCACTTTGGGGTGTTGAGCCACCACGTCCTCTACCTCGTTGGGGTACACGTTGAAACCGCTCACCAGGATCATGTCCTTCTTCCTGTCAACGATTTTGAAAAAGCCGTCTTCGCTCTGAATTGCGATATCGCCCGTGCGCAGCCATCCATCGCGCAGCACATTATCTGTCTCTTCTTTCTTCTGATAATAGCCCTGCATCACCTGCGGGCCTTTGATGTTGATCTCGCCTGGTTCGCCAATGGCGACCTCGTTGCCATCATCATCCAACAGTTTCATATCGGTCCCGGGCACGGGCACTCCGATGGTACCAATACGGTCGTTACCCTGCATAGGGTTGACACTTGCCACTGGAGATGTCTCAGTGAGGCCGTAGCCTTCGAGCAATGATGTACCGGTGATCTCTTTCCAACGCTCGGCCACTGCCTTTTGAATGGCCATAGCACCTCCAACAGTGAATTTCAAAGTCTTGAAATCGAGCTTACGGAATTCATCATTATTCATCAGCGCATTGAACAGTGTGTTCACACCCGTAATCACTGTGAACTTCTGTTTCGACAGCTCCTTCACGAATGCCGGTATATCCCTCGGATTGGTGATAAGCACATTCTTGCTGCCCATAGTTACGAAAGTGAGGCAGTTGACCGTGAGCGAGAAGATGTGGTAAAGCGGCAATGGGGTGATGAGCACCTCTTTACGTTCGGTGAGGAACGGCATCATCCACGCCCGAATCTGCTCCATGTTGGCAATGATGTTGCGATGGGTCAAAACGGCCCCTTTCGATACACCCGTAGTGCCACCGGTGTATTGGAGGAAGGCGATGTCAGTGTTCTTTGCGCTGTGGCGAGTGGCTTTATGGCCGTGGTCCTTCACAGTATCGCGGAAATCCATAGCCTTCGGAAGGTTGTAGTCCGGGACCATCTTCTTCACATGCTTCAGCACAAGGTTCACGATGAACTGTTTGGGCTGAGGGAATAGGTCGGGTATGCGGGTGACGATCACAGTTTTGATACCCGTTTTTGGCAGCACCTCCTCCAAGAGATTAGCGAAATTGGCCACTATCACAATGGCCTTGGCACCGCTGTCCTTGAATTGGTGCTCCATTTCGCGGGCTGTATACAACGGATTGGTGTTGACCACTACCAGACCGGCAACAAATGCCCCGTAGAGGCAGATGGGGTACTGCAACAGATTAGGCATCTGAATAGCGATGCGGTCGCCAGGCTTCAGATCGGTGTTCTTCTGCAGCCAACCTGCGAAATTGTAAGCCTGCCGCTTGAAATCGCGGTAGTTGAGTGTAACGCCCATGTTCTCATAGGCAATGGCATCACCGAACTTATCGCAGCTCTGGTCGAATATCTCAACAATGTTGTTGTAGCTATCTGGGTTGATTGTATGGGGTATGCGCGAGTCGTAGTGCTTCAGCCAAGGGTGGGACATGATGTTGTAGAATTAGGAATTGCTGCGTGAATGAAGTCGGGCGAAGATGCAAAATGGCAAGGCCATTGCGAACAGGAACAGAAATATCTAATAAGGGCCTCTGCGAAATGCACATGCATACTTTTATCGCATGTCGGCATGGACCAGTAGCACAGAGATTGAGGCCATTTTCGACACATCGCTCGAGCGCGGATTCAAGAGCCCTATGCTCTGCGATGTGCGCAGGGTGCACACTGGGCACTGGATCACTCCAAAGGTGTTGCGGTGTTCTGATGATTCAACTTGGGGTCGTGTGGGCGGAAGTCGCATCATACACATGGACGGTTCCACATTCACTCGGCCCAGCACCTCGCTCGACACGGTACTGATCCGCGAAGAGAACCGCTATTGGAAGATAGAGGTCTCTGATTTTAAGATGTTCGCCTTCGGATTCGAGCGTTTTCAAGGAGAGTGGTTCACCGACTGCTTGCCTGATGGCCGGGTACGCATCCGTTACCGCTACACCCTTTTCTCGGGCACTCCCCTACTCTATCCTATGCACTGGCTCTTCACAAAGCTGCTATGGCGCATCTACATGAGGCAGGTGCTAGAGAATATCAGGCAACTCACGATAGAACAAGCCCCGTATCTGAACGACTGAGGCAAGTCAGGCTAACTTCGCCCCATGCGCAGCCTTTCTATCACACTGTATTGCCTGAGCATTAGTGCATTTCAGGCGGTGGCTCAGGCGCCCTTCACACGGACCTACGGCACACCCGATGCCCTTGAAGAAGCCCGTGGCATGTGCATCCTCTCAGATGGGAGCGTGGCGCTCGGTGGCAACAGCAACCTGCCCGACATCAGCAAGAATGTGGCTCATGCCCTTCGGGTCGAATCAGATGGCGACCCCCTGTGGATAAGGGACGTGAACGGTTTCAGCGATCTGTTCGGCTATGCCATTTGCACTGTGCCCAATGGCGATGTGTTGATGGCCGGGAAGGACATGGAGGTGCCGGCCCGCGGATTCGGAATTATGCTCGCTTCTTTCCATGCCAATGGCGCCACCGGCTATGTGAAGAAGATTGCCGCAAGGCTCGATGCCTCAGCGGTGGCTATGGTTCCGGAGGACGACAACGGTGCCATGCTTCTCGCCACGCACGAAGACGGTAGCGGTCTGCTAACGAGTCAATTGATCCGGACAGATGCCGATGGCGATACCACTTGGTGCCGGATACTTGATGTCTGGCCGGGCGATGAGTCGCCACGCGGACTAGTTGCCCTGCCAGATGGATACGCTATTTGTGGCATGTACAGCTACGCAGGCGACAACGATGCTTTTGTGATGCGCACAGATGAACAAGGCGCCCCACTGTGGCAACAGACCTATGACGTGGGCCCTACTGACCTTGCAAGCGCAATAGCCAAAGATGCAACCGATGGTCTTTATCTCTGCGGCACTACCATGGGCGCCACTGGCACCACGCCCGATGTGTGGGTGCTGCACCTGTTGGCTGACGGCACCCTTGATTGGGACCTGCCATTGACAAATGAAGGCACCGACCTAGGCCTCGGTATCGCAACCGATCCAAATGGCGGTGCGGTTATAACCGGCAAGTCAACACGGCCCGATGGCAGCGGCATACGTGACCTTTTCATAGCAAGGGTCAGCTCCGTTGGCGACACACTTTGGACACGCCATGTCAACGCTGGCGAAGGGGTCGATGCAACCGGTTATTCGGTTGCCATTGATGCCAATGGCATCTATGCCGCAGGCCGCACGCTGGGCACAGATGGCACCGATGAGGTACTTCTGGTGCGCACAACCCTCGATGGAAGTCTAGTCGACATTGACCTCCTTACACAAAATGCGGCATTGAACGTTTATCCCAACCCATCTACCGGCCATCTCTGGCTGAGGACACAACAGCCGATTCAGGTAGGAACTGTGGTTCGAGTGATGAACGCTCTTGGCCAGAGAATGGGGCAATGTTCCCTAGGCTCCGATGGTTCAATTGACCTTACGCATCTACCCTCCGGTCTTTACTACATCGAGGTTGATACTCAAGGTGTTCCGGTGCTAGTGCAGAAAGTGGTGATCATGAGATGACTATCGGTGAATGATCATTCATCCGTCTCACGGCCCTCACGCACTTCCTTCTCATGACCCAGATGGCCTTCAATGAACGATTCAAGGCTACAGTATATGACCAGATCGGGCATGACTGTTTCCACTATGTGCCTGTTGGCGCGGAATTGCCAAGAGTCGAAGATCAGAACTGTCTCGCTGAACGCCTCGACAAGGAACGGCCGCGTGAAATCGGTGAATGAGTCGCGGATTATCAAGGCACGGGGCGCTGTTGTATCGCCTTCTATCCGATAGCGGTTCTCATAGTCCCAAGGATATGGGAAACTTGGTATGGACTTGAAACCGTATCTATCCACAGTACGGGCTCTTGATGCCGATGACTTCGGGTACCGATATGGGTCATCGGTGTTATCATCTCCGAGCACTACCCTATGGAAACCAATCAACCTCAACGAATCTGTCCAAGAGACTTTTTCATAAGGCACTGGGTTGACATTCGCGAAATCCTTAGTGACAACTCGAAGGATTTCCCGTGCTGCAACCGCTCCAGCTTCATAATTCCAATGATTATCAAACATGAAATACAGGGTCGAAGTGTCTTTGGCTGCAACAACGGGTGGTAAAAGGTCATGCACCAACCCTGGGAATCGGCCATTGAGACGTTGCTTGATCTGTTCTGCCCTTCGTGGTCCTTTTCCAGGTATCACTTGCAGCGGTAGCAGTTCAGGATAAACATGCTCTTTTATCGGGATGATGAACCAGTAGCACTTGATGCCTTTGGCACTGAAATACGCCATGCGGTCAGCCCATATAAGTTCGAGGCTGTCTAGCTGCACTTCAGATAGTTGCAACTTCCCTTCAACAATCTTGCGCTCCTTGCCACCTTGAAACATCTGCCCGTTCGCACCGATAATGGTCTTACTCGGATCGGGTGACACTCTGAAAGCATCGACCATCGCCTTATGAAAAAACTTCAGCAGCGGAGTCCTGAAAGAGAATGCATCGTTGTACCAATCCTCGAACTGACAGGGGAAACCATCGAGGTAATTGATATCGAACTTTGGGAAAGGAGCAATGGTGCGGTTCTCGTCTTTGCGTTCAAATTCCCAGACACTGAAAATGCTATTGAAAGCAGGCAACATCAACGCACAGGCGAATAGTACCGGGAGAATGTATGGACGCAGTCTGCTCATCTGTCAGAATCTGAAATAGATGAACGGATTGTAGGTGTCGCCAGTGAGCAGCATTGTGCAATAGCAAAACATGGCCAGAACAAGAATGCTCCGAATGACCTCTGATGCAGTCCAGAGTACGTGATGAGTTTCAGCCGCTGAAAGAAGTCTCTTATAAATGGCTTTGGGCAAGGGTGTGGCCGCTAGCAACGCCAAAACAAGCACCGACTGATAAAGGCCATTGAGGAAGATTCTGTAAGAAACCTCGCCCCCTTTACCAGCCATGGCACTGAGCAAGTCAAGAGCGCTACTCATTGTCTCAAGCCTGAAAAACACCCATCCCAAAAGCACTACAATCATGGTATAGACCCAGCCGAAGGGCCTAGGTAGCCCATCGAGCACCTTGCCCCATCCTACTCTCTCAATCACTAGGAAAATACCGTGAAGAATACCCCACACAACAAAATTCCACGAGGCCCCATGCCACAGACCGGTGAGCAGGAAAACAATGATCAGGTTGCGATAAACCCGCCAACCGCCCAGGCGGTTGCCTCCCAGAGGTATGTACACATAGTCGCGGAACCAAGTGCTCAGCGATATGTGCCACCTCCGCCAGAAGTCCTTGATGCTAGATGCGATATAAGGGTGATTGAAATTCTCCAAAAGATTGAAACCGAACAAGGAGGCCAGTCCAATGGCCATATCGCTGTATCCAGAGAAATCGAAATAGATCTGTAGCGCATAAGCCACCATACCCATCCAAGCTGCAGGTGCACTAAGTAGCGTTGGGTCCACGCCTAGCACCTCATCTGCCAATGCGCCCATGGTGTTGGCCAATACAACCTTTTTGAACAGACCGAAACAGAAGCGTTCCACCCCATCGCGAATCATGGCAACCGTTAGGCTCCGCTGCTTTATCTGATCGATGATATCATGAAAACGGACAATCGGACCCGCGATGAGTTGAGGGAAAAAGCTGACGTAAAGGGTGGTCTGAGCCAAAGTGATGCGTGTACGGTCAGCACTGCGATACATGTCCCACAACATGCTCATCTGCTGAAAAGTGAAGAACGATATGCCTAACGGTAGTTTGATGCGAGGGTCAACAAAATGCCATTGGGCACCAAAGGCATGAACCAGTGTATTCAGATTCTCGATAACAAAGCCTGTGTATTTGAATACCGCCAGGATAATGACATTGACGACAATACCGACCTTCAACCAGGTCTTTGCTTGATCACTTCGCTGTATGCCGACTCCGATAAGGTGATTGAGCAGAATACTGCCAATCATAATGAGTGCATAGCTCACCCCTCCACAAGCATAGAAGAACAGGCTTGTGAAAATGAGTACTCCGTTGCGCCATCCTTTGGGCAGCACCAGGTAAAGTGCCAGCACCAATGGCAGAAAAACGTATAGGAATGTGAGCGAGCTGAACAGCATATCACCGATTGAACCTCACAAATGTTCCTAATGGCAGGCGCTGTCCTGTTACAGACGGAAGATACAAGCCTCCCAACTCCGACTGGACCTTACCGAAATGGCTGCGGACCAGGCTCTCGCCCACCAATGCCGACATGCCCATGCTGTAAAGGTTAAGTACCACAAACCCATGCGGGTGAAGCAGTTGATGGCAGACTTCCATCATCTCATCAATGCTATCCTCAAGCACCCATTTCTCTCCATCGGGGCCACGACCATATGCGGGCGGGTCGAGGACGATGCCGTGGTACTTTGACCCTTTACGGACTTCTCGCTTACAGAATTTCATGGCATCGTCCACCATCCAGCGCATCTCGGGTAGTTTGCTGGCCTCGCGGTTCTGGTTGGTCCATGTAATGGTCTGCCGCACCGAATCGACATGCGTCACAAATGCTCCGGCCTGAGCTGCGGCCAAGCTTGAACCACCTGTGTAGGCGAACAGGTTGAGTACATCGGGACGTGGCGCGTTGCGCTTCAAGGCCTTCACCTGTTTGGCTATGTACTCCCAGTTGCTAGCCTGCTCCGGGAAAAGGCCTATGTGGCCAAAACCGGTAAGGGCCAGCCGGAAACGCAGGTCGAGTGCCTCGCTGCGATAGCCGATGGTCCAGACGTCAGGCATTTCGCGCAAGCGGTTCCATTGGCCTTTATCACCAGAGAAATTGCCAGTCGCTTTTGCCTTGTCACGCACATAATGGGCATGGGCCTTGGCCTCCCATTCCTTTCGAGGTAGAACAGCCCTGTATACGGCCTGTGGTTCGGGCCTGATCAGCACATGCGGCCCAAATCGCTCCAGCTTCTCACCGCCCCCGCTGTCAATTAGTTCGTAGTCTTTCCACGTTGGGCTCAGCAGCAGGTGGTCGGTCATGGCGCAAAGTAAAGGGTGTAGGGCACACAGAAGCCGAAGAAGCCAGTCTGGAACCTTAAGAGTCCATCAAGGCGATGCATCGGTTCATTGCTCTGATCAATTGAATGACGCTGATATAGAGGCCAAAAGGACTTTGAGGAAAGAAAAACGAACCCGTTTGATGCGACTGTCGCCTCATACCGCCAGAATACGCTGAATAATACCCATTTTCAGCCCATCAAAAAACAGCATACCATGGCACACGGACTGTTGCAAGGGAAGAAGGGAATCATATTCGGGGCGCTCGATGACCGCTCCATAGCTTGGAAGGTGGCCGAGGCCGTCCATGCTCAGGGCGGACAGTTTGTGCTGACCAATGCCCCAGTGGCGCTGCGTATGGGTACCATCAACCAATTAGCCGAAGCCACAGGAAGCAAAGTGATACCGGCCGATGTGACCCTTGCCGAGGACCTTGACCGTTTGGTGAGCGAGGCCAAGGAGATATTTGGTGGGCTCGATTTCGTGCTGCATTCGGTGGGCATGTCGCCCAATGTGCGCAAGGGCCGCTCTTACACCGACCTCAATTACGATTTCTATCACAAGACGATCGATATATCGGCCATGAGCCTGCACCGCGTGTTGCAGACCTGCATGAAACACGATGTACTGAATGAATGGGCCAGCGTGGTGGCATTGACATACATTGCTGCCCCACGCACCTATCGAGGTTATGGTGATATGGCCGATGCCAAGGCCATGCTCGAGAGTATCGCCCGCAGTTTCGGCTATCACTACGGATATGCCAAGAAAGTGCGTGTCAACTCAGTGTCGCAGAGCCCTAC
>Ga0169931_10010873_pt1 | contig 12910 bp, 9 predicted proteins | sample Kivu_15m_20L_FD_129675 | JGI IMG/M metagenome (GOLD analysis project Ga0169931, IMG submission 129675) | Freshwater microbial communities from Lake Kivu, Western Province, Rwanda to study Microbial Dark Matter (Phase II) - Kivu_15m_20L... | ecosystem: Environmental > Aquatic > Freshwater > Lake ...
CCTCCCGCATCGGCCGGGCGAGGTCGCGCCAGCGGGCTTCCTGGTTGTTGAAGTGCGTGGCGGGGTCCGTTACCTGCAGGGCCCCCATGCCCACCAGCAGGTTGTTGGCGGTGAGCACCCGGCTCGCACCGGGCGACACACGCAGGAACGTCCCCCCGTGCGGATGATCATTCACCAGGGTGTTGCCCACCATGGTGACCGTGTTCAACGGCCACTTGTAGCCCTCGGCGCCGATGCTGACCATCACCGAGTTCGAGGTCTCGCGCTGCTGCTGTACCGTGTTGCCCACGAACACGACCTCGCCACCGTTTGGAAACTCCACCTCATAGGCCGCCCGGCCTCCGGCCTCGTCGGTGAAGCGGTTGTAGCGGATGTCCGAGCGCTTGGCGCGGCTCTTGAGAAGATGGCCCATGGCAGCGTGATGGAAGTAGCTGCCCGTCACGCTGACGGAATCGATCGTGCCGACATAGAGGTTGTGGCCTAACCCGTGGCCCCGCACGTGGCTGTAGCCAAACTCACTGTTTTCTACGATCAGGTGCGAGTTGACGGCGTGGTCGCCGTTGCTCGTGACCAAGCCGTTTTCGTTGTCCCAGAAAAGGCAGTGCCGCAGCCGCAGGCGGCCACCTTCGAATCGAATACCCGCGCCGTTGCGATCAGAGACGCGCGCACCGATGAAGTCGATGTTGGCGATATCGAAGTCGCCGCGGCGGATGACCCAGATCGCCTTGCCCTCGGCGCTGCGCCCCTCCGCGGACACGCGCACCGCGCCGCCGACGCCACGTATGGTCAGGCGGGACTGATACCAAACCGCTACGTCCCCCAGGTAATCCCCCGCCTCGATCTCCACCACATCGCCAGGCTTGGCAAGTCGTGCCGCCTCGGCGATCCGGAAAATCGGCCCGGATTTGCTCACCCGCCAGACCGTCGCACCGGGCGGCACGGGCTCAGGCAGTGCCACCTCGTCAGGGCCACGGCGTGGTGGGGGCAGCTGGACCTCGAATGGTGTCGCCCACCGCTGATCCTGGGGTGTCGCCTCGAAGGTCTCGCGCAGCACCCGCAGAAATGGCGCAGCCGCCCATTCGAGTTTCGGGTGCCCCTGCAGACGGCGATCGACATAGTCCAGTAACTCAGCCGGGGTGCGGCCAATGGATTGATACACCTGCCATGCCACGCCGGCGCCCACGGCCAGCAGCACCACGAAGCCCGCCACCATGCCGAGCAGCACGCGGCCCCAGCCTCGCCTCTTCACAGCTCTGCGACTCATGACCACCATACCCGGAGAAATACACGCCACCAAAGCGGCGGCGCCAGGAGCACCGCATGCTTCATTGCCCAAACCAGCGTAGCACGCGCCATGCCCCACACCCGGCATCGGCGATACACTCCCCGCCTGCGCTCACAACTGCCATCGCCACCGCCGTGAACCGCCTCGCCCTGCTCCTCGCCCTCACCCTGGCCCTGTCCGCCTGTGGCCTGAAGGGCCCGCTCTACCTGCCCGAGCCCAAGGCACCCGAGGCCGCCAAGGCGCCCGCCAACGACGACACCAAAGAGAAGAAGTGACCCCATTCCGCCTGATCGACGGCGAACTGCACGCCGAGTCCGTCCCCCTTTCCGCCATCGCCCAAGAGTACGGCACGCCCTGCTACGTCTACTCCAAGGCAGCGCTCACCCGGGCCTTCCAGTCCTTCCAGGGCGCGCTCGACGACCGGCCGCACCTCATCTGCTATGCAATGAAGGCGAACTCCAACCTCGCCATCCTCGACCTCTTCGCCCGCCTGGGCAGCGGCTTCGACATCGTCTCCGGGGGTGAACTGCAGCGGGTGATCGCTGCCGGCGGCGACCCGGGCAAGGTGGTCTTCTCCGGCGTGGGCAAGTCCGAGGCGGACATCCGCCTCGCCATCGAGAAGCGCATCCTGTGCTTCAACGTCGAGTCGCGCAGCGAGCTGCTGCGCATCTCCCGCATCGCCAGCGGCATGGGAGCGACCGCCGCCGTCAGCCTGCGGGTGAACCCCGACGTCGATGCGCGCACCCACCCCTACATCTCCACCGGGCTCAAGGAGAACAAGTTCGGCGTCGCCTTCGAGGAGGCACGAGCGCTATACGCCGAGGCGGCGCGCCTGCCCGGCATCCACGCCACCGGCATCGATTGCCACATCGGCTCGCAGATCACCGAGGTGGCGCCCTTCGTCGACGCCCTGGACAAGATCCTCGGCCTCATCGACCTGCTGGCGGAAGACGGCATCACCATCGAGCACCTGGACCTGGGCGGTGGCCTGGGCATCCGCTACACCGACGAGACCCCCCCCGAAACCGCCGCCTACGTGCAGGCCCTGCTGGCCAGACTGGCTGGCCGGCCGCAGAAGCTGCTGTTCGAACCCGGGCGCGTGCTGGTGGGCAACGCCGGCCTGTTGCTCACCCGGGTGGAGTACCTCAAGCCCGGCGAGCCCCGCAACTTTGCCATCGTCGACGCCGCCATGAACGACCTCATGCGCCCGGCCCTCTACGACGCCCACCATGACATCGTGCCGGTGCAGCCCCACCCCGGAGACCCGCAGAGCTACGAGATCGTCGGCCCCGTGTGCGAAAGCGGCGACTTCCTGGGCCACGACCGCACCCTCGTCCTGGCCGAAAGCGACCTGCTGGCAGTGCTCTCCGCCGGCGCATACGGGATGTCGATGGCCTCCAACTACAACACCCGGCCTCGGGCGGCGGAGGTGATGGTGGATGGGCGCGCCGTGCACTGCATCCGGCGGCGGGAAGATCTGACGCAGCTCATCGGGAACGAGGCGCGCCTTCAGACGTAGCCCGCCACCCGGCGGGTGGTCCGCTCGGGCCAGCAGGTTCACCACCCTGGACTTCTTCCCAGCCGCACAAGGACATCCCGCTTCTCGCGCCCCTGCGCCGACGGTATATTGCTGGCAGTGAACGTCGCGCACCCCGGAGGAGAAGAACATGACCGACACCGTCAAATACCTGCTGGACGAGAGCAGGATCCCCAAGCACTGGTACAACCTCGCGGCCGACCTGCCGGTGCCGCTCCCGCCGGTGCTGCACCCCGGCACTCTCCAGCCCGTGGGCCCGGACGATCTGGCGCCCCTGTTCCCCATGGAACTCATCATGCAGGAGGTCACCACCGAGCGTGAGGTGGAGATCCCCGAGCCGGTGCGCGAGGTCTACCGCCAGTGGCGGCCCGCCCCCCTTTTCCGCGCCCGCCGCTTGGAGAAGGCACTCCAGACCCCGGCCCGCATCTACTACAAGTACGAGGGCGTGAGCCCGGCCGGCAGCCACAAGCCCAACACCGCCGTGCCCCAGGCCTTCTACAACAAGCAGGCCGGCATCCGGAAGATCGCCACCGAGACCGGTGCCGGGCAGTGGGGCTCATCCCTGTCCTTCGCGGGTGCGCTGTTCGGCATCGAGGTGCTGGTGTTCATGGTGCGGGTGTCCTACAACCAGAAGCCCTACCGCCGTGCGCTGATGGAGTCCTACGGCGCGCGCTGCCTGCCCAGCCCGTCGATGGAGACCAACTTCGGCCGTGCCCTGCTGGCCAAGTCCCCCGACAACAACGGCAGCCTCGGCATCGCCATCTCCGAGGCGGTGGAAGTCGCCGCCACCAACCCCGACACCAACTACGCCCTGGGCTCGGTGCTCAACCACGTGCTGCTGCACCAGACCGTCGTCGGTCAGGAGGCGATCGAACAGATGGCCATGGCCAACGACTACCCCGACATCGTCGTCGGCTGCACCGGCGGCGGGTCGAACTTCGCGGGCATCGCCTTCCCCTTCCTCGGCCAGCAGCTGCGCGGCGGCCGCAAGGTGCACATCATCGCCGTCGAGCCGGCCGCCTGCCCCAGCCTCACGCGCGGCAAATACGCCTACGACTTCGGCGACACCGGCCACATGACCCCGCTGGCCAAGATGCACACCCTGGGCTCGGCGTTCATGCCGCCCGGCTTCCACGCCGGCGGCCTGCGCTACCACGGCATGGCGCCCATGGTGTCGCACATCAAGGAGCTCGGCCTGATCGAGGCCCGCGCCTACCACCAGACCTCGTGCTTCGAGGCTGGCGTGCTGTTCGCCCGCAACGAAGGCATCCTGCCCGCACCGGAAGCCAACCACGCGGTCAAGGGCGCCATCGACGAGGCCACGCGCTGCAAGGAGGAAGGGGTCTCTCGCTCCATCCTGTTCAACCTCTGCGGCCACGGCCACTTCGACATGCAGGCCTACATGGACTACTTTGGCGGCAAGCTGGTCGACAACGACTACGACGAGGCCGAGCTCGCCATGGCCCTGGCTGGCCTGCCGTCGGTCCCCGAGCCTGCCTGACGTGATCCTCGACGTCCTCTCCCAGGTCGACTACTTCGCGGTGGTGTTCGCCGCGGTGGCCGGGCTCGCGGTCGGTACCGTCTGGTACCTGCCCGGCGTGTTGGGCCGCCAGTGGCAGGCCTCCCTGGCGCGCAGCGAACAGCGGCGCCAGGGCCCGCCGGTGAAGATCGTCCTGGTGCGGGGGGTGGCCACGGCGATCGCGGCCTTCAGTCTGGAGGTGATGCTGATCGGCAGCGGCGCCACCACCCTGGGCGGGGCGTTACGCCTCGGCGGGGTGGTGAGCCTCGGGCTGGTGGCCACCACCATCGTCTCCGACTACCTCTACGCCGGCTGGTCGCCCCGGCTCATCGCCATCACGGTGGGGCACCGTGTTTTGCACATCCTGGTGATGTGTGCGGTGTTGGGGTTGATTTAGGCGCCCGGGGTGAAGGCAGGCGCCGCAGTGGATGATCCCGATAAAGAGGTGCTCCACCTCGCTGCAAAGATCCGCGCTCGTCTCGCGCTGATCGAAGGGGCTTGCATCGAATTACCCGCGCGGGAGTCGATGCGCGAACCACCACGCCTCGGCGAAGAGTGGCTCGCGACCACCGACCCCCAGAAGCCGACAGACCGATCCTGATCAGCCGCGACTCTCAGGCAACCTCAACCACAACCACAACCAACAAAGCCTGCCTTGGGGCAACCTCACCCCAGCTTCCCATCGACGAAAGCCTGCAGGCTGCCGAAGGTCTCGAACACCGAGCCGTCGATCTCATCGTCGTTGACGGTGAAGCCGAAGCGGTCTTCCAGCGCCGCGATGATGGTGACCACCGCCATCGAATCCAGCTCCGGCAGCGCCCCCAGCAGGCGCGTCCCCGCCGTGAACGACGCCGCGCGTCCGTTGAGGGTCAGGGCTTCATCGAGGATCTCGGCTATCTGGGCAGCTGTGCTCACGGGCGGCATCCTGTGGAAAAGGCTCCAAGTCTCGCAAACCTCACGCCATCGGGGTCGGACCAAGGTAACTAGCTGATATAGAGCGGGAACACCCCCCTAAAACCCCCTGATTTCTGCGTTAGAGGGCCATTTTCGGGGCTGTTTTTGGCACGGGCTCTGCCAACGCAAAGACTTACTACGTTTGGCACGTCCGATGACAGCCAAGCGAGAAGTGACGCCCCGCCCCCTCTCGGAACGGTTGTTGCGTTCCCCTCCCGGCAAGACATCCGCCCCCACGGGGCCTGCGACGAGGACCGGCGCGTTCTGACCTTTTGCAGAACCCCGCCTCGCGCCAACGACACCGCCCTGACACGATGGCCGAGACCTATCTGCTGCACCACCTCGTCGAGCACTCGGCGGCCCGGGACGAGGGCCGGGTGGCGCTCACCTTCCAGGATGCTTCGCTGTCCTACGGCGCGCTCGCGGCCCAGGTCACGGGCTTCGCCTCCGGCCTGCTGGGCCTGGGGGTCGGACGTGGCGACCGGGTGGGGGTGTGGCTGGACAAGCGCTTCGAGACCGTGGTGGCCAGCTTCGGTGCCTCGGCGGCGGGCGCGGTGTTCGTCCCGCTCAACCCGCTGCTCAAGGCCGAGCAGGTGGCCTACATCCTCCAGGACTGCAACGTCCGCGTGCTGGTCACCAGCCCGGAGCGCCTGGGCCTGCTCACCGAGGTGCTGCGCACCTGCCGCGACCTGCAGCACGTGGTGCTCACCGGCGCCGAGCCCGCCCCCGCCTCGCTGCCCGGCCTCACCATCACCCCCTGGGCCGACGTGCTCGCCGCCCCGCGCCGCAGCGCCCCGCCGGTGACCGACAGCGACATGCTGGCCATCCTCTACACCTCGGGCAGCACCGGCCGGCCCAAGGGTGTGGTGCTGTCCCACCGCAACATGGTCACCGGGGCCAAGAGCGTGGCCAGCTACCTGCGCAACAGCGCCGACGACACCCTGCTGGCCGCCCTGCCCCTGTCGTTCGACGCCGGCTTCTCGCAGCTGACCACCGGCTTCCACGCCGGGGCGCGGGTGGTGCTGCTGAACTACCTCATGCCGCGCGACGTGGTGCGAGCCCTGGAACGCGAGCGGGTCACCGGCCTGACGGCCGTGCCGCCGCTGTGGATCCAGCTCACCCAGATCGACTGGCCCGCCAGCATCGCCAGCCACCTGCGCTACATCGCCAACACCGGCGGGCGCATGCCCTTCGAGACCCTGCGGGCCCTGCGCGCCCGCCTGCCGGCCACCCGGCCCTACCTCATGTACGGCCTGACCGAGGCCTTCCGCGCCACCTACCTGCCGCCCGAGCAGGTGGACACCCGCCCGGACTCGATCGGCAAGGCCATCCCCAACAATGAAGTGCTGGTGCTGCGCGAGGACGGCTCGCCCTGCGCCCCCAACGAGCCCGGCGAGCTGGTGCAGCGCGGCCCGCTGGTGGCCATGGGCTACTGGAACGACGCCGAGAAGACCGCCGAGCGCTTCCGCCCCCTGCCCGCTGGCGTCGGCGGCCGCCAGGCCGGGCTGGTGCTGCCGGAGATCGCCGTGTACTCCGGCGACACCGTGCGCATGGACGAGGAGGGCTACCTGTACTTCATCGGCCGGCGCGACGAGATGATCAAGACCTCGGGCTACCGCGTCAGCCCCACCGAAGTGGAGGAGGCGGTCTACGCCACCCGCCTGGTGGGCGAATGCGCTGCGTTCGGCGTGGACCACGACACGCTGGGCCAGGCCATCGTGCTCATCGCCACCCCGCGCGCCTCGGGCGAGCTCGACCCGGCGCTGCTGCTGGCCGCCTGCCGCAAGGCCCTGCCTGCCTGGCAGGTGCCCTCGAAGGTCGAGGTGCGCCCCGGTCCGCTGCCGCGCAACCCCAACGGCAAGATCGACCGCAAGCTGCTGTCCACCGAGTACGTGGCCCGCAGCGAGACCGCCCCGGCATGAGCGAGCCCCGCACCCCACCGCGCCACGCGGCCATGGACCAGTTCGCGGTGGAAGGCCGCGAGCTTATGGTGGGCGGCATCCCGCTCACCCGCCTGGCCGCCCGCGTCGGCCGCACCCCCTTCTACGCCTACGACCGCCACCTGCTCGCCGAGCGCGTGGGCGAGCTGCACGCCGCCCTGCCGCCGCAGGTGGAGCTGCACTACGCCATGAAGGCCAACCCCATGCCGGCGCTGGTGTGCTTCATGGCCAGCATCGTCGACGGGCTGGACGTGGCCTCGGGTCAGGAACTGCGCGTGGCCCTCGACGCCGGGGTGGCCCCGGTGGACATCAGCTTCGCCGGACCGGGCAAGTCCGCCGCCGAGCTGGCCCAGGCCGTGGCCGCCGGCGTGCTGCTCAATGCCGAATCCGAGCGCGAGGTCGACGAACTGGCCCGCATCTCCGACGAACTCGGCCTGCCCGCTCGCGTGGCGGTACGGGTGAACCCGGATTTCGAATTGAAGTCCTCGGGCATGAAGATGGGCGGAGGGCCCAAGCAGTTCGGCGTGGACGCCGAGGCCGTGCCCGACCTGCTGCGCCGCATCGGCGACCTGGGGCTCGCCTTCGAGGGCTTCCACCTCTACGCAGGCTCGCAGAACCTGCGCGCCGAGGCCATCGTCGAGGCCCAGCGCAAGAGCTTCGCCCTGAGCCTGCAACTCGCGGCCCACGCCCCGGCACCGGTGCGCACCCTCAATCTCGGTGGCGGCTTCGGCATCCCGTACTTCCCCGGTGAAGGGCGCATCGACCTCGCCCCCATCGGCGACTGCCTGGCCGAGCTGGCCGCCACGGCCGAGCGCGAGCTGCCCACCGCCCGCCTGGTGGTGGAGCTGGGCCGCTATCTGGTGGGCGAGGCCGGCGTGTACGTCTGCCGTGTGGTCGACCGCAAGGTCTCGCGCGGCCACACCTATCTGGTCACCGATGGCGGGCTGCACCACCACCTCGCCGCCTCGGGCAACTTCGGCCAGGTGATTCGCAAGAACTACCCCGTGGCCATCGGCAACCGCATGGACGCCGAAGTGCTGGAGAACGCCTCGGTGGTGGGCCCGCTGTGCACCCCGCTGGACCTGCTGGCCGACCGCATGGACCTGCCCGCCGCCGAGCCCGGCGACCTGGTGGTGGTGTTCCAGTCCGGCGCCTACGGCCTGAGCGCCAGCCCGCGGGACTTTCTCAGCCACCCCCACCCGGTGGAAGTTCTGGTGTGACGCCATGATCCGCGCCGAACTCGACCTCGCCCGTCTCGCCAGCCAGGCCGGAGGGCCGCTGCGCCTCGAGGCCGACGGCACCATCCGCGCCGGGGGCGTGCGCATCACCGCTGCCGACGCCGACGACCTGCACGTCGAGCCCGATGTAGCCGTCGTGCTGCGCGGCCAGCCCCATACCACAAACGAACCTCTCGCCGGCGCCCTGACCCTCGCCCCGGCCCGGGCCCTGGCAGCCGGGCTGCGCGCCGACCCGGCTGCCCTGCTCAACCAGCTGCACGGCCGCTTCGCCCTGTTGTGGGTGGACGCCGCGAAAGGCACCTGCGGCTTTGCCACCGACCGCTTCGCCACCCACGGCCTGTGCCATGGCAGCGTCGACGGCCGGCTGGTGGTGGCCGAGCGCGCCGATACCGTCGACCCGGACGCCGAGCTCGACCCCCAGGCCATCTTCAACTACCTGCACTTCCACTGCATCCCGGCGCCGCTGACCGTCTTCCGCGACGTGCGACGCCTGGAGCAGGGCTGCATGTGGCGCGGCGGCACCGAAGGCGGCGAGGCCAAACCCTGGTGGCAGCCCACCTTCGTCGAGGTCGGCCGGCCGGACTTCAACGCCCTGCGCGACCAGTTCCGCCGCATCATCCGCGACGCGGTCGCGCGCGATCTCGGCAGCGGCAAGGTGGCGGCCTTCCTCTCGGGCGGCACGGACAGCTCCACCGTCGTGGGCATGATGCGCGAGGTCAGCGGCGAGGCACCGCGCAGCTACTCGATCGGCTTCGACGCCCAGGGCTACGACGAGATGGAGTACGCCCGCATCGCTGCCAAACGCTTCGGCGCCGACCACCGCGAGCACTACGTCACCCCCGCCGACCTGGTGGCCAATATCCCGTTGGTGGCAACGCACTACGACCAGCCCTTCGGCAACTCCTCCGCCCTGCCGGCCTACTGCCTCGCACGGCTGGCGCGCGCCGACGGCTACACCACCCTGCTGGCCGGCGACGGCGGCGACGAGCTCTTCGGCGGCAACAGCCGCTACGCCAAGCAACGCATCTTCGGCTGGTACCAGGCCGTGCCCGCCCCGGTGCGCCGCGCCCTGCTCGAGCCCGCCCTGGCCACCGGTGCCGCGCAGCGTCTGTCGCTGACGCGCAAGGCCGCCAGCTATGTGGAGCAGGCCACCGTGCCCATGCCCGACCGGCTGGAGATGTACAACCTGCTGTTCCGCATCACCCACGCCCGAATGCTGGACGCGGGCTTCCTTTCCAGGGTGAACGTCGAGGCCCCGCTGATCCAGCAGCGGGCGGTTTGGCAGGCCGCCCACGCGCACAGCGCGATCAACCACAACCTCGCCTTCGACTGGAAGTTCACCCTCGCCGACAACGACCTGCCCAAGGTGGTGGGCACCACCGGCATGGCCGGCATGGCGGTGCGCTTTCCCCTGCTGGCCGATGCGCTGGTGGACTTTTCCCTCACCGTGCCGCCGCACTACAAGCTCAAGGGTCTCAAGCTCAGATGGTTTTTCAAGGAAGCGCTGCGCGGCTTCCTGCCCGACGAGATCCTCACCAAGAAAAAACACGGCTTCGGCCTGCCCTTCGGCCACTGGGTGCTGAAAGACCCCGCGCTCGGCAAGCTGGTGGACGACTCGCTCGGCGGCATCGCCACCCGCGGCATCCTGCGGCCAGGCTTCGTGCGTGAGTTGAAGCACGAGCTGCTGCCCAAGGCACCCGGCTACTACGGCGAGATGGTGTGGGTGCTGATGATGCTGGAGCAGTGGTTGCGGGGGTGGGAGGAGCGCCGTCAACACCCGGATGCGGGTGCGTCGGGCAGAGTCGGGGACAGCGGCCACGCCAGCCCGCAGATGCAGCCCTCAGCGGCGATGCCGTCATTCCGGGCCCAGCACTGAGCGCCCCTGGCGCACACAAGCCGCTACGCCACTCACCCAGGCCTATATGCCCCCATCCATGACAAGGCAAGACTCGAGGCCTCACCAGTCCGAGCGGAATGGGGGGCTACGGATTGCTCGATGCTCGATGCTTCTCGCGCTTTGCGGCGCGACCCCACACATAGCTGCAGCCACTCCTGACGGACTGAAGGGTGCGAGCCCCAGACAGTGCGGTGCACTCGATGCCGGCGCAGTCGAACCCAGGGACTACTTCGAGACGACCAGCAATGCGAATGCAGCGGCCGCCAGTCGCCAGACGCTCGCGAATGTGGAGGCCCGGCTCTTCCCCCCACTGGTCGCCAGCCTCAACCTGCAGCGAGTGCCGAAGGCGAAGTTGACAGACAGCCTTGATCAACTGCTCCGCCTGTACCCCAACCATCCGCGCGGCCTGTGGGCCATCTCCAGCCTCGAGGCCCGCTTGGGCGAGCTCCCGAAAACCGCGAACGCCTGGCAGATCCCCAGCTTCACGGCGGACTGCTTTTTCGAGCGGGCCTTCCGCTTCAAGGACAGCGACGCCGACCTGTGGGTCGTCCTGGGGATGCATCTGCATGGCAGGAAACGACTGGATGCCGCCGCCAGAGCCTACGAGCAGGCGGCAAAGCACGGCGCCACGGCTGGGGTGTTTCACTACAACTACGCCCTGCTGCTGGCGGACCTCAAGCGATGGGATGACGCGACCGCACAGGCGCAGCTTGCCTATGCCGCGCAGTACCTGCCGCCAGGGCTGGAAAAGAAGTTCAAGGCGGCCGGAAAGACCCTCACCATCGACACTGCGCAACCCAAGACCGACGCGAAGCAGTAAGCCGAAACACAACGCGGCAGTAGGCGCTCCGACCTCTCAGGAGCGGGAGACCACAATCGGGCGCGAACAGGCAATCTCATCCCCGCACCACTGGCCCCAAGACCGCCGACACCCACCCCTCAGATCAGTTTGACGGTATCAGTGGACCGATGCGAAGCATCAACTCCCTAGCCACCGCACGAGCCCCGGCCACCGACAGGTGGTCGTCGTCAAAGTAGTACGCTGTCCCGCCATCGGCAGCGAGGCAGCCGTCACCCCGACAAAGGATGTCCGCCGGATCGAGCACCGTGACGCCTTGCGGGATGTCGCCCAGGCGTTCGGTGACGAAGGCCGTCCTCTGGCGCCACCAATCGCGGCTCACACCCGACACCGCGCCCAAGGGGTCATCCGCCACGAACGCCAGATACTCCATGGGCCGGGGCAGCTCGGGCGCCTGGAGGACAAGCGCCACTTTCTTGCCCCGGTCGACGAAGTGTTGCAGCACGCTCACGTAGGAGCGCCAGCGGCTCTCACGCTCAGCCGAGCCGACGTGATCCACCAGCACCGGATAGCTGGCCTCATGGCCACCAAACAACGCAGAGTGGATCCGGTAAGACACCACCACCAGATCGATCTCAGGGTTGGCAGTGATCTCTTCCACGGCCAGGCCAGTCCACTGTGCGCATTCCGCAAGCTCGCCCTCAACGCGCCTGCCAAACATGGGCGCACAGCCGCTGAAGGAGAAATGCCGGATCTTCGTGCCAGCCGGGCGCAGCTCATCCGCCAGGGCATAAGCCAGCTCGACCGCGTGGCTGTCGCCGAATGCCGCCACGCGCAGGGTGCCCGCGTGATACTCGCAGGCGTCGCGCGCCAGACGCTGCTCCAGCCGCTCGGTGTGGCACTGTGCCCGAAGCGGGCTCGCGGTGGCCGAGGCCATGAGCCTGCGCTGGTCGGCGGTGAACTTGAAGGTCTCGAACCCGTAGGTGAAATGCCCGGCAAGCCCCACTGCGCCGAAAAACACCCCGCCCAGGATCGACAAGGTGAAGACCTGCTTCCGACTGAACCGGCGTTTGTCTCGGAAGGGCGCCTCGACGTACTTCCAGCTCAACCATGCCAGCGCACCCGCCAACAGTGCCAGGGCCAGCATCAACCCATGCCCGGGCTCGCCCAGGCTGCGGTGCCGGGCGAATGCAAACAAGGGCTGGTGCCAGAGGTAGGCGCTGTAGCTGATCAGCCCGATGCCCACCAGCACCTTGCTGCCCAGCACCCGCCCGACCAGCGTATCGCCGGATGCGAACAGGATGATCAGCCCAGTACCCACCGTGGGCACCAACGCATACAGCCCGGGGAAAGGCGTCTTGCGGTCGAAGGCGAACACGGCCAGCACAATCAACAGCACACCGGCGAGCGCTCCCGCTTCCCGTAGCGGCCGGGCAGGCACCCACGGACTGCGGCCCTGCCCGTTGAATGCGATGAAGGCGCCGACCAGCAGCTCCCACCCACGCGTCGGCAATAAATAAAACGCTGCCCAGGACCCGCGCTCCGCCCCCATCTCCGCCAGCGCAAGGCTGGCCACGAAAGCGACTGCAAGGACTGGGAGGATTAGCCGTCTGCCCACCCGCCACATCACCAGCAGCAGAACCGGGAAGAAGACGTAGTACTGCTCCTCCACCGCCAGACTCCAGGTGTGCAGCAGAGGCTTCAGGTCGCCCGCGGTGTCGAAATACCCGCTCTCCCGCCA
>Ga0169931_10010875_pt1 | contig 12909 bp, 6 predicted proteins | sample Kivu_15m_20L_FD_129675 | JGI IMG/M metagenome (GOLD analysis project Ga0169931, IMG submission 129675) | Freshwater microbial communities from Lake Kivu, Western Province, Rwanda to study Microbial Dark Matter (Phase II) - Kivu_15m_20L... | ecosystem: Environmental > Aquatic > Freshwater > Lake ...
ATTCTATAATCAAAATAAAATCAGAAGGTGATTCAATTGGTGGTATTGTTTCATGTGTTATAAGAAATTGTCCTCAAAGTTTGGGAGAGCCTTGTTTTGATAAATTTGAGGCAGAACTTGCTAAAGCGATGCTGTCCATACCTGCAACGAAAGGGTTTGAAATAGGATCTGGATTCGAAGGAACTAAAATGAAGTAATATGCTTATAATATTTTAATTGATACTGATAGAGGTTCTCAACATAATGACAAATATGTAGCATCTTTTAATAAAGCGAAAAACAATAAACTTTCTCTTCTTAATTTGAATATTCAGCCAGACACAAACAATTCAGGAGGTACCTTAGGAGGTATAACAACAGGGGAAAACGTTTATTTCAGAGTAGCAATAAAGCCTGTTTCAACTATTTCTAAAGAACAAATGACATGTGATTTTAAAGGAATAAATCAAATTCTCAAGGCGACGGGAAGACATGATCCCTGTGTTCTTCCGAGAGCCATGCCTATTGTAGAGTCTATGGCTGCTATCGTAGTAACGGATTTCTGTTTATTACAAGCATCACGTCTTAACATCACATCTATTCTAAATAATCAGGGTCACAATGAATGTGAATCAGAATCGGATTATCCTTTTTGAATTACTAATAGTAGTTTAGATAAAACACCTTTTATATAAATTTAAAAAATTTAATTTAATAATAGTTTAAATGGAAAAAAAATCAATTCAGCATGATGATACTTATAATTCTTGCGATTATACAATGACTATAGACACAGAAGTCAATTCAAATTTAAAGTTTTCTGTTTTTTATTTGATTTTAGTAATGATTGTTTTTGTAGCCAATCTAGTATACTACAATACACCTATTTATAATCCTAATAATATCATAGAGGATACAAAATTAATGAATTTTAATTTCCAAACAAACTCTACCTTACCTTATTACAAAGTTGTTTCAAGGAAAACTTTAAAAAATAGTAATTATCAATAATCATCATGTTTTCTATTAGAAATATTTTTAGAATTAGAGCTTGACCATGTATTGATCAAAGATCAAGAAAATTTCATGAAAATGGAAAAAAAATTAAAAGCTGTTTTTATATTTTCTACTAATAAAGTCAATATAAAGATTAGCAAAGATAACGAAAAGGAATTTGAATTTCCTGAATATCTTTACGATTTAAGCGACATGAAAGTCGAAAATGTTACTTTAAATAATTTAGAGCACTCTAATTTAGGAATTATAATTACAAATTTTCCATTTAATTTTATTATTTACAGAAAAGAAATTTTAAATAGGCGTGAAATCATATTTGATACAAGATGCCATACTTCAAAAAATATGTTTTACTATAGTTCAGATAATAAACAGATATATTCAAAATTACCAAAGAATCACTTTAGCTACGGGTTGGTAAATTATTTTTACTTATTATATAGAATGATAATTCATCAAAATTCTTATTGAATAAAGAAAATAAGACTTATTTTTATACATCAAAAGATAATATTTTTTCGATTCCTGCCATAGTCACTGTTAATCCTGAGACGTTTAATGCAAATGGGTATCTGCTTCTTAATTCTGGAATAAAATTTCTTAGATTGGAAGAAGATGGATTAACAATTAACACAGGTATATCTTTATTGAAATTTCTTATCTTCACTCATAGATTTTGGAGATATTAACATATTTGTATTTGCTGGACAAACACCCAAAGAAGTGATAATCGAATTACAAAAAACTGTTTCAATGCCTTTGCTGCCTTCCTATGATTCTCTTAACTGGATCATGGATGTTGAATCAGATAATAACGAAATCTTCAGAGAGTATAAAGAAAATTTTAAAAATATATTAAAAGACATAGAGTTTGATGATCTTAATAATTTAGTTGGATACAGTAGTAATCAGTTTGATTCTGAAGAGCCTCATGTTTATGGCAGGATAAAATATACATATCTGGAAAAAAATAAAAACCGGATGAATCTTTTATCACAAGAAATTTTTCAAAATTTTATAAATGATACGATTAAAAATAAATACGATGTTTCTTATATGGTTTTAAATACCACAGTTAAGGTCGAGGATGAATTTGGAAAGATTATAAATTTAGAGGTAATGGATTATTCCTATAATCAAAATCTAAATGGAGATAATTTATTGATGAATTATTCCATTAAGAATTTCTTGAATATTTTTCCTCTTTATGAATCATTCACGATGTACAAGATCCTTTGTGAAATGGGATATCCAAGACCTATGATATTTTCCTCTTCTATATTTATTGGAATCGGTCAGTATTCGGGTATAGTCATAAAAAGCAAACACAATACATATTCAGATATGAAAAAGAGTTTAAAAAAAGCTGTTAAAATGAATTATTTGGGAAATCCACATGTTTTTAACGAAGTAATTTGTTCTGAAGATTCACAAAATATAGATGTAGAAGTATGCATTAGATGGACTCAGATGATATGTCTATTTCCTCATGCTGGAATAAAAAAACTACCTTATTTAAATCTTTTTTCAAATCAAGATAGAAAAGATCATAAAGATTATTATCAAATCTTCAAGAAAACTTTAAATATAAGATACATGTTCTCTCTTTATTTATATTCCTACTTTATAAAAATGTCTCTGGAGGGTGGCTCTCTGATTAGAACTCTATTTCTAGATTTTAAATCAAAAGACTATAAAACAATCCTCTTTGAAATAGATGAACAATTTATGGTAGGATCAGCTATTATGATGAACCCTATTTTTAAGAATGGTATATCAGATAAGTTGACTTATTTTCCATCAGACAAATTTTATGATTTTTACACAGGACATTTAATCAACACTAACGAAGGTTTTTTCAAATTAAATGTTCCTATTGATAGACCAGCTATATACATCAGGGGAGGTTATATCATCCCTATTCAAAATTATGATTTGGAAAAAAATTTAAGCTCAAGATTAGAAGAAAAAATTATAAATGATACAATTAATGATGTGAATAAAATAAAAAAATATCCTATCGATTTTATCGTTGCATTAGATCAAAATTTCAGAGCTAACGGATGGGTTATGTTCGATGATAGTATAACCCCAACTAGCAAAAATGATTTATTTTCACAAAAACTCTTCCATAAATTAGAAATTTCTGCTTATTATTATAATAATGTGTTCAACATATCTTTCCATATAAGTTCAAAGAATAAAATTTTTTGGAGTAAGAAATATCGGATCAACAAAATATTTATCTTTGGTTTTACAGCATTCTCTATAAAAAAAATAACAATTATTAATAAAGAAGGCAGGACAGATATAAATAAAGATTCGTATAATTTTGATATGACTAATGATATACTTGTATTGAACGATTTAAATTTATATTCGGAATTAGAAAATAAAATAACTATTGTAATTTAAATTATAAAATTTAAATGTTTATCTAAATATACATATTTATATATTAAATTAATTTTTGTTTTGTATACAAAATATTTACAATCTTAATAAAATCTTAGAAAATTGTCTTTGATGTGAAATAAAAAATATTTTATATAATTATGAAGGAACTAATAAATATACTAATGGCATCAATACGTTTTTACTCCTTTTTTTTCAAAATGGACAGCTTAGGTTATAAAGGTGAAAATACTTTCCTCCTTTTTTTAACAATTCATCATGAGTTCCTTGCTCAATTATTTTACCTTTGTCTAATACAAAGATAACATTACAGTTTATAATAGTAGACAATCTAAATTAAGTCAATTATTTTATTTTTACCTGTGAGCAATTACAATAGATGTTCTGTTAACCATCAATTTATCCAAACTTTCCTTGACTGCTTTTTCTGTAGCAGTGTCTAAGGCAGATGTAGCCTCGTCTAGTAACAAAATTTTCGGGTTTTTTAAAATTGCCCTTGCGATTGCAATTCTTTGTCTTTCTCCTCCCGAAACTTGATCACTGAGAACATTTTTTGTATTGATATGATGCTCGATTTGGGCCTCCTTTGCGGCTTGGTAACTTTCCTCATCTGTTGCATTCAATCTACCATATCTTATATTTTCTGTCAATCCTCCCGAGAAGAGGATTGGCATCTGTAGAACTGTTCCAATTTGTTTCCTTATCAACTTTAGGTCATATTCTCTTATGTCAACATCGTCTATAAGCACATTTCCCTTGTCAACGTCATAAAATCTTTCGATTAAGGACAATATTGTAGATTTACCTCCTCCGCTGCTTCCTACAAAAGCGACAGTTTGTCCAGGATATATTGTGAAATTGAGTTTGTTGAATATTTTTTTATTTTTTTCGGTAGGATAAGCGAATTCAACATCTTTAAATTCAATTTTCCCTTGGATATTCATATTTTTGAGACCATTTTTTTCAGATTCTGTTATGTCTATCAAAGATGGTTCATCAAGGATTTTGTACAAGCTTACTATTGCTTGTTTGGCAGAGTTATAATCCCCCACAAATGCCTGTGCGACTCCCACTCCTAGTGCTGAGAATAATATTATAAATATTGCTCTCATCATAAATGTCAACGTAACCTCTCCTTTTACGTAGAGCCCCCCTCCTACGTAAAAAAGAGTGGCATACATTCCGAAAATTACAAACTGCGATAGAGCATAAAATATTCCAACTAAAGTCGACATTTTGTATAAATTTCTGCTGTGACCCTTGGTTATAACATTTCCATAATGTTCTACTACTTTATCAGCATAATTATAACTAAAAATTGTCTTGGTATTTACAACAGATTCTGATAAGATGCTAGATGATTCAATTTCAACTGATTCGTTACTGTTGTTTGATCCTTTTTGAATTTTGAATTGAATTATATAATTTCCTATAATCAATGGCATAAAACATATATTAATCAAACATAATTTCCATTGATAAATCATGGCAAGACTGATTCCAAGAATTAAAGTTACACTAGTTTGAATTAGTTGGCCTATAATAGTCAAAGCTACACCGTTTATCTTTGTTGTATCTGAGGATAATTTAGCAAGTAGACTACCTGGAGTATTTTCAGTTCTATCGAAAAATCCGATATGGAAGTTTAAGTACTTTGCAAAAACGAGTTCTCTAAACTTTTTCGTTAAAATTTCTCCGATTCCGTAAAAAAAATAATTTTGTAAGCACAAAACTATCCCAGCTACGATTGCTAAACCCAGAAACATCATACTTACATTTAAACCTCCCTCTGAAACGTCTTCTTTTTTAGATTGAGATAGGACTCCTATAGCATCAGCCAATAGGATTCCATAAATAGGCCAAATTGCTCCGTTACATGCTGCAGCAATTCCTCCCCCTGCAACAAATCCTTTATTGTTTTTAAGCATATAGAATAATTTTTTTCTAGATTGTGCGAAATATTTTGGATCAATTTGATTTTCTGAATTCTTATTTCTTTTTATTATTGAAGAATTATCATTTCTATCCTTTTTTGAGCTTTCTTTATCTAATTTAAATTCTTTTCCGCTGTTTCTATAACTTTCTTTTTTAATTTCCTTGTGAGTGCTAAAAGAAATTTTATTGTGGGATTTGTAAGTATTATTTAAATTATCTAATGGTGGCGAATTGCTTGCTCTTATATCGATATTAATAGCATCAATATCAACTTGATCTTTCGACATTTTTCTTAATCTATTATGCTGATTGGGATCATGATTTGAGACATCATCCGCTGCATATTCATAGTTAATTTCCTCTTCGGGTTCCTTATTTTCTCGTTGAATTTTGCTGTTTTCATAAGCTTTTACCAATTCTGAATATTTTCCTTCAATATTTAAAAGTTCCTCATGAGTTCCACTTTCCACTACTGTATGAGTTACTTCTGACATTACATATATTTTGTCACTATTTTTTATAGTGTCCAATTTATGAGCAATTATAATTGTAGTTATACCATCAGAAACTGTATCTATCGCTTTTTGAACTGCTTCCTCTAATTCGTTATCCAGAGCTGATGTGGCCTCGTCAAGAATTAGTAGTTTAGGTCTAGTTATAATAGCTCTTGCTATCGCTATTCTCTGCCTTTCACCACCTGATAATTTTTCTCCTTTAATTCCGACCATATAATTGTCTCCTCCTAATTTATTTATAAGTTCAGTTAGATGAGCTTTTTCAATTGCTGTATTGTAGTACTCTTGACTGATGTCAGGTCTATCAAAAATTATATTATCCTTTATCGATTTGTTAAAAAGAACAGGCTCTTGTGGTACGTATCCTATCAAATTGCGCCAATATTTCATTTCTATATTTCTGATAGGAAAATTATCAAAGAGGATTTGTCCTGAATCTGGTTCGTAAAATCTCTCGATCAATGATAAAATAGTACTTTTTCCACATCCGGATGCACCAACAATAGCATATTTCTTACCAGAATCGAAAACCATATTTAAATTATTTAGAACTAAATTTGGAAGATCCCCTTTTTTCCTTGGAGGATAGCTGAAATTTACACTATTAAATGTTAAAATTCCGGTAAGAAGATCTTTATCTGGTTTTTCACAAGCGATACTATCCATTGAATTTTGTTTTTGCTCTCTTAAAGCGAATAATTCTCCCGCTGCAACACTCGCTTCGTACATAGCTTTTATATTTGGAGCACCTTGTCCTAAGGCGAAACATCCGAAGATAATACTAAATAACACAGTAATTACATCACCAGCACCGAAAAATTCCCCTGAATTTGTATTTACGGTTTGACTAGAAATTAAATACGTGCCATAGCCTACTGCTAATGAATAGGAACAATAAACAATAAATATTATAAATCCTATCCCCATTCCGGTTTTAAATCCAACTTTAATGCCTGCTTTTAAAGAAGCACTAATGTAATTATTATATCGACTAATCTCATATTCAAAATTTGCAAAAGAAGCTATCGTTCTAATTTTGCTAAGAATTTCTTCAGCTAATCCTCCAGATTGTTCGTAAGTTCTCGATTTAACAGAACCTTGATTCATAGCTTTAGCCATAAAAAATCCTCCAAGGCCGATGAGAGGGAGCATAGCAGTTAAAACTAGAGATAACTGCCATGAAGTGATATATCCAACTAAGAAAGATACCACAAATTGTGATAAGGACATAAGTGATGTACCGACCTTAACCCCTATCTAAAAATTTATTAAAAAAATTTTGTTCTTACTCCGCTTTCTATTGTTAGCATATTATTAAAAACTCTTGTGTTAATTTGGTAAGTGTCACTTTTGTCAAACCAAGATTGCTTTTGCCTCATTATCACTCTGAAATATTCTTTATTGATTTTATTTGCTAACCTTCTCCCAGAGATAGTCCAAAAGAATATCATCATAAATGATCCAAGGAAAATCGCTATTCCCGCAAGTATAAAATTTATGATGAGGCCTTTTACTAATCCCGGTACTGATTCAACTGCAATAGTTCCATTGAATTGATTTATAACCTTCCCAAGAAGCAAAGAAATCATAGGCATTGCTGCTCCAGCAATTAGGCTACCTAAACATGCAAACGTTAATAGTGCTATGTCGACTCTATCTGCAAAGGAGTATTGCATCTTGAAAAATCCAATTCTTGGGTACTGAGGTGTCCCATTTTCTTCTTCTTTTGAATCTACCCTCTTGCTACTGTCGTATTCTTCTAAGGGGAGTTTACCGTTTGGATTTCGGTTCTCAGAGTACATTTTTAATTGAATTTATTTCACAAACATGAATTATTAATTAATTATTATGATATTAATAAACTTTTTTATATAAATAGTTAAATCAAAGATTTAACTATTAACAAATTTTTAGAATGAAAAATTAATATTAATTAAATTTTATTTAAAATAATTTTTCGAAAATATTTGGCAAAGTAGGCCTTCCTTATAATTTTATTGAAAAAATCATGGTATTATATCGAGATAACATGATTACAGATTAGCATTTTAAGTTTGAGTATTAGCAGTTGTTAAATTATTTTTCTTCCCCAAGAATACTAATTGATTATAAAAGTAGGTCATTGAATTATCAATACATTATTTATTTATTAAAATAATGCCAGAATTTCGATTTTTCCACTTTTGAATAAAATTTTATAATTTAATTTAAAAATTAATTTTAAAATAAAATATTTTTACTTGAAAATTTGAATTTAAATAATTTGGAAATTTATTATTTAAGTAAAAAAATTTAAAATTACTTAAAATGGAATTAAAACGAATTAGATTAAGAAATTTGGTTAATAAAGAATTTTCTTTCTATCCAAAGAAAATTATCAATGATGAATACGAAATGATTAATAGATATGACAGCGATGAAGAAGAGCCGAGAGAAGAAGATATCGAATCCCAAAATGATGAAGGTTATGATTTGCCTATCCCTAAGGAAAATAAAAGAGAAATAAGCTCTAATGAAAACGACCAATCGAGACAAGGTTTGGAATTAAACGATATGAGTCAAATTTCTGCTTTATCTGTAACTCAAAATGAAAAACAAAATTTCGAAGACGCTGATCACAGAATCAATCAGAATGGAAGCAATTTATATTCACGTTCAGCCAGTAGGAAATCTGGAAATGATTCGGCTTTTAATTTTGAAATAATTGATGGAGATTTCATAGACAAAGAGATTCTTTCAATTTTGGAATTTCATTGTTTTAGTAGTAAAAATGAACCATCTTTTGTTCAAGACTTTCAAAATTTCACTAAAAATTTCACTGAAAAATTTTTACTAAAAATTAACTACGATAGTCTTGAATCAGTTATGTTTTGGGTGAATTCTCTACAAAACTTTTTTAGTAGCTCTCTTTTAAATTACGGAGAACATTTAGATAATAATCAAGAGATGAATAGATATTTAAATTCACTCATTTCAGAATCGGAAAAATTACTCGGCTGGTTTTTAAAATTCAATATAGAGTACGATAAAACATTCAAACCTCAAAAATTTACTTCGAATAATTCTTCCAATAGAGTAAATACAAAAGATGAAAATACGACAATAAAACAGAAATTATCACGAATTAAATTTTACTTACTAAAACTATCTGATTATCTCTTTGACTACCTAAGCAAATCAAACAGATTCGATGCTCAATCTAATTTACTAAACTATATTATAGAATTATTAACAGAATACTCAACTGCAAATCAGTTAGATAATTATAATAATTCAAATCACTGCCATATTTATTTCAACCCCAGCTTATGGAAATCAAATATTTTAAGTATACTGATAAACATAAGCAAACTATTTCACAAAAAAGAAGATAGTCAGGTATTTGTTTCATATAACAAAGTGGGATTGAAATTTTCAAATGATCAAAAGAAAAACATATTCAATTCTTGTTTTTCCCTTTTAAAAAATCCCATGCTTTCTAACGTTTGGATAATAGCTATTGATATTATCTGTAACATAATCAGATCCTCCACAGGAAACGAATTTAACGAAAAATTTATTGAATACATGATTACGCTTTTCAAAGAATTCACAGATTACTATTCGATACCTAATGAAAAATGTTACTTGCTTGAAAGAAAAGTCCTAAATTCCTTGAAAAATTATTTCGGAATATACAAATGTCTAAACGGTGATACTATGTCTATTTACACTTTACTATTTTTAAAATTTTTCTCTATCATTTACACAAAAGACATCGAGAATGGGAAGGAAAACGAAACAATCTCTCAAGATAAAATTTTCCCTAAAACTTTCGAATGCTTTATTTTCAAGATACTCGAAGCTAAGCAGAATAATCTTCTCTTGGCTATATTCTGCTTGTTAGATGATATGTTGAATATAAAGTACAGTATCGAGTTTTCTATAAACTTAATTTTATTGACTAATATGTTTGTATTCTTTTCTAATATCCTGACGGCTGAGTTTGAACTTAATCACAAGAAATTCTTCTTCAATTGCATTGATTTTATTTATGAAAATTTATTTAATGATTTTCAAAAGTTCAAAGATATGTATCATTGCTTTGCAGGTAAAGGAAACGACATATACGGAAAATGTGAATGTTTTTCTTGCTGTAATGTGTCTAGGAGTATTATGAAAGATTCTTTGTATTATGTGTGTTCTCTATGCAATGTTAGAACTAATTTAACTCTGCAGATTATAAATCCAGAAGATGATACAAATAAAGATATATGTGGCTTTTGTAACATGAAGAAATTTTTTGATTCTGTGGCTGGTGAAATTTTTGAAAATAAGCAAAAATTAACCGAAAAGGATAACCAAAAGAAAATAAATAATCTTTCTAAAAAAAAGAATCGGAACAAAAAATTTGAAAATAAAATCGATCAAGTAGAAGAAAACAACGATGAAGATACTAAAATAAATTTAAATAATAACAGTTCATCTTCAATTAATGAAAGTGAACAAGATGATTACCACAAGTTTATGAAATACCAAGCTTTACTCTACAAAAATTCTTGCACTTTCATACAGTCTAATATTCTAAACTTTCTGATTGTCTCAAACAAAAATGAAATTTCATCTTTTTCATCTAATTTAGACCTTTCCTTTCAAATCTTCCTAAGCATAATAATTTCCGAACAAAAAATTAAAATCGATTTACGTGACAATTTTTTATCTGAGGCCTTTTCTTTTTATGAAAATCAAAAAGGAAGGATATTCAACCAGTTACCTGATTTGTCTATTGATCCTTCTACTCTTAACTATTTTTATTTCTATTACTTTTACATAAATTTTCTATACTCTGGGCAGTTAAGAACTCTAGATATTTTATTCAATCAGAATTCAATATCTATCCCATGGAATATCAGACTTAAAAGTTTAAAAATCTTAGAGAAATTTATAATTTTCGAAGGGGATAAGAAACTCTTTTTAAATTTCCAATTCGACCTTTTCTGTTCGCTTTTGAGTGACTCTTCGTATTATATCAGAGAATATGCACTAGAAATTTTATTCAAACTCTACAAATTCAACAAAATAGAAAAAAATGTTTTGATCTCAACCCTATTTGAAAACGTAAACGAAGTTTCATATTTAATCAGAAAAAGGATAGTTAAAGCATTGATAAACTTGGTACTTGAAGAGAAAGACAGAAATTTAGAAATTTTTAAGACTGTGAATTTTGTATTCTTGAATAAACTTATGGATCATTCTGAATCAAATAAAATAAAAAATATCATTTACGATTTTTACCATCAAGTATTCAGTAAATCGAATAAAAAAAATTATGAAAATTTCAACGACGTGATTGAAGTTTTAATTGAAATTTTGGAGGAAAATGAAGATATAATGTCGAATTCGACAAACTCTAGTCTGCTGTACGAACATGTCAAAAATTTATTCCACATAATCATCGAGGATAAAAAATTAAACCAAAAGTATTTGAATTCCATAACTGACTACATATTCGAAAATTATATTTTTACCTCAGAATCCCAAACAAAATTGATTCAAGCCTTAAGCCTTATCAAAATTATTTCTGTTTATCATCAAGGGAGCATATCTATTTATTTTGAATTTTTAATAGAATTTTTGAAACCGACAGAGCAGAGTAAGAAATCTGATATTGGATTAATAGAAACAAAACTCGATAACAAAATAAAACAAATCGTGTGTGAAATTATTTCAAATGTTCTTAATAATGACTCATCAAAAATCAAAAATAAATTCATCTTAATTTTAGAAAATTATCTGATTATTTTAGTTGTATCCAAACCTAGTCATGTTATGATTTCTTCTCTTGATTGTTATTTCAAAATTTTAAATAAGAACATAGTTTCATTTGACAAAATAAGAGAATTAGTATGTAAAAATTACTTATTTCTTAAATCAAATGCAAAGCCTAAGGAAATTCCTGTTTCTAATAACAATGGAAGGAAACGGTTCAGTTTGGAACAGGAAACAACAAGTCAAGTACCCGTCGCTATTTTGTCTAAATCACTTATTCTTCTTGCTTATGTAGCTTATTGCTCTTCGAATGAACAGCTCAGAAAATTTTTTGATTTCATGGATTGCCATAAGATCTTCCTGCAATCAAGTAAGGACGATAGTCTAGAGAAAATAATTTGTGAGAATATTTTTGCTATTTATAGACAGTTTTGCCTTTATTATAACAAGGTGGAAGTAAATAGTAATAATCTTAAAGACAAGAATGATAATAATAATAATACATCAAATATGAGTAAGACAAAGTGTATGGACAGATTAGTTAAATTTCAAGCATTTGAAGCTCTGGGTTTCTTATTTGTTAGATTCCAGTATAAGTTGATGCATTCTAGGGACATCATCGAATCAATTATAAAAGATATTCAAACCGATGAAGAAAAGTTAATTATACTCAGGACTTTTTCTAACTTTTTTAATAAGATAGAAGCTAATATAAAATTATCCTCTATTCAGAATAATTTAAGCAACCAAATTGAATCAAAAGAAGATTACGGTAACTCACATCTTTTCTTTGAAAATTTTATTCAAGATATTTCAAAGTTCCTTACAATAGAACATAACACAACCGTAAGATTGCAATCTATACATCTCCTTAAACAAATAATAGAATCAGGTAATATAAGCGTCCATAATGTTCTGCCTTCTTTATTTTCTTCCTTATTCGATTACAAGAATGACATCAGGCATATTGCAGCGAATCTTCTAGAAAAAATTATCAAAATGTCTAAAGAAAAATTTCTTACTCAGATGAAAGACTGTTTGAAAGTAGCCTTCAACTTTCAAAAAAAAATTTATGTGGAGCCTTCTTTAATAAACTCATTCGTCAAGGATAGAAGCGAGCAAAAAGCCAACGAATTTATTTCAACAAACGAGAATGTATTCGAGCTACTCAGTTATAAAATCAGCAAATCTTTAAAAGACGAATCGTTCAATAAAAAGATCCTGATGAAATTTATTCAAGTTTTTCAAGAAATAACAAATTTTGATAATATTTCTTTTACTAACTATGAAGAGTCGCTTA
>Ga0169931_10010876_pt1 | contig 12909 bp, 11 predicted proteins | sample Kivu_15m_20L_FD_129675 | JGI IMG/M metagenome (GOLD analysis project Ga0169931, IMG submission 129675) | Freshwater microbial communities from Lake Kivu, Western Province, Rwanda to study Microbial Dark Matter (Phase II) - Kivu_15m_20L... | ecosystem: Environmental > Aquatic > Freshwater > Lake...
CCGTGTCGCGCGGGCACGAATATTCCTTTTCAGTTACAGACTCGGCTGGTCGATGGCGGCCTGGGCCCAGCGCAGACCATCTGTGTCGACATTCCTGAACCCGACCTGGCAGTTACACTGCGACTGGTATCCGATCTGGTGCCGGTGAGGCTTCAGGCCGACTGGCCTGCCATCTGTAGCCATTCTGCGTTCCCCTATGTGTTGCGGATTTACCGGGACCATGAGCCGATTTTCGACAGCGCGCTCTCTGACGTCGGGCTGGTCGGAGTCGAGTGTGAGCGCTCCGACGAGGGAGTCGATATTCGGGACGTCATGGTGCAGGCAGGTAATTCCTGTGAATGGCGTACTGAATTGTTTGCGCCAGACGGGAAACCTCTGGGCCAGTCGATTCTCGAGGTTCGCGCTCGCGAGGTTCTTTCAGCTCCGATTGCCCTGGGCGTACGCGATGGCCTTCAGGTGCAGCTGTCGGGTGATTATGCGGTCGACATTCGGGTCAGCAACGACTCCGAAGAGATATTGCGGTATTCGGTATTCGGTACGTGCACCATAGAGACCCCCGGGGAAACCACGTGGCAGGTGCAGATTCGGCGTTCGGTACAGGGTGAGGTCATGCCGTGGAGCCCGGCGACACAGGTGGTGTGTCCGGGAGTGCCCGCGCCCGTGCAGCACGTCGTCGCGGAGGTGTTTGACGGGGCTGTCTGTTTATCATGGAGAAATCCGCCGGGTAGGGCGTCGCAGGTGGAGATCACGACGATCGGTGAATCGCCCAGGCTGGTATTTCTGGGTACAGCGACCAGGGCCTGGGATATTTCACCTGATATTGACACCATAGGCTGGCAATTACGCTGCCTTCGCGACGGATTATACGGAGATGCCGTGGAGGTGGCGGCGCCTGAGTCGATTGCCGCCCTGCCAGACCAGCTTCAGATTCATACGCGAAGCCTGGACGCTTGCAGGAGCGCACGATTGCAGTACGCGGGTGTCATGGAGGGCAATGCGCGGGTGTTGAACGCGGTGCACGCGATGTCGCAGACCGTTGTCGAGGTCATTACGCCGCCGTCGCTACGTCTGTTGCTGGTGCTGGGCGGTACATCGGACAGGGCTGGGCTGGCACGTGTCGAGGCGGCTCTCGTCGGTCACGCATTTTCGGCGCGCGCGTCGCTGCGGTCGGGTGATAAGCGGGTTCTGAAGGGCGATGGCAGGGCGGCGGGGTTATTGGGGGCGTGTGTGACGTCTCAGGTGCGGACGCTGGTTCCGGCGCGGTCAGTGGAGGGCAAGTGGATTTCGGTGTGGTCGGCCAACCCATTGCAGCCGAATGAGCCGTGGTCGCGGGTTGGCGAGCCTGTGCAGGTGCGTGCGGGCGGTCTGGTAGGGGCAGCGTTTCCACGGGTTTCGCACCTGGAGCTGTTGCCAGTCGGTTGTGACTTGCTGGCCTCGCGGTATCAGCTGGTGGGTTTTTCGCCGGCGGTGGTCGCCGAAGTGCCGCTGCTGGAGTCCGAAGCGCTTCGCGTTCGTGGCGCGCGCAAAGGGGCTTGTCTGGCCGATGTGGGCACTCGGCTGGACGGAAGTCGGGGAGTTAGTTTGTTGCCGCGGGTGGCCGATGAGACGACGGCATCGATGGTGCTGGTGCCGCTGAGTATGGCAAACGATGCGTCGCAGATCGCGTCTGCCGTGTGGTCAAACGTGGCGACGGGTGCTTCTACATGGCTGATACTACGGCTGATTCGGGCGTTGCGTGCATCGGTTGTCGCCGCGCATTGGCAGCCCGTGGCGGTGGCACATGCGCTGGTGCGGGGCGAGCTGCTGGAGTTCAGCTGTACCGTTCAGGCGACGTCGAGGGCGGGTCACGTACAGGTGCGACTGATGGCCGAGGGTGCGGGTAGCGCGACAGAGTGGCGTGGGCGCCTGAGTCTGATGGAGGTCATGCTGACGCCGGACGAGGTGGTGCAGCGCCTGTTGCGAGGCGCAACGCATACCGGCCTATCGCCGCTGAACCCGGCGCGTGTACTGCCTGCGTGAGCTCACGGCATGGACTGCCTGTGCGAGCTCTGCGTGTTGCGCGCTGATGTGGCGAAGGCCGCGTTTTGTGTGCAAAAGCCGACGCACAGTCGTCGCTCTTGCAACAAATGCCTGCCGGGACGGTTGCGTGCGTCGATTGGCTATGCTGTAACGCGGCGACGTTTGCCGGAGCGGTCCGGCTGTTTACTCGCCCTGACTGGATTCCTATGAAGTTCACCATCCGCGACACCATCCCGTTCCCCCGCGAACGCGTTTATGCCACGCAACGTGACCGTCTGCCCGAGCTTGCTGCCTACCTGAACGACATCAAAGAGATCGTCGTGAAGGAGAAGAAGGAAGACGGCCACATTGTTCGATTCGTGAACGAGTGGCGTGCCGGTGGTGCCGACATCCCGGCGCTCGCCAGGAGCTTCATCAAGCCTGAAATGCTGAAGTGGCTCGACCACGCCACCTGGGACGCCAACGCAAACACCTGTGAATGGCGCACCGAGCTCGGCTTCCTCCCTGGCGCCATCAACGCCCGCGGCAAGAACCAGTGGAAGGAAGACGGCAACCAGACCCTCGTCATCATCGAGGGCGAAATCACCGTCGACGCCAAGAAGATCCCCGGCGTCCCCGGCCTCATGGCTGGCAAAATCGGCGAAACCATCGAGAAATTCGTCGTCAACCTCATCGAACCCAACCTCAAGAAGACCAATCAGGGCGTCACCCGCTTCCTGAAAGAAAACTCCTGAGCCTACGCAGGCCCTCGTCTCGAAGTGCCCCGCGTCCCCCCGGCGGTCCACCCTGCCGGACCCCCCTCTCGAACTTCACACCAGCCGCTCCGCAATCAACCAGGCGATGGCCGAGATGGTGTGGGCGGGGTTGACGCCCATGTTGGTGGGGAAGATGGATGAGTCGGCGACGTAGCAGCCGGGCAGGTCGTGGCATTCGCCCATAGGGTTGACGACGGACTTGGCGGGGTCGGCGCTCATAACGGCGGTGCCGAACATGTGCGAGGCGATGCCGTGGAAAATACGGGGGTCGTCGGGCAGGTGGTCGATGGCGTCGAATTCTTTGGGCGAATAAATCTCTTCGGGCATGCCGTGAATGCCGGGAAATACGGAGACGGCGCCGGCGTCGAACATCATGTTTGAGAGGCGCTTGAGTCCGATTTTCAGACGGCCAATGTCGGCGTTGGTCTGATCGTAGGTAATCGAAGTACCGCCGAAAATACCCTTTTTTACCCGGCCCATGGCTTCGGCGCGAACCTGGGCGCCCCATTGGGCCACATGGCCAAATTCGCCGATGCGCTGCATGAGTTTCGGACCGTATCCGGGCAGTCGGGCGGCACCCACTTCGGGGGGCACACCGACGGTCTCGAATTTCATTTTTTCGGCCCAGTAATGGGTCGTTTCATAGCCCTGTGTGGCACCAAACCACATATGTACGGGTTCTTTGAAAACGCCCATAATCGAGCTGCCAGGGTGGGCCTGCAAACGGCGACCGACCTGTCCCGAACGTTTGCCAATGCCTGACGCGGCAAGCAGCAGCGGAGTCTGAATGGCGCTCGCGGCCACGATGACGGCTTTGCGCGCCCGCAGCTGCAGCCGGGCTCCTGTGGGTTTTCCGTCAGCGGCCAGAACGGTACAGTCCACGCCCGATGCTCTGCCGCCCTGTGAAACAATGCGGTCGGCACGTGCCATGCTGTAAATACGGGAACCTCTCTGCAGCGCGTACGGCAGAAAAGTAAGGTCCATGCTCTGCTTGCGTCCATTGGGACAGGATTGCAGGCAACGCGCAAAGGCTTCGCAGCCAATCACATTTCGCTGAATTACATTACTGCGAATGCCGCCTTTTTCGGCAGCGATACGCATGAGTTTATTATTCTGCCCCAGAATGTCGTCGGGTCCCGGCTTCACCGAAAGTTCGGCGTCGAGTGTGTCATATACCCGCGTCAGGCTGGAGGTGGTGAGTGCATCGCCAATGCCATATTCGTTCTGCCAGGTTTGCAGAATGGGCTCCGGAATGCGGTGTACAATGGCGCCATTGATGACCGTGGAGCCGCCGACGGCGCGCCCTTGCAGCATGGGGAGCATGGTGCGGCCGCGGGCGACCTGAAATCCGGAGTCGCGCCAGACGCTGCGAAACGAGGTCCAGGTATCGGAGCGTCGTTTTTCGAGGGGGTACCAGGGGCCTTCTTCCACGACGATGCAATCGAGGCCGGCGCCGGCAATAACACGTGCGGCCGCAGCGCCGGCGCATCCGGAGCCGATGATGATGACATCGGCCTCGTCGGTGTGGGTGACACCGGCGGCGAAATCAGAGGCGTCGTACAGGCGTTCGGGACGCTGGCTCATGAACGTACCTCGTTGCGTTGTGCCCATGCGGGCATATCGACCGCCACATCGACACCGATTTGTTTCTGAACGTCGGGCATGGACGCGAACCCCATGCCGCCGATGGTTTTAATGAGCATCGGCATTTCGCGCACCGGGTACAGGTTGCTGTGGCCGAGCGTTTCAATGACGCGCAGGCGATCGGGTTCGGGCAGTTTGTGGAATCGCGAAAACCGGCCAATAACCAGCAGCGGACAGAACGTAATGACCCAGATGGCGGCCCGAATGCCGAGCAGCGGCAACCACGGGGCTGTGGCAAAGACGTCGGCGAAGAAGTGTTGCACCGGGGTATCTGCGGCGCCGGACTTCAGGCGTGGGTGTGCGTTGGAGGGGTAGATGGTCGCCAGAATGGTAAGCAACCAGTGCATCTCGAAGGCGGTCAGTTTCATGCGCAAACACCGGACGTAGGGGCCGGCCTTGTGCCGGCCCAAATTTGCGATTGAATCGCGTTTGATGACCGTTCGTCGGGGCCGGCCTTGTGCCGACCTTTATGTGCGATTGTGTCGCGTTTGTCGACCGTTCGTCGGGGTCGGCCTTGTGCCGACCCGACGTGGTACCATCGCGGTCGTTCGTTAACGAGGCATCCAGTCGGCAGGGCGGCGGTACGGGTAAGCGGGGCGGTCGGGTCGTTGAGCGGCGCGCTGTTCGACTTCGGGCCAGGGGCAGTGGCGACAGCCGTTGCCGCAACATTGACCGCGTTTGACGAGGCACAGCGAGGTCATGACGAAGAAGCCGGACACGGGGTCGATATAGCCATCTTCGCCCCGATCGCAGGCGGCTTCATGCACGCGCAGAACAGCTTCCGGCAGCGGAACAAGGGCCTGCGGACGGGGAATGAAGGTCATATGGGCCTGCAAGAGCGCTTATTGACGACCGGCAGCGATCTCGACGAGCAGGTCGCGGAACCGGTTGTAGTCGTCTTCCACCGACAGGTTGTAGGGTGTTGAGCGGTGGTTGATGTACTGCGCCAGGGTGCCGTCGGCGCGGTAAATGTAGAAGTCGTCCTTGGTGCCGCCGATGCTCGCCCAGACCTGCGCTTCGGGGGTGTCCTGGAAGAGTGGGAAGGTGCAGACGGCGCTCAGGTTGGCCTGATTGGTGACGGCGGACTCATCAAGGCTGTTGATGGAGACCATCTGTACGCGGGTGCCGGCGGCGTCGAGCTCGTAGTACAGCTGCTCCATCTTTTCGGCCTGACTGCGGCAGTAACCGCACCACGAGGAGTGAAGCGCAACGACGGTGAGCGTGCCGTCGAATGCTTCGAGTCCGTAGGTTTGGCCGGTGCGCGGGCTCACGGGCTGGAAATCCACCAGCTGCCAGGTCGGGCGCGTGACTCCGGGGATCTGGGCGGGATTTGGCGCAGGGGCGGTGCTACCGTCCTGTGCGATGGTGTCCGGTGCGGCGCTGCCGTCGACAGGCACGAGCGCGTCGGTGGGTGCGATGGCGTCGGTGGGCGCGATGGCGTCCGTCGGTGCTGCGGATCCATCGACGGCGGCGACGACATCGGTGGGTGATGGCGTGCTGGCGTCGGTGGGTGCAGGCCCGGTGCCGTCATCGGGAGACGGCTGCTCGTCATCTGGTGTTTCGCTCGGCGTGGTGCCTTCTGCGGGTGTCGTGTCACTTCCGGGGAACAGCGGGGTCTGCTGTTCGGTGGCACAGGCCGACGAGAGGGGGAGCACCAGGATGGCAACAAGAGTACGCAGCGACATACATCACCTGAACCTGCAGACGACCAGAATGTGCGGTTGCGTAGTGTGCTGTGAATCCTGACGCAACCAGTTTGCTGTGCGCGCACTTGCGGTTTTGTATGCTCACTGCACATAACGCGGTCTGGCCAGGGTCGTTGCCTCTATGGGTCAGGATGACATGAGCGAGCTTTCACTTCCACGTATCGCGCTGGGCGCAGCGCTGGGCATTGTCGCGGGCGTGATTCTGGGGCGTGAGTTCGATGAGCCGTCCGGCGTAGTGTCGGTGCTGTTGATGGTCATTTTTGCCGCGGTCGGTGCTACCGCTGCATGGATGCAGTCACGCGTGCGCGCCTCTGATGATCAGACTCCAGCGCCGGCGCGGCACGTGACAGACGCCCATCAGGCGGTTCGGACGGACGGTCACAATGAGTATCCCGCGGCTGAAATACGCCATACATCGGGTAGTTTGCGAGCTGTTCGGGTGCGTTCGCGCACCGCACCCCTTCCGGCAGCGGGTCTGGAGTTGCGCCTGGTGGTTGAAGATTTCGACACCACCAGCCGCGTCACGCTGATGGAGGGTTGGTACGAACGGCAAGGGTTTGCGGAGTTGCTGGAACGCGTAAGCTCTGAAATCCAGAGCCGCTTACCTGCCGGAACCACGCGTACCCCAACGCTGGGAGGCTACCGCTCCGAGTCACCAGTAGACGCTTCCGGACGCAGTCTGTTGGGCTGGACGTTCTTTTTTGGTGATGCGCACAGCGGCCTGCACGTCACCGCGACGCTGGGCCCACGGGACCTTGTGTTGCACTTTCGCTCGCAGGCGACCTGGCATCGCCCGACGTCACCGGGTGTGGTGCAGCCCGCCGAGGTGATGCGGCAACTGCATGCATCGCTACCCGACACCGTTCATCTACCGGTGCTGATGCGGGTGTGGCTGCCCATGAACGTCGCGCTCTGGCTCAGTCCTGACGCTGCGCCCAATCCTGGTGGCTTGATCGCGGACCTCAACCCGCTTGACGGCATGTTCACGAACCTGACGGCGTTGCGTGAACATGGGCTCGCCCTGTTTCCTGTGGGTCTGAACATACCGGCCGAGGTCTGGATTTCGGGGAACGCCGAGCTGGCGCCCGAGCCACATGCGGCGACGGCGCGCGATATTCTGGATGCGATGAGGGCCGATAAACTGCCGGCCTGGCAGCGTGCGGCAAGGTCGCTGCTCACGACACTCGGGCCTGGGGCGCCGCTGGTGCTGGAAGACCGGCTGCAGACCGAAGAAGATGTCGACGTGCGCAGGCGAGTGGTGCACCTGTTGGGTACGATGCCGACCTCGCTCGCCGCTGCGGTACTGCATCGTTGCCTTCCGTTGATGCGTTTTCCGGCCAATCGGCAGCTGGCTGAAACGTACCTGCGCAATCGACGGCAACAGGAGGGTGGCGCTGTCGAGGAGATGCTCGACAGTCTGGATCACGACGCGCTGCAGGCTGCCATGGGGTACGGGGCGCCGCTGCTCATTCCGTTGCGGAGCGTCTGGGACGCGCGCACCGAGCTGGTGCAGCCGCTGGTGGCGATGGGTCTGGTTGAGGCAAGCGCTCATGTGCTCGTCGGGGATCGCCCGTTGCCTCTCTCGATTCACTTACGTGGCCCCGAGCTTCAGGTTCACGCCCTGTTGTCGTCGGTTCCATTGCCTGTGCCGTGTCATGTGCTGCATCTGCATGGCGTCGGCGCCGAGACATTCAGGGAGCTTCTGTATCGTGGTGGTCTGCACTACAGCGCGGACGAGATTCAGGCGGACGCGTGTTCGGGTTCCCCGCACCGCGCACATCGTGGAGCGTTATATCTTGCGGCGCTCTCGTTGCCGTGTGCGCGGGGTTCGGCGCCGCTGCTCGAAGCGGTCCGCAAGGGCCGGTCGGATGCCAACCTTCGTCGGGCGGTCCTGATGGCGCTCGAGTTTTCAGCAGATCCCGATGCGATTGACCACGTTCACGAGGCGGCTGAGTCGGCCGAGCCGGCCGACGCCGAGGTAGCGCGCATGGTGCTGCGACGTTGGCACGAGCGAGGTGTCGTCAAAAGTGGGCCGAGGACCGCAGCGGTGCCCGCCATCGTGATGACAGCGGGGCGTGATACAAGCTCGGTGCCCGTCGTGTGACCCGCCTGATTTGCGGCGCGTGTCAGGCAGCGGTGCAGTTCAGTCGAGCTCGCCCTTGCGTGCCTTTTCGACCCATTCCTTGATTTCTTCTTCGATGATGGCGATGGCTTTGCCCTGAAACATCTTGAGCAGGAAGGGCACCTCAAGCTCCAGTCCAATGCGCTTGGGCTCCAGCTCGATCGAGCCGTTCAGCTTGATCCCCTTGGCCTGAAAACCGATTTCGGCGCGCGTCTCGCTGACCCACTTTTCGGTAGGGTTATAGTCGGCGAACTTGGCCTTGTAGGTCTCAAAGGCCTTCTGAGTGGCCTTCTTGGCCAGCGGCAGTTCGAGTCCGTGCGGTATATAGTGCTTCATGCGGCCCCGATAGGCGTAGCGGGAAGAAAAATGCGACGCCAACCACCGAGGTTACCGCCATCCACGCAGGCTTTTACTCTGCCGACGGGGGCTTGTCGACCCTGAGTATCAGCAGGCGTCGCATCAGGGTGTTCGTCTTCGCGGGTGCGCCGAACGGACAAAGAAGCGCAGGCAGGGCGTACGTTGTATCCGCGTCCGCGTTCGCCGTCTGCGTGAGCCTCGGGGTTCAGTGGTGTCGCCCTGAGACGGGCGTGTGGTGAGCGCGTCGGATGTACCCGATCCGCCCAGATGCGTCTTCCGCCCTGCTATACCGATGGTGGGGCTCAGGTCTGCGATTCAGGGCTTGCCAGCTGCGGCGGATGCTTCGCCAGGCTTCGCTCCATCGCCGGCGACTGCGGCGGGGTTTGCCGGCGTCGCAGCGGCGGGGTCAGCGGCCGGGGCAATGGCCTGAATGGGCGCTACAGGAGCTGCAGCCGAGCCAGCAGTGGGTGCTTCTGCTCCTTCGGGAGGGCCGGCGATCGTCGAACCTTCCACCGGCGGTGCTGGCGGCGTCTGGCCGGGTGCGGTGGTGGTGATCGTCAGCTGGTAGGCACCAGTCTCGCCGCCCGCCAGACTGTTGGCGCGAACGGTGTAGTTGCCCGAATAGGCGGCGACGTGGGTCATCACAACCGCGCGAGAGCCAGCTTCGGTGGTCAGCTGTTCCAGCGACTCACCTTCGGCGCTGATGAGCCATACAAAGGGCACCACCGCTTCGGACTGCATGACGACCTGAATGGTCCAGCCAGCTTCCGTGTAAAACTCCGTGTCGTCATACCACGACCCGTCGTCCTCGACGACGAGGTCGCCGTTCTCCAGCGTTCCGTTGATGGTCAGGTTCACCGCCGGATCTTTTTTAGTGCACGCGACGGTGAACAACGTGGCCCCAAGCAGGGCGCTAATGGCAAGAAAACGAAGTGAATACGAGCGCATAGCGAATCCTGTTGATGCGTTGCAGGCCACCGGCCCGAGAGTTTTGCCAGAGGTTCGACAGGAACACCCGGGCAGGCATGTAGAGAAGCGAACGGACTGCGCGTTTCCGTAACGAATACAAGGCGTGGGTGTCACGCCTTTTTCTGCTCACCGCAGCCGCTGGCGCGATTCAACCCGGGCGGGCGATGACAGACGCGCCCGATAGTGGCGTTGCCGGGCTGCACGAAGAGTCGCTCGCGCTGTGTTGCGTGCGCGCAAGGGCCGCGAGTCGATTTTGCCGTGAGCGAAGAGGAGCGCCTTGCGCGTGCTGTACCGTGTCGGAAATGATACGTGTGTCTGGAACGGATTTCGTCGCTGCTCGGTTATGGTGGTCACCGTACGTGTTTCGGTGCATGTAACGTCATCGGCGGCGTTGGTTCCCCTGCAGAGGCTCCCGTGTTGAAGTTCTCCTTTTGTTCGTTTCGATGGCGCTCCCATGTGCCGGTGCTTTTTGCGCTTGCTCTGGCTTCATCGGCCTGCAACGCGCCCACCGAACCGGTTGTGGCAACAGCGGAGTCGGAGTCCGTCACAGCCGCTCCGCCGGGCGCAGCGAACGTTCAGGAGCCGTCGTCAGGTTCAGCAGCGCCGCCGGTTGCGGCGGCTGCTGATTCCGGTGCACACGCGAACGTGCCGGCTGGAATGCCGTGGTTGAGCCGGGACGCTGCCATCGCTCAGGCGGCCGCCGAGAACCGGCCCATGATGGTCTTCGTCTATACCGACTGGTGTCCTCGGTGCGGAGAGCTGGAGCCTGTTTTCAATGAGTCCGCCATTGTTCAGGCCGCCAACGGACTGATCCCCGTGCGGCACAATCAGGATGAAAATCCCGCGTGGTTGCAGCAGCTCGCACAGGATTACGAGGAGTATGTTCCGCGCGTTCTTTTCCTGAATCCAGATGGTTCGCGCATGTCGATCGTGTCGTCGCATCCTCGCTACCCGTATTTTTACACGCCAGCGATGCGAGACACGCTGGTTGCCAACATACAGGTTGCCAAGGGCAGCTAAGCCGAGCCCCGACGCCATCCCGGGTGCAGATAGCTGGTTTTCGCTCATTGAAAACGGACGGTCGTATGGGGTAGCGGTAACAGGGCCCGCGGCGCGTGCGGCGCGAGCTTCTAATTCAAAAGAACCCTCCCTTTTGTGTGCACAGGCACACCGTCACGCCGATTCACGCGTCTTTCCCAGGCAACTTCATGATGTCGATGGCCAATGACCGAGAGACCTGGATCGAAGGGTTTCGCCAGATGCAGGCGCATACCGTCGCGGGTCCGCTGCAGATTTCTCTCGTCGATGTCGAGGCCGACACCATTACCCTACGCATGCCCATTACCGATGCTTCACGGCAGCCGATGGGTCTTTTGCATGGCGGTGTGAGCATGGTGCTGGCCGAGACGGCAGCCTCGATGCACAGCTGCTGGGGGCTTGACCTGTCTCGCTTCTATCCGGTCGGCATCGAAATCAACGGCTCACACCTGCGCTCGGCGCGCGACGGGCACGTACTGGCGAGGGCCACGGTTGTGAGGCGTACAAGAACTCTGGTGGTGCACAGCATCGAGATCGTGCATGAGGAGACAGGCGACCTGCTGTGCACGTCGCGTGTTACCAACCTGATTCGCGAACATCGTCCCTGAGCCATGAAGTCGCACCTGCAGGACCTTCGCGATGAGCTGCCGGCACGCACCCGCCGCGTCGCTATGGTGCGCCCGCACATCGGGGGACTGCGACTTCCGCTTCGTTCAAGACGCTTCTATCGTGGCATGGGCCTCCTGTACATCGCGGGCTCCGGCGTTCTTCTTGGCGCTGGACTGGCTGCCGGCACCGTTCTGTACGGCGCGCTCTGGGCGTCCGTTATCGGGTTCCTGGGCATCTCGATGTTGCGCGGCGCACTGAGCCGGGCCGACAACCTGCCGCTCCTCGCCAAACAGGCACAAATCGCGGCCGATAGAGCTCGCCACATTGAATCTGTACTTCGTGTGTATGATTATCCGCTTACAGTCGAAGAAATAGGGAGAAAACTGGGCTTTACCAACGCAGCGGTCATCGAGGGTCTGCACACCCTTGTCGCCGAGTCAAAGGTCATCGAGGACGTGCACCTCGAGACCGGAGAATGGACCTACGCCCTCCCCAACACGCAGGCTGCGCGTATTCAGGGCGCTGGCTCGATCGACGCGCTCGACATGGAGATCGAGCGTGCGGCTGCTATCGCGCAGGTGCAGGGCGGTGGTCCCATCAGCACCGACGTCGAATCGACCGCCTCTGCGCCCGACACCGACGTGCAATCCGAAGCCGTCATCGAAGCAGAAGTCACGGTCGCACAGGAAGCAGCAGCCGCCCGCCGCTAACTGAATCTTCGACAAAATCAGACATTTCGCCGTATTGGTCGCCCACCGCGTCGGCCACCTGCCAAATATCCAACAAAATCAGGCCTTTCGCCGTAGTGGCCGACCACCGTGTCGGCCACCTGCTGAATCGGTAACCATTCCGGTTGTTTACGCGTCGTTCTCCGTCTCGTACGCCCGCGTGTGCGGAACCTGTCGTTCAGCCACGCGCGCGGAACACCAGCACAATGCCGTCCGGCTGTGGACGCTGACGGCGCCGGCCGCCTCCCGCATTGCGGCCTTCCTGCAGCACCACCGTGACGTCGGGGTTGCGGTCGAGCAGCTCCGCGAAGCGACGTGCCTCAGAAGCCGACTCAAACGCTTCAAGTCGGTTATGGACGGACGCGTTGCGCTGCAGCCCCTTGTGCAGCTTGCGCAGCAGGTCCATCGGCGCCTTGTTGCGCTTGCGCCGACGATTGCCGCGCGCGGCACCGGCCTCGGCAGCAGTGTCCGCACCTTCAGCGTCCGCACCTTCGGCGTCGTCGGTTTCGTCGCTGGCTTCGTCGGCTTCTGTCACTTCGTCGGCGGCATCCTCCGAAGCGTCGGCGTCCGATTCACCGCCGCCCTGTACGTCGGCCAGAAAGCCAGGCAGCAGCAGACCGTTGCGGGTGAGCTCGGCCTGCGCCGCAAGTCCGGCATGGCGCTGTGCTGAAGCCAACAGCGCGAGCAGCGCGTCGATATCCGACAGGTCCACATGGACGGAAACGCCGTCCAGGTCCGGTGTCAGAAGCATGTTGCCCGGGTCGTCGGCCTTCACATGCAGTGCGCCAAGGCGGCTGAATGCGCGGGCGAGGACGTCGGCGCGAAGTGACCAGTCGGCCGGCGTACTCTGCAGCGACGCGGTGGACGCCACCATGGAGTCGGCGTCGTCGGCAGCAGCCTGTATCAGCCGCTTGAACGTGGCCGAGAGCGAGTGCACGAACCGCTTGAACACTGCGTCGGCG
>Ga0169931_10010877_pt1 | contig 12909 bp, 11 predicted proteins | sample Kivu_15m_20L_FD_129675 | JGI IMG/M metagenome (GOLD analysis project Ga0169931, IMG submission 129675) | Freshwater microbial communities from Lake Kivu, Western Province, Rwanda to study Microbial Dark Matter (Phase II) - Kivu_15m_20L... | ecosystem: Environmental > Aquatic > Freshwater > Lake...
GTATTGGGCCAATCCCCAATCCCCAATCCCCAATCCCCAATCTTATATGAAATAACCTTTTCAAAATTTTATATTTAATTAAGGGGAAAAATTTCTTTTTTTAAATTTTAAAATAAGAAAATTTTTTTCTTCAACTAACTAGAATAATACTAGCTAAAATTTCGACATAAAATTTGCAATTAGAAATGTTTTTAAAGAAAATTAGCATAATTAAATAAAAAGTATTCTGTATTTTTATATTTAAAAGTAAAACTATAAAAATATAATTAAATTTTCTCTTTAAACAATTCTGTTTGTAAAGTTCCATCTTCCATGTGCTTAATTATCTTCACAATCTTTTTATTTACTCCATTTTCAGTAATCAACTTTTCTTGTCTTTCAATTTTTATCACACCTTCAGGCAAACAAAAATCATCATCATCATTCTGCTTAGCAGGTGTAGTGACAGGCTTCTCAACAGGCTCATCTACAAAAATATATTTCTTATCCAAAGAAGTTCTTCTAACCACATTAATTTTCTGTTCTTTAATATCGTTAATATTAGGAGTTTTCTCTTTTTCATTTACTTTCTCATCTTCACTATCCTCAGAATGTTCTCCAAGGTTTTGGTCTTTTTCATAAAAATGTCTGCAATACATTACAACTGTGCAATTATGATAAACAGGGTGATTTCCAGTAGAGACTCCCACAAGTTTATATTTTGGATTGATTATATTGTCTCTATTTCCTCTGTAAAGATCTCCATCATCTACAAGAAGATTGATGACAACCAGTTCTGGGATCGAAGATCCGAAGTCGACAGCTTGCGCAAGGTGACCAACTATTTGACCGTGATTGTTTATATATGTATCTAGGCTAAATTCTGAGAGCTGGTCGATGTCGTCGATTTTCTGAATATCTTTAAGAGCATCATGAGCAACGTGAGTTAAACCTGCACAATATTTTAAAGGTTCTAAAGCATCGAGATTATCTAAAAATCTGGCAGCTTCTTCGAATGCTGAAGGACCTTCAGTTGTCATGATAGGAATTATCTCAGGAACTTTGAGAATTTTCCCTTTAAAATATGTTTTAAATTTTCTTATTTTTTCTGCGTACTTTTGAGGATTGGTTCTAACTTGATTTATTTCACTTATCACTTTATGTCTAAACTCTTCATTTTGTTTCAAGTATTCCATGATTTATTATTATAATTTTCTATTGTTAAATAAATTAGTTAAAACTGAGATTTATTTGTAATAATAAAATCACAGGAATTTATATTTTAAAATTCAAAGATAAAATAATAGTAGACTATAATATAATTTAATGAAATCCTTTATTCACTTTTTTATTAGAATTTGAATTCGTAATAAATTAATCATAATACTCTAGCTCTCTTTGTCTTTTGATTATATTATTCTTGGAGGTCTCAATTAACTCACCCCCTAAAACCATGTCATCTATGATTCCATAAACCTTATAAAAATTGTAAACTACGTCTAATTCACAAACTGAACCAAAATATTTGTCAAGTATTTCAACAAATAAATGGATAAACTAATATAATTAATTTTATAAAAATTTTGTTTATATCATTTCTTACTTCTAGAATAGATAATTCATTTTCTTCTGAGTCGATTCCAAATATAAAATAGAGTGATGCATATTTCTTATAAAGCACTTTTGAATTTCGGTACTAATAAAATTGATTTTATATTAATAAAGCTTACTTCTATAATATTCGTTTGCTTGATATCTCTCAAAATTATTGTCCTATAAACTTCTTTTTCGACTTTTAATTTTTCTTCATCTTCAATTGGGAAAAACCATTTGGAAAGTCTAGTCCTGCCCTGTTTATTTTGTAATATTATAAATCTAATCTAAACATTAATTTCCTTTATTTCTTTATAAATTTACTGCCATTGATGATAAAAAATTTATAAAAAGAAATTAACACAAATATTTCATTTCAATTAAATTTTTATAATAGCATATAATAAATTTAAATTATCAACAAATACTTTTGTAAGATTGATCCATTCATTATTTAAATTAAAGTTATTTTCTATTTTCTATTAATTTATTAAAATAAATTCCTTAATCAGTTTTGTTCAATTCCCATCCAAAAGGTTCATAAACATAATTAGGATTCATGCAGTATTTAGTTCTCTTGACTTTTTCACTAGAATTATTGAATTCAAATTCAATTTGATCTTTTACAGGAATGAATCTTTTCCACATTTCTTCAAAGACAATTTTGTTAATTTCCAAGAAATGTGCAGATTCACGGTAATTACTAACATAGAATGGGACATACATTTTGTATTTATGGCTTAAACTGGCTGGATTATCGTAGTCATGGAGATGGTAATCTTGATATCTATACAAAGGTCTGATTTTATTTTTTCTGTAGAGCCAGGCCCAAATTATAAATAATCCAGAATAAGCGGCCATGAACATTTCTCTTTCTTTAGTCATCAATTTAGTCAAATGTGGTCTTTCCCAGTTAAATCTGAAACCAAAGTGTAGCATGTAAGTGTTCCAAAATCTGAACCATTTAGGAATTATATGCTCTCCGTTTGTTCTTTTACCCATTTCCATCCAGGTGAAAAATTTTCCAATTTTTCCACCTCTTTTTGCAAGTTTGTTGTTAACTATGTGTTGGAGCCATCTAGTATTGTTTAAAAGAAATCTCTGAATTACCTCAGTCATTTATATTTTAATATTAAATATTTTTAATTTTTCTATCAGATATTAATTAATTATGTTTGTTTGTTTTTCTTTTATTTTAATTTAATTAAAAATAAAATATTGAAATGAGCTTTTTTATGGGAAGTAATTTTAATCTTTTTATTATTAGTGTTTAGTAAAAAGAAAGATAACACTGTAGATAAAAATAGTAATTTTCCTGGAAGGGATCAAAATAAAAATATTTCATCCAATTCCAATATATCTGTAGATACAAACGATAATAAAGTTTTGGATGTTAATCAACATTCAAATGGAAATCATCCATTACACGATGAAAATACCGAATCAATTTCTAAAATTTCAATTGCAGAGAGTTCAACTAAAACAGGGGGATTTAGCTTTGTTAAAAAAGCAAAGCCAAAAAATGAAACAGAGAATATTACGGAAATTCCTAATAAGCAGGAGCATAAAAGTGAAAATATCGCGACCATAAATGAAGAATTTAATCAATCTCCAAATATATCCAACAATTTTAAAATTAAATCAGATAATGAAGCCAAAACTAGTAAGGGTGGGTTTAAATTTATTAAAAAGACTTTTCAAGCTACGATTGATTTAAATAAAAGCGAAAATAATCAATTTAATTCTAATGATGTGAATCAAAGTAATATAAGCACTTCCCAAATTGATATGACTAACAATATGAATAACAATTATAATACCTTAGCAAACACACAAAATAATAAATTGACCTTAGACAATTTACTAAGTGAAAGTGAGAATATACTGAATATAATTCAGAAAGATATAGATGATAGCTATGTCAGCAGCAAAAATAATATCAATAATCTAAACAAAACGAATGAAATTCAGCAAGAATCAAACCCAATTCCAATTGAAGGTAAAATATGCAAATTTATTATTTTATCAGCCAATTTAAATGAACAAGCAAATACAAATATTTTTAAGAAACAAAAGGAAGTAGATGATTCATCTTTAAACGAATCCAAAGAAATCAAGCCTAAAAAAGTCGGTGTTGGCTTTAATTTTGTAAAGAAAAAAGTCGAAACACAACATCTACAGCAACAGAAACAAAGTCAAGTAGAAAAAGATTCAATCAATATCGAGATACATAACGTAAACAATTTCAATGATATAAATTCGGACACAAAAAGTTTTCGTAGTTTGAAAATAAACAATAATATTCTTCAAGATAATATAAGTGTTAATCTAGAAGACCCTTTCGACAACAAATCAGTTAAATCAAATATTCACACAAATGCGAATACAAAAATAAATTCCGCCCAATCATTAAAGAATGTTACAAATTTAAAAAATTCTTTAAGTGCAAAAGAAGAAAAAGAACAAAATCCAGCAAAAGAAATTAATTCAGCTAAACTAATCTCACAAAAAGATAATGTAGTAGAAAATTTAATGGATGAAAATAAGAAAGATATAAACCACAATAAAAAAAATGACTTTATGAAGGTAAAATAAAATAAATCTAAATCTGATATAAATTCATATATTAAATATTACAGCCCGAAAAGATAAAATCAAACTATTACGATGAGATCGCAAAATCTGAGCTGGCTTACAAAGAGTTAATATTGCAAATGCACTTACTTAAAGTTGAAAATAATATAAAAGAGCAAGAATTTGCTACTCTCAATGAGAAATTACAAGAAATAATAAATAAAGAGGAAGAGGCAATAAATAACAATGACTTTGACGAAGCCCAAGTTATTGAGAACAAAGTCTCTGAAATCAGAGAACTTATTCAAGAAAATAAAGCATCAATAGAGGATATTCAGAAACAAATGATTGACTTAAGAGAGCAAGAAATTCAATTAATAAAGAAGAAAGCAAAAATTTTAGAAGAGAGTTTTAACGTTTTTAACAAAATTAAAAAATCAGGGGAGTATGAATTAGAAACGTTTAAGAACACAGAAATTTCAAGGAACAAAAACGATAGTATAAAAATCAAGAAATTAAAAGAGAAACTAGATTTCCTTAATTCAAATCTAGAGTCAGACAAACTTTATATCGATGAAGAAGAAGCCAAAATTACGAAAGTTATAAAATCTCAATCCTCAGGAGTGTTCGAAGAATTAGATGAATTAAAAATACAAAAAGAAGAAATTTTGAAAGAGATTGACAATCTAAAAAAATTACTTGAGGCGAAATGCAATGAACTTGACTTAGTTGAAAAGTCAATTGAATCAAAGGAAATTGAAATTGATGCTATTAAATCGAATTTTAATCACGAATTCAATAAGATTCATTTCAAAAAGAAATACTATGAAGATAATCTGAAGGACTACACAGAACAGTTTACACAATATGAAAAGATGCTAACAAATTACACAATTGAAGAAACAAAATTTGAAGAAAAGTTAAGGTTACTAAAAAGTGAATTGAATAGTTTGGAAGATGAAATTAAAAAAATTAAATCGGATGTCGATATATTGAATGACGACTTTAATAAAAAAGAGTACTTGCTTAATAGTGAGACAGAAATTAGATCAAAAATTCTTCTCAATGAGATGGTTATTTTAAATGCTACAAATACCATTAAGAAAAATTCGGAGTCTATAAACACTTTGGAAGTAAATATTAAAAAACTCGAATCTGAGATCGCTGTCATCAACATGAAAATGCCTGCTCTTGAAGAAGAAAAAAAAAGTTTTGTAAGTGCAAAAAATTTCAAGGAAGCAGGACGGGTCAGTAATGAATTGAAAGCCTTTCTAGAAAATAAAACAAAGAATCTATCAAAAATTGAAGAAAATAAGAAAAAGATAAACGAGTTTTGGTTAGAAAATGAAAAAGAGCAAGAGAATCTTGAAAAAATCAAGGAAGAAAAAATTATGGTGGAAAAAGAATATAACATTATAAGATATGAATATCTTGTCACATACAGAGAAAATTTGGGAAAGATTAATTCCGAAGTAAATGAAAAATCTGGTAAAAAAGGCTTTCATACTTCAATAATAGAAAAGGAGGTAAATTTATTGATTAATTTTTAAATAATTTACAGTTGGAATTTATTGAAAAGGATATCAATATTTTAGAGAATTTAGATTATATACGAGAAAAATTTGATTTAAATAAGCCTGAACAAAATGAGAATTTAAATGAACAAATAAATTTTCCAGAAAATGATACTGAGGACGCTAAACTCAAAGTAGAAGAAATTAACCAAGAAGAATCAAAGGTATTTTTTTTTATAAGTGATTTATTTAAGGAAATTTATGAAGATGAAGAAAAGAAGGAAAGTGAAGACATAGAAGAGCAACAAATAGATGAGGGTCTTGATCATACCCCTAAAGTAGAGTTGACTAAAGATGAAATAGAAAATAAATTAGAAGAACTCAACATAATTTTGCAAAATTCTGTCGAAGTAAATAAATAATTATTGAAACTCAATTAGGAAGAAAATTATGATAAAGCAGATCAAGTTCAGCAAGAAATTGACAGATTAACAATTTTAATCGAAAAATTAAATTAAATTAGTTGTATAATTTAGAAAAGCCGAAATTCATATCATTTTATAAAATATATTTTTAATCTGTATTAGTATATAACATAATCAGAAGAAAATCTATATATAAATAGCTTTTATTATAATTAATTTTTAGATTTATTAATTTAGAAAATACTCATTTCAAATTTTATTAATTTTTATCTATTCTTATAATATTATTTATTGATTTTTTTATTTCTTTCCAAACTGAGAGGTAGTGGTACTATTATCAGTTACAGCTCCTTGGTAGGCCATCTTGTTTTTAGCAACGTTCTTGTACTTCTTTCTTTGTAATTTGGGAATCCATCTTTCAGGATCAGGCATTGGCCCTGGTTTCTTAGGATCAAAGTTTTTAGGGTAGCGAATCTTCTTCTTCTTATTCTTTTTGGATTTTTTCTTTTCATTTGGGTTCTTCTTAAATTTCACAAAGACTTCTCCAAGAAGATTACTAATGTGGTCAGTGGATAGATCAACCATAGTCTCATCCAATCCTCTTCTGATTTCATCGGATTTAACTACATCTATATATGCAATAGAATTGATCAAATTCAACTTAACTTCATTATCATTTTTTTCTACATTCTCTAAAATAAATGAATAGAATTTTGAACTGTCTTCAAACATTCCAAGTGACTCAAAAGTTCTCCCTAGTAAACAAAGGGTTTTTTTAAGTAACATCTTGGGAATTCTTTTATAAAATACTACAGGATCTCTGTAGTTTGTAACAAATTCCTTAAGGTGTTCTCTTAAATGCCTACTTTCATAAAAACCAATGAAAAAATTTACAAAGTGGAAATTAACTGTGTATTCATAAAATTCCTTTACGAAAGCTAGCAATTTAAAATGAAACTGTTCAGTATTTTTAGAAGTTATTTGAGAAAGCATAATTTGTAGTACTATTAAATGCGGCTCGGGTTTATTTCTTATATTACTATCAGATTTTATCAATTCCTCTAATTTTTCTAATTTTTCCATTTTAAAGTAAATATAGAGATAGATAATAACATACATAGTATCAGAAAAATTTTGAGGAAGATTTTTAAAATTCTCTTGTGCTTCGTTGATTCTGTTAGATCTGAGTAATAAGATTATTTTATTCTCCAAGAGCTTATCTTTCTCACTTTCAAATAAAGTTTCGCTTTTCATATGACTATCTAATTTCTTAAGAATTTCTTGAAGAGACTCTTTGTCTTTCTTTATGTGTAAGAAACTATTATAAAAATAGGGAGTCAACTCTTGGAAATTGTTACTATCAAAAAACTTGTTATATTGTTCAATGACGTTTAAAAATTTTGAATAATCAAATCCCTCAAAAGCTGACTGAACAATATTTAGCTGGAGATTAATATTTTTCAACTCGTTAAATTCATCGTCAGTTTGGGGGTAGTCTCTCTTAAGTCTATATAAAGTTTCCATGCTTTCATTGAATTTTCCTTGCTTTAAACAAATTATGCAGTAATTATAAAAGGATTCCCATGTGTTCATGTATTTAAGCAAAGTTTTTAAAACTTCTTCTTCTTTAGAGTCAGAAAGCACATATGCTGCTAAAAAGTTCGAAATCAAATCTTTTTCTTCTTCGATTTCATTTGAGTTTAATTTTTCCTCTAGAAGAGTTTTGTAGGTTTTATAGCTCTCTGAGAATTTTCCTAATTTATAAAAATTTTGAGCCAAGAGCTCGTTAAGGCTTGTTTGAATCTCTTTGCTGGAAGCGTAGTGTGTGTTAATAGTATTAATTGAGTCTGTGTAACGCTTTTTCTCGTGTAAAGCGTAGGCGTATTCTAATAGATACTCTTTTTCACTATTTGATTTTTCGATCAATTGAATTATTTCATCATTTTTACCAAGATTTAATAAGGCTATCAATTTACATTGAAAAGCCTCTTTTTCTTTGGGATTTGCTTTTAGGATCTTGTCTGAGAGAATTAGAATCTTTTCGTGGTCTTCTGTTTTAAATGATTCATTTATTTGTGTATATATTTGTGGAATGTCAATCTTTTCCATTAAAATAAAATATTTGTAAAATATTTAATTATTTAAGGTTAAGAAGAGTTTAATCAGTTAATTCTAAAATTTTATAAATATCCTATATACTAATCAAGAAAACTCAAGAAATGTATATTATATTTATTTTAAAAGGACATAATATAATTAAAATTTGGCATCTTATTTTATGTAATAAAACTTCCTGAATCAATAAAGACCAAATTTATTATTTTAAAAATTATTTATTTTCTCTTTCTCATTCTTCTTAACAACGTGATCGAATCCATTTCATCCTCTTCTACTATATTAGAATCTATTCGATTATTATTATAATTAGTGTTCGTAATTTGTTTATCTTCACTTTCTTTATTTTCATATTTTTCTAAATTGTTTGTTTTTACAGCCTCTTCTAAACCATCATTCAAGTTTTTATCTTTCGTATAAACGCTCGTTCTATCACTCTTTTTGTAATAATTAGTGGAAGGATTGAGATTATTTGGCATTTCTATTGAGATATCGTTGCTTATATCTTTGGTAGGCTCGTTAAATTTAATTGAATTTTTCTCTTTCTCTTGTATTTTTCGTGTAAAATTTATATTATTAGCAAGAAATTCTTCATTATCTTCAAAATAATAATTGTAATCTTTATTTTTTTCAGCTCCCACTAATATACTGTTACTATTATTTTTAAAACTAATTTGCTTTTCAGTATTCCTCATCTTAAATTTTTCTTCGCTTCTTTCGATAAGTTTGATGATGTTATTCCTCTCAGGCATTTTATTAGGTAAATTAGTGCTATTTAGATTTGTACTTTGAGAAAGATAAGACTTAACTTCAGTATGATGCTTAGTCTGAATTAATTTATTTGTTTTATCCTCGTAATAATTAGAAGCAACTTCCATTATCCATTTCTTGTCTATAGTAAGTACATCTTTGACATAATTTTTTGCTGTTACAGTGATTTCATTATATAAAACATATTCTGGCATGATTGTATAAAGAACACTAGTTGGGTGAATATAAAGAGGAATATTCCATCTTAAAGAACGATAAGATCCATCATATTGTTTCTGAGCAATATTTAAAAAAAATCCTTTTAGAAAAGCCTTAGAGACATCTTCTCCGTCATCATCAAGGGAGGATTTTATAGGGATTTCATACTTTTTTAGATATGGCTTCAAATTTTTTATCATTTCATCTGCCTGCTTTATTCCGTTTTCATTAAGATAAATATCCTTACAAAATTTTGATCTGCTTGATTTACAATTTTTCCATTGTTTAAATATATTAAGTAAAGTTAGATGATCGCCTTGGATGATTCCTACTCGTTGTTTTGCCTTTAAAAGATTAGTCGGATCGTTTGGCTGACTGAATAAATTTTGAATCGAAAGCATAGAAACTATAGTTAAGACTTCCTCAACGCATTTAAATTTAACTTCGCCAGACTTAAATAAAGCTACGCCTAGTTTTGGATCAATTGGTAAGTCACAGACTTTAAGACCTAACTCAGTTAGATTTGTTTGGTCATCAATTATGCCTAAGAAAAACAAATTTTCTAAGGATCGCGCAATAGTATTCCTATCAGGTTCAGTTAAAGTTTGAAATTTACTCAAATCTTTCATACCCATGGATTTAAGTCTTAAAATAAACTCTAATAAATTACTTCTCAATAGTTCAGGATTAGTCATTAGATACAATCTATTAAATGCATCTTGTGTTATTAGACGATAGCATTGCCCTGGCTTCGTTCTTCCTGCTCTTCCAGCTCTTTGATCTAAACTGAACTGGCTAGCTGGGATTATATATAAAGCATCTGCATCTATTTTAGAATTGTAAAATTTAATTTTAACCAAACAACTATCAATTACAAATCCAATATTGTCAATGGTTACACTTGCTTCGGCTATATTAGTTGAAACCACAATTTTTCTTTTGTTATGTGGAGTAGGTGCAAATACTTCAAGTTGCCTCTCTACAGGTAAACCAGCTAATAGCGGAAGGATCAAAACGTCAGCTCGATCTAATCCATAATTATTAGCATACTCAAAAAACAAATTTATGTCCTCTTGTCCAGTCAAAAAAACTAAAATATCCCCACTGCTTTTCGGATTGTTTTTATGAATATTAATAGCTGAAATTACTGCTGATTCTATATAATTCTTAACAGGTTGTTCTACATAATATATATCCACGGGATAGGTTCTTCCAGATACAACAAATATATTCGAGACATAATTTTCTTCTTTAGGAAAAAATTTGAGATAGCATTGATAATCCAAAGTAGCAGAAGATACTATAATCTTCAATTCCTTCCTTTTAACGAAAATTTTCTTTAGCAGTCCGAAAATAATTTCAGAATTAATTGTTCTTTCATGACAATCATCTATAATAATCACGTTATAATTTGTTAATAAAGGATCGATGAGCATTTCTCTGATAAACATACCTTCAGTAAGAAATTTAACTCGGGTTTCTTCTGAATAGTTGTAATCGAATCGAACTGAATATCCGATTTCCTTGCCAAGTGTTAGCCCCATATTTTTACAAACCTTTTGGGCGATTGTAATAGTAGCGATTTTTCTAGGAAGAATGTGTGCTATCCTATAATTCTGGTTAGAGCATTTGTAAAGAAATTCTGGAATTTTTGTCGATTTTCCACATCCAGTCTCTCCCATTACGATCGTAACATTTGATTTTTCAATTGTATAAACTAATTCCCTGCAAACATTATCAATCGGCAGTAAAATATTTCTGTCATTACGAAAGCTGCTGATTAAATCTATTTGATCATCTAAATCAGTATTTCTAAGTTTTTTTTCTAACTTGTAATTCCTAGGTTTATCTATTTGTGAATTATCGAAATACATTTTATTATTTCCTAATTTAATAAATTAATATTTATAGCAATTATAAGTCTTTTAATATTTTATTTAATATAAATATTTCAAACAATAAATGAGCAAATATTCAACGATAAGTGGTCAAAGTCAAGCAAGTTATAAAACAAACCAAAATTTAGAACGTCTTTCTAAACTATCTGAAAGATTAAATAAAATTCACGTATGATAGAATCTATAATATCTAGCTAAATATAGAATCAGACAAATACTCCAAATATGAAGAAATAGAAGTGAGAGTAAATAACATCGAAGAAAAATCAACTGAAACTAATGAGAAGAATGTAAAAACCTTCTCTGTTCTAAAAGAGCAAATCGGAAGAATAATTCAAACCATCGAAGAGGATAGACAGAAATATGAATCATCCTATGAGAATAGAACACAATATATTACCATGTTAGAATTTAAATTGATGGAACGATTTGATGCTGAATCACAAGAGAGAAAAGACATGGAAAAGAGAATGTTAGGCGCTGTTGATGAACGATTTAGTATTTTGAAAAACGAACTTGCAAAAGAATCTAAAAATCGCAACGAAAGCGTTGAAAATTTCACTTTTTATCTAGAAACTGAAATTCCAAAGATAATTGATCAATTAAAGAATGAGCAATTAGAGCGTGAAGAAAAAGATAATGAGATATCGAAATTAATTACTGAAGAATTTAACAGGTCTGAAATATTATTTAATTTTTGCTAATTTAAAATAGACTCAATGTGCTAGCTTTGAATGAAAAGGCAGCTCGTGAAGAAACAGAAGAAGCCTTTTTAGATATGCTTAGATCAATCATAAATAAAATTAAAACAGAATTGGACAACGAAAGAAGGGAGAGAGAATTATCGGAAGAAACCCTTTTGAATCTTTTGGAGGAAACATGTAATAGATTGGACGCTGCAGCTAATATTTAATTTATTTTAATTTGATTTTTAGTAAAATTGAAAAGTTTTAATTATGAATTAATAACGACATTCAATAAAAAAGAGGATTAAGCTTATAATTATTTCAGTTAATTATCCTAAAATCGTCCCCTTTCCTTTAAAAGGTTTAAAGGATTTTGTATTTATATTTTCAATTGAAATTGCACCATAGTTAGTTGCAGTTGTTAGTAATCCGTCTACATTTTGAACATTTTGTATTATTCCCAGATGTGAGAAGTAACATATCAACAAGTATACAATTAAAGAGTAAAATGCGATTAAGAATAAAAGACTGTAGTAAAAACTGAACCAATTGCTTTTCATAATCGGAAAAGCATGAAAAATACGCAACAGGCTGAATACTAATCCTATAACTCCATTAACTAAACAGAAAATGGCCATGCATTTGTTTCGGGAGAGCGAGTAAAGATAAATCATGACTGCAGTCATTATTTCACTGATCATAGTTAATATTTCAAAAGAAATTAGCCTACTTAGAGATAGGATAATTGTCATTATAGTCAATACTCGCAAATATTTAGTTATTTTATAGTCGGGATTATCGATGTCAGAATTTGTGGTATTGTTAAATTCTTTAAGAAAATTAAACATTTATTTATTATAATTTTATCAATTTTTTATTTCAACTTTTAAAATTTTAGTGGATTTTACAACAATAAAAAAATTAGTTTTGAATTTGAAATATATTTAATATGTTATTTCAATACCAGATATCATTAGTTTATTGACTTAATAATAATTTTTAATTTCCAAATTAAATCCTGTTATTATATTTGATTCCCTTCTACGAAATTTTATTTTTAATTCGACTGGTAGGGGGTAAAAAGGCATGAATAAGAAGAAACCTGTATTAGAAATTTAATTATCTTAAGATATTTATACATTTTATCCAACGATTA
>Ga0169931_10010878_pt1 | contig 12909 bp, 13 predicted proteins | sample Kivu_15m_20L_FD_129675 | JGI IMG/M metagenome (GOLD analysis project Ga0169931, IMG submission 129675) | Freshwater microbial communities from Lake Kivu, Western Province, Rwanda to study Microbial Dark Matter (Phase II) - Kivu_15m_20L... | ecosystem: Environmental > Aquatic > Freshwater > Lake...
CTCGCTATCGACCGGGTATATGTCGACACCCTTCTGGCGGGCCAGTGCAGTGACGAGGTCGCCCGCTACCACCAAGGTCTCTTTATTGGCCAGAGCTATGTGCTTGCCGGCATTGATGGCTGCCAGCGTGGGCCGCAGACCGGCATAGCCTACCAAGGCTGTCAGCACCATGTCGATACCCTTCATCTCCACCACCTGCGCCAGCGAAGCATCGCCAGCGAACACCTTGATGCCTTCGTTGAAAAGTGCATCCTTCACCTGTTGATACCGGCTGCTGTCGCCAATAACCACCGCGTTGGGCTTGAATCTCAACGCCTGCGCAATGAGCAAGTCGGCATTGCCGTTGGCCGACAGCACCTCAACGCTGAACGTGTCTGGGTTGGCGGCTATCACATCCAAGGCTTGAGTGCCTATGCTACCCGTTGATCCGAGTATGGCTATGCCGCGCCTCTCTTCTGCCATTTTTTCCAAGGGGTGCGAAGGTACCTCATAGGCAGGGGTGGTGCGAATGAAGTAATCTGGCCGTGTGTGATGAATGAGGCATGGAATTTTCGCTTGAAACCGAATTGCATTAGAGCCCAGTCTGGAGCTTATTGAGAATTGAATTGCCCGAGCGCGTATTTGATTTTGGCCTATGAATGCGTGGTTCGTAGCGCATCGGAGTGATCAATTGTTCCCCACCTTTGTTCGAACATTGATTCAATAAAAGAGTCATGGCGAACGAGAACTCACGCAGAGAGATGCTGCGCAAGCTGGCCCTTGGGATCGGGGTGGCTGTTGCGGCCCCACAGATCATCAGATCCGAGAACGAGATGGAGAAAGACCCGATCATCAGACAACGTGCGCTTGGATTCCAATGGGAGACAATGGATCCATTCCTTTTCTGTGCCCACCACGATGACCATTTCCCCAAAGGCAACGGCACCCTGGGCCCTGAGACCGCATTGCTGAAAGGCCGGGACATAGGTCAGGACTTCCTTCTGCGCGATGGTTGGCGAATGTATCATGGCGACAAGGTGCCAGGGTTCCCTTACCATCCGCATCGAGGGTTCGAGACCATAACCGTGGTGCGCACGGGCATGGTGGACCATGCCGACAGCATGGGTGCCGCAGGCCGTTACGGCAATGGCGATGTGCAATGGATGACAGCTGGTAGCGGAGTGAACCACAGCGAGATGTTCCCGCTCATGCGTACCGATGCCGACAACCCAATGGAGCTTTTCCAGATTTGGCTGAATCTGCCAGCCCGCAACAAGATGGTGAACCCTCATTTCAAGATGCTTTGGGCAGAGAAGATTCCTCATTTGGTGGAGCGCGATTCCGAGGGTAGGGTCACCGAAGTGGAGGTGATGACCGGTGCATTGAAAGGGAATGCGCCTCCCACTCCGCCACCCGACTCCTGGGCGGCCGATCCTGCCAGCCATGTGGCCGTTTGGAACATCAGGATGGAGGCCGGGGCCCGATGGGAACTTCCTGCCGCAGTAGCGGGGCTTAACCGAAGCCTGTATTTCTATCTGGGCAATGGATTGACTGTGAATGGTAAGCCTGTGGCCGACTACCATGCAGCCGATGTGCTGTCGGAGATGTCTGTCACGCTGACTGCCGGACCTACCGAGTGCCGTATCCTCGTGCTACAGGGTCGCCCGATTGGCGAACCTGTGGTGCAGCACGGCCCATTTGTGATGAACACCCGCGAGGAGATACGTCAGACATTTGAGGAGTATCAGCGCACTCAGTTCGGTGGTTGGCCCTGGCCACGGAAAGACATGGTTCACGGCAACACGCGCGGTCGATTTGCCCGCCATGCCGATGGCCGCGAGGAGGATATGCGGGGTTGATATTTGTGGAGCATGACCGACATCCTCAATTACATCAACGGGCAGCTGGTGCCCCCGGCCGAAGGACGCTGGCTCGATGACTACAATCCAGCCACTGGGCAGGTGTATGCCCGCATACCCGATTCAGGGGCCGAAGACGTGGAGGTCGCCTACCGTGCTGCCTCAGCCGCATTCGCGGGATGGGCCGCTCTTTCAAGAGCCGAGCGCAGTCAGTGGCTGACTCGTATAGCCGACCGCATAGCCGACCGCCTCGATGAATTGGCTCTGGCCGAGAGCATTGATAACGGCAAACCCGTTTGGCTTGCCAAGCGCGTTGACATTCCACGGGCATCAGACAATTTCCGCTTTTTCGCTACGGCCATATTGCATACGCACAGCGAGTTGCACGACACAGATGGTTTGTATCTCAACTACACTCTGCGTCAACCCATCGGGGTAGCGGGGTGCATATCGCCTTGGAACCTGCCGCTCTACCTTTTCACTTGGAAGATCGCCCCCGCCCTTGCCGCTGGCAACACCGTGGTGGCCAAACCAAGCGAGGTAACACCCATGACCGCCTACCTACTGTCGCGTATCTGTGCCGAAGTGGGGCTTCCTGCTGGGGTGCTGAACATCGTACACGGCACTGGGCCTCGCGTTGGGGCCGCCATCACTGAGCATCCGGGAATTCCGATGATCTCATTCACTGGCGGAACTCAGACAGGGGCATCAATTGCCAAGGTGGCCGCACCAATGTTCAAAAAGCTGAGCCTCGAATTGGGCGGAAAGAACCCGAACATCATCTTTGACGATGCCGATCTTGATAAGTGCGTCCGTACCACACTCAATAGCTCTTTCGCCAATCAGGGCCAGATCTGCCTTTGCGGTTCGCGGATCTATGTGCAGAGAGGCATTTACGATCGTTTTCGCGACCGCTTTGTAGCCGAGGTGCGAAAGATGAAGGTGGGCGATCCTACCGATGACACCGTAAAGCTGGGTGCTGTCGTTAGCGAGGCTCATTACCACAAAGTGCTCTCTTATATTGAATTGGCAAAGCAGGAAGGCGGTAAAGTGCTATGCGGAGGTGGCCCTGCTTCTACCGGGTTGGGCGGTTGGTTCATCGAACCCACCGTGATCGATGGCCTGAACGAGCAGTGCCGCACCAACCAAGAGGAGATATTCGGACCTGTGGTGACCTTACAGCCTTTTGATACCGAGGAGGAGGCCATTGCTTTGGGCAACAGCACGCGTTACGGGCTCGCCAGCATCGTGTGGACACAGGACCTGACCCGTGCTCATCGCGTGGCTGCTGCCCTGCACACCGGCATAGTTTGGGTGAATTGCTGGCTTGTGCGCGACCTACGTACCCCGTTCGGTGGAGTGAGGCAATCGGGTGTGGGCCGAGAGGGTGGCTGGGAAGCCCTCAACTTCTTCACCGAACCCAAGAATGTGTGCATCCCTGTCGGGGCTGCCTGAAACGGGTCAATTACTTCCGCCACCCAGTTTGACCGGCATCTTCTGATCAACATCCAATTTCTTGGTCAGACCTTTTGCCGATCCTTTGACCCAACCTTTAACGCCCATCTCGAGCCGGCCTTTGTTTGTAAGGGCATTGAGGCCCATCTTGAGGCCGCCTTTAAGAAGCGCTCCGGCATCGGCCTCAATGTAAATGGGGCTTTCCACCTTATCGTTAGCGGGAACGGACAGAGTCTCATCGCTCTCGGTGCGGCCCACCTTCTCGCCATCCACCAGAATATCAAGACCATAACCCTTCACCTTGATCGGGAATGAGTTGGGGTTGGTTACGCGCACGGTGAACCCGATCTGTTTGCGGCCGTCCTTTCCATCTTTCACATCGCAGCAGCGCACGTACTCGATCTTGGGTTCGAGGAACTCACCGCATGAGGCAAGAAGCAGCACAAGTGGGCTGAATAGGAGTATCTGTCTTAGAGTGTTCATGTCATTTTCTAATGAGGCTGCAAGAAACTAAATTCGACCCTGATCATTGCCTGTATGTTCAGGCGAAAAAAATGGCGGACGAGAAAGGAAACACCATGCAAGGTAGCGCCTTGCTGGACAAGGTGATAAACTCAATCAGCGACTCTATTTATGCCAAGGATACAGAGGGTCGCCATTTGGCGGTGAACGCCACTGGGGCGCGCATGTTGGGCTACAGCATACTCGAAGTGCTTGGTCGCACAGACTATGAACCTGTGGGCAGCGAGGCGCGCTATTGGATGGAACAGGACCGCGAAGTGATGCGCAATGCTGAAGCCTTGAGTTACGAGAACAGCACGGTCATCGATGACGAGGCGCGTTTCTTCCACACCCGCAAGATGCCTCTGTTTGACAACGATGGCACCGTGGCCGGGGTAATAGGCATCAGTCAGGAGATAACCCGCCTGCGCGATGCCGAGAGTCAATACAGGTTCATTTTTGAGTATGCGCCTGTGGCTTTATGGGAAGAGGATTTCAGCGGAGTGGCGTCCATTTTGAACGTATTGCGTTCCGAGGGTGTGCAGGACCTGAGCACTCAGTTTGCATCAGATCCAAGGCTCCTTCTTCGTATAGTAGACACGATATCTGTACTCGATGTGAACCGCGAGGCCTTGCGCTTGAGCGGGCTCACTGCCAAACCTGGAAGTATGAGTGACCTGCGTAAGGTGATCAGCCCGCAGAGTCTCGAGCTTTTCAGCAAACAGTTCGTGGCGCTTTTTGAGGGAGAGCTGATGTATCGGACAGAGACGAGCGTCATTACACCTAATGGCATCAAGGATGTGCTGTTTCAACTCAATGTTCTGCCAGGCCATGAGGTTGACTTGAAAAAAGTTCTGATCGCCTTGGTGGATGTGACCGCCATGAAACGTAGTGCACGTGAGCTAGAGGAGCTTCGCGAGTTGTACCGATCAGTGGTGGATCGACAGACCGAACTTATCTGTCGATTCGAGCCCGATGGCACCCTGAAGTTGGCGAACGAGGCATTCAAGTCCTATTTCGGTGGCACGCCCAGTCTCTTCCATGAAGTGTTCCCAGAAGACCAGCAATCGCTGATTCACGACCGATGTAAGCTTATCAAAAAGGATTCGGGGCCAATCGCAATGGAGTCATATGCCTATGGCCCCGATAGCAGATTGAAATGGCAGCAATGGACCATCAGTGCTCTTTTTGATGATGATGAGGTCACCATATTTCAGGCGGTTGGAAAAGATGTGACCGATCCGCGTCTGGCAGAGGAAGAATTGGCCGCCTCTGAAGAAAGGTGGCGGTCGTTATTCGCCAATTTGCAGGACGGTATAATGACTGTCAATTCGAAAGGGGTCATCCTTTCTGCCAATCTGGCTGCTCAATCGCGTAGTCCTGTCAAGTTACCTGGCCTGAATATCCACGATCTGATCACTGACGCTGAGGTGCACAAGACCGCATCTGCTTTATTAGAACGCATGTTCTCAGCTGGAGAGGCCCAGACATTCGATGTGTCGGTCAACGTTGCAAGTGGACCACAGCATTTGAGTTGTCTTTTCTCGCCTGTTACTAGCAAAGGCAAGGTGGTGAGTGCGAACATCCTAGTGCGCGATGTGACTCATATTCGAGAGAGCGAACGGAAAGTACGCGAGGCTTTGGTGGAGGGGCAGGATGCCGAACGGAAACGCATTTCGCGCGAGCTGCACGATGGTCTCGGTCAGGTTTTCACAGCAATGAAATTGAGCCTGCAGAACATGCAAGGGGCAGACAAGCATCCATGTCCGGAGACCATGGGTAGATGGCTTAATGAGTTGGAAGGGCTGGTAGACAGGTCCATAGCTGAGGTGAAGACCATATCTCGCAACCTTAGTCCTGATATCCTTACTCGTTTCGGACTCAGAGCGGCTATGGAGGACACAGTGGAGCGAGTGTGGAGCACTTCTAAAGCTGGAATTGACCTTCAATTTGTTGAGTTGAAGGAGAAATACGATGGCCATATTGAGAGTTCGGTTTTCAGGATGTTTCAGGAACTCCTGACCAATGCCCTCACCCACAGCCAGGCGCAGGCCATCAATGTGCAACTGATAGACCATGGCGATTCGCTTGTACTCACTTTAGAGGACAACGGTCGTGGATATGATTCGGCCACTGTGGTCAATGGTCTCGGTCTGCCCCACGTGCTTTCCAGAGCCGAGTTGCTCGGTGGTCGTGTGGATGTGGAGACCAAGCCGGGCAAAGGCACCCTCACCACCATTGAGATTCCAATTGCCTGACAGATGCTACGCCTCCTAATAGCTGATGACCACGAGATGATCCGTAAAGGGCTGCACACCCTATTGCAACATGAGCCGGACCTCATGGTGGAGGCGATGGTGGCCAGTGGAGAAGAGGCAGTTGATGCCTGCTCTCAAGGGGGTGTCGATGTGGTTCTAATGGATCTTCTTATGCCCGGCATCGGTGGGATTGCGGCAATTGCTGCAATAAAAGCGCGGTGCCCTCAGGTGCAGGTTCTGGCAGTGACCATCAACGATGAGAAGCGGTTCATACGCGAAGCCATTCAGGCCGGGGCGGCCGGATATATCCTCAAGCACAGCACCAAGGATGAGATACTCGAGGCCATTCGGAGCGTTGGTCAGGGCAAGGCCTATTTCAGTAACGAGGTGACCGGAGCCATGAGCGAAGTGATCGGGTCGCCTGGTTCGGTGCTCACTCCCAAAGAGCAGGATGTGCTACGGCTGGTGGCGCTTGAACTGAGTAATCAGGAACTGGCCGACCGCTTGGGCTGCAGCCTTCGTACCATTGACACCCATAAGTGCAACATATCGCGCAAACTGGGTGTGCGCAATATGGTTGGCCTGATCAAGTATGCCATCAAGGAAGGGTACAACTGAAGGAACTCAGTTTCTAAGGTCGCGGCCCCACATCAGTTTATCGCGTAGAGTCTTGAAATAATCGTCATCAGGAAGGCGCACCAGTCCGATACTGAATGGGGCCCTACGAAGCCGAAGCACTGTATGGTCAGACACTGCCATACTACGCGAATCGAGGGCGACAAGCACATCCATGCCGCTAGGACGCAGACGCAGTTCCAGTTCCACGTTATCGGGTATCACCAGCGGGCGGACGTTCAGGTTGTGCGGTGCAATGGGCGTAATGATTAGCTGTCGGCTCTCTGGAGCTACTATGGGGCCTCCTGCACTGAGGCTGTAACCTGTACTGCCTGTGGGCGTGCTCACTATCAACCCATCGGCCCAATAGGTGCTCAGATATCGGCCGTTCAAGTATGCCTCCACCACCGTCATTGCAGCCGAAGTGCTCTTGTGAACGCTAAGCTCATTGAGCGCGAAATTCGAGTCCCCGAAAAGGCCCTCGTCCGTATCAAGGCTAACTAACCCCCGCAGTTCGGTGCGGCAAGTTCCTGCTTTGACACAGGCCAAGGCTTCATCGAGCCTTTCGGCCGAGGCGGCCGTAAGGAACCCCAGCCTGCCCAGATTGACACCTAGAATGGGCGTGCCGCTGCTGCCTACCATGCGGGCGGCTTCGAGCATGGTGCCATCACCACCCAGACTTATGAGCATATCGAACATCCCGGAACGCACTTCGGCCTCAGTTGCTGTTGTCATGCCCATGCGCGTAGCGATTGGCGCCATTGTCTCAGACAGACGAAGGACGTTGGGCCGCAACACATCAGAGACCCGCATGATGAGCGGTGCCAGCTGGGCCGATTCATCGCGTGTGCGACCGTGAACCACAATCCTCATATCCTGATCAAATATGCTTACCCACGTGCAGTCTGAATCCGTGCTCCAAATGTCGGTTCATGCTGTATTCAAAACGTATCACAACATCGTAATAAGTCACCATATCCAGACCCAGCCCACCGCCCATCAGCCACGTGTTGCTCAGGCGTGCCTTCGGGCTTATCTGGCTGTCGATGCTATAGGCCGCATCAAGATTCAGATTCATGTAAAAGGTGAATGGGATGAGGCCGAACTTGTTCGATTTGAGGAATTTGAGGTTGAGCACACGAGTGGGGAATGCGGTCCATTTCAGTGAACTCTTGAAGAGCAAGAAGTGCTGGGCATCGACCACATACAGCTCGTATCCGCGCACAAAATCATTGTGGTAGCCGAGGCCCTCTTGCAGGTAATATGATTGCCGGGCCACGCTCGATGCCTTAAGAGTGGTGCCATGCACAAAATGCCACCTGCGGTGCAATGGCCAGTATTTGTTGAAGGTGACATAGGCCGAGAATTGATCGATGTCTGAACCCACAATGCCCAGACCGTCTTTGCGGAAAATGAACTCGAACAGATAGCCCTTGAGCGGATAGGAGTTGTAGTCGCGCAGGTCGCTCCTCAGGTTGTACTCTATGGACATGAACCGCACATGGTCCTTGCCGTTGGCCAGATAATGTGGGTTCAGTTGAGCCACTTCTGGGGCGGTCCACACCTCGCTGTAGCCTATGAGCAGCTTGTGCACATTGTACAATTGCGGCCTGAACGATGGCTCAACGTATGCCTCGATGTACTGTTGAGCATGATCGTCTGATCCATTGTTTAGCAAGCGCTTGTTATCGGCCGATGAGTATGTCACCTCGCGATTGCGGGCATACTCGGCCCCGACTTCGAGACCGAAACGCTGCTTGCGGTCAAGGTAAGGGAAGCTGTATTCGAACCCGAACTTCCAGTTATAACCGAACCGTGCCTCTATCTCCAGGATCTCGCGTCTGCCCCTGAAATTGTTCCAGACCAGGTGCAGCCCGTAGTCGAGCCTGTCCAGTTTCCAACCGTTGTCTATCCACTCCGGAATGTTGCGGTCGGCAACTTTGAAAATGGGGATAGGAAACACGTACCACCGCTCCTGCATGCGTATCACCACGTCGATGGTGCTATCAAGAGGATTGATACATGTATCGATCTCCACGAAGTTGAAAAGGTTCACGTTGCGCAGATTGCTACGCGACCGCTCCATGTGGTAGCGCAGCGAATCGAGGTGCAGCCTGTCGCCCGGGTGCATGGTCAGCTCACGGTTGATGATCCGGGGCCGCGTTATCTTGTTACCCTGTATCTCAACTGTGTTTATCCTATACTGGTGCTGTGCCAACAGCGTGGCAGGTGCAAGCAGCATAGCGGCCATGGCCAGCCGCTTCAGGGCAGTATGGCGCACATGACTCAGCGTATCAGATATTGATGTAGCGCATCAGGGCATCGTAGCGGTCCTTGATGTCGTCAGGCTCATCAGTGCCATGAAAACTGCCTGCTACGCTGTAACCATATCTTTCAAGAGCTTGAATGACAGGTGTCTGATACTCACGGTCGATCTTGAGGGTCAGTTCCATCTTATCGTTGTCCGACTTCTGAAAGATGTATGAACTGAGAATCTTTGCCCCGTTCGACTCTACTATATGGGCCACTTGGGCCAATGAATAATCGCGCATGCCCATCTCCACAACGAGGATACCTCCTGGTTGATTCACCACCGCCAACTCATCGAATTTGTTGAGCAGGTCAGGCATGGTGATGCAGCCTATGTATGTGCCATCAGCATCCACAACAGGCATGATGCTCAATTCTCGGCCCGATAGGGTTCGTATCACATCATAGATGTGCTGATCGGGCGATACGTGAATGTCAACCAGGCCGCCTTCGTAGCGCGACATGGGCAGATCAAGGTTGTTCTCGTCCACCACCACGTCCTCGCTTATGATACCTATGAAGCGGGTACCATCGGCCACTGCAAGGTGCGACACCTTGAACTCTTCCATCCATTCCAGCGCCACATGCCCGTTCTCAACAGGCCTTATGGGCGGAACGGTCTTGGATATGAGGTGACGTGCTATCATAAGGCGCGCAAAGTAAACGCGCACCGCCCGATAAAGTTGTCATCAGTTGAGCGTCCGGCTCAGCTCTTCATCACCTGCCTTTTCAGCCTCTTTTCCTGACGCTTCTGGGCAGCCTTGTTGCGGTCATAAACCGTGAAAACACGACTTATGCTGAATCCGAAGTGTACATCGCCTTTCCACCACAGGCCATTGGTCTCGGTAAGAAAAGCCTTCTCAATGATTCCCCTAGAATTGGAAAAGTAGACCTGAAAAACGTGTCCTCCGGTCTCAATGTCGAGGCCGATGCTAAGGGCATCTTGCACTTGTTCGCCATTGTAGAGCGAATTGATCTGACCGCGAGGGACCCAACAGTATTCAAGGTTCAGTGCTAGACTGCCGGTCAGTTTGGCACGACCACCTGCCATAAGGGCGAATACCGTGTTGCGGTCGTTCTTGGCGGCCACAAGGTTGCGGTGTACAATGGTTGGGGTTAACTGCAACGAGAACCTATCAGAGAATTTGCGGGCGATCAGGATCTGGTAGGTGTAGAAAAGGCGCGAGCTGAAGTAGTTCTCGCGGGTCTCATCAGGCCATTTTAGGGTCTTTATGGCGATGCTGGTGAAAAGGGTCACGCTCAACGGCATCTTGCGCTTTCCCTTGCTTTGGCGCAACAGCTTGTATTTGAGGTAGCCATCGTAGGTCTTCTCGAACGAACTGCGGCCTATACCGATGTCAAAACGGTCGGTGACACCATACTCAAACCCGAATCGGATGTTGGCATTGTCAAGTCCGAAGTATTCATATGGTCCGCCTGTGAGGCGCCCGAAGCGGTGACTGATAAGAAAAAGCAACACGCCCTCGCCATTCGTCTCAATGGAGTGCCCGTTGATAAGGCGGGTAGTCTTGAAGGTGGCCGAAGCAAAGTCGATCTTCTCCTCCTTCTTCTCCATTTGATCCAGTTCGCTCAGAAGATCATCCTGAGCAAATGAGGCCATTGGCAGCCAAAAGGCGGCCAGAATAAGAGCGGCTACTATTCTTCTCATGTTCACTTGGTCATGGGTTTGTAATCCATGTCAACGGTAACCTCCACCACTGGGGCGATCTTATCTTTCACAGGGCTAGGTATCTCAATGTTGTGATCGGCCAAGGTGATCTTGAACTTGCAGGTTCCTTTTATCCCACTTTCGCTCACCACAAGCGTCCCTTTACCGGTGTAGTTCTTTTTCACACCGTGCATGTCGAGTTCACCCACCACTGTGGCAGCATAGGTACCAGGCTTGTTCAGGTCCAGGTTTTCCTGGATCTTCCCATTGAATTTGGCATTCGGATACTTGTCCGAGTGCACGTACTTCTCGTTGAAGTGTTCTTGCATAAGTGCTTTCTCGAACTCGAAACTCTTCATCAGAACACTGAATGCCATGCTTTTCGTACCAATATCCAGAATACTGGTCACTTGACGGTTATTGGCTTCAATGTTCTCCAATGGGGCTTCGGAGAAAAAACGGATAAATCCCGAACGGGTACTGAATTTCTGCGCCTGTGCAGTAATGCTCACAGTCAGGATCGCGATGGCTAAAAGGGTCTTTTTCATGATTCTGTTGGTTGATGTGTCTGCGCAGCCAATTTCCGTGCCTTACAGGTACCGATGTCTTCTTGTTCTTTTATCGATGCGTCAATTATCTTGTGCTCCCTTTGCTATCCAGCTCTGAATGAGCAGTTTCTGACACTGATTCAATTCGGTGCTGCCGGCTGGAGGCATGTCTTGATTGATGATGAGTCGTAGGTTGAACGAGCCATTGTCCACCTTTGCTTTCACTTGGGCATAATTCTCAAGCGGGAAACCACCCGATCCGGGATGGCAGCCAGCACAGTTGCCCTGAATGATGGGCAGAATGTCGGCCGAGAAGCTGACAATGGCTGTGTCGCAGGCATTTGGGTCCGTGGGGTACAGTTCCTCTTCGTTATCGTAATAGCAGCCCACGGTGGTGCTCAGCGCGAGCATCAGAAGGGCGGCTATAGCAAGGGAGTGTCTCTTCATTTTTTCAGTTGTTGGGGGCTCCGGCATTCACCCATTTCGCAATCTTGGCCCGCAAACAGGCATCTAGCTGGGCCTGCCCCAGGGGCATGGCCGTATAAGGAGAATCGTGGTTGAGCGACCCCATGAGCCTGCCATCGAGAGCAACAGCCGAGGCACCCGAATGCGCACTCAGGTCAATACTTCCGCTAGGGGATGCACCTGAATGACAACCAATGCAGTACGTAGAAAAGATAGGGGTCACGGTGCCACTGAAAGTGACATTGGCAGTATCGCAGCCGCTACCGCTATCAATGCACTGATTGTTATGTGCGCCTTGCGCTATCCAATCATATATCAGATCAATCTGAGCCTGAGATAGTGTGATACCCGATGACGGAGGTGGCATCAGGTCGTCTTGGTCATTCTCAGTTATCACCTTGTAGATTTTGCTTTCGCCAGGATTACCAGCTTCAATTCCATCCATTATCCCTTCGTATGAGTCGAATGTGAAACCCTCGGTATGCACGGCCGCATCGTGGCAGCCATACATCGCGCAGCTGCTTATAAAAAGTGGAAGGACATCATTGACGAAATACACCGTGTTGGTGTCGCAGATTGAGTCAGTGGTGAGTTCCTCCACAACAGTCGGAATCTCATGCTTGCAGCTTTCGGTACCCAGAGCAACAGCCAAGGTCAGAAGGAATGCGGGGTAGATGAATCTTTGTTTCATGTTCATTGAAGTATCAGGCAGTCCATCATCACCACACTGCCGAATAGGTCGTCAACCCCGGTGCAACGGCACTTGAGGCGCACGGCAGCACCTACCGAGGCTTTGGTTGCGTCCTGACCTGCTTTGAGGCTAGCCTGCACACCACCGCCCATGCTGCCCTCCGCGGCCAGTATCACCAAAGTGGTGGTATCGCTAGTGGCCTCAGCCGATTCGACCGTACCACTCACCTCCAATACTCTTCCGAGGTAATCCTTGTTAGCCTTGGCCGTATCGGTGCTGAAAACGGTGTACACCTCATCAGAAGTCACTTTGGCCGTGGCCTCCAGATCACCGATGTCGACATTGGTGCGGGTGTATTCGTTGTAGGCGTAGTACCCGCCTCCGGCCCCGGCAATAGCCAGAACCACGAGGATAATGATCAGTCTGTTACTCAAAATGATGGATGGTTAGGCTTGTGTCGAGCCAAAAGTAAACGGGCACCGCCATTAATCGGTGCCCATCACTAAATCTCGCTATGGATTCAGAAAGCCGTCAGTACTCATCCTCATTGAAGAAGAAG
>Ga0169931_10010879_pt1 | contig 12908 bp, 13 predicted proteins | sample Kivu_15m_20L_FD_129675 | JGI IMG/M metagenome (GOLD analysis project Ga0169931, IMG submission 129675) | Freshwater microbial communities from Lake Kivu, Western Province, Rwanda to study Microbial Dark Matter (Phase II) - Kivu_15m_20L... | ecosystem: Environmental > Aquatic > Freshwater > Lake...
GAGCGTTTCTGGGAGACGAGTCGCAGCCTTCGGTACATCTTTTTTGCCGACCCGGAAGGGGTCATCTACCTGGGCATCCCGATCGGCGCCAACAACGGCAGCAGCGAACTGCTGCTGACCCGACGCCTGGAACTGCCGACCGATATGCAGCGGCGCGAAGGCAACCCCCTGATCCGCCAGCACCTCACCCCCGACGGCCAGGTCACTGACGTGTTCGTCCCCCTGGTCAGCGGCGGCCGTTTCCTGGGGGTTCTGGCACTGGGCATCAATCCCAACGAGACCTTGCTCGCCAGCTCGGCCCTGACCCGCGAGGTCACCGTGGCGGTGTTCATCTCGATCTGGGTGCTGGTGATCCTGGGGGCTGTGTTCAACGCCCTGACCGTGACCCGCCCGGTCAAGGAGTTGCTGCGGGGCGTGCGCCAGGTGGCCCTGGGCAACTTCGAAACCCGCATCGAGCTGCCTGTGGGTGGGGAGCTGGGCGAACTGCTCGAAGGGTTCAACACCATGGCCACCGAGCTGCAGGCCTACAAAGCAGCCAACATCGAAGAGCTGAGGGCCGAGCAGGGCAAGCAGCAATCGCTGATCGCCACCATGGCCGACGGGGCCGTTCTGGTCGACCCTGACGGCACGATTGTGCTGGCGAATCCCACCGCCAGGCGCCTGTTTCGCTGGGAGGGCCGCAATCTTGAAGGCAGCCAGCTGATCGCCGAACTCCCCGAGCGGCTGGCGATGGAGCTGCAATCGCCGCTCGACAGCGTCATGGTCGGCGGCCGCGAGGGCGGCGACGTGCGCTGCAGCTTCGGCGAACCCGCCCGCACGTTGCGCATCGTGCTGCAGGCCGTGCGCGATGTGAGCGGCGAAAGCCTCAAGGGGATAGCCGTGACCATTCAGGACCTGACCCGCGAGGTGGAGCTGAATGCGGCCCAGAGCCGCTTCATCAGCAACGTGTCCCACGAACTGCGCACACCGCTGTTCAACATCAAGAGCTACGTCGAAACCCTGTACGACCTGGGCGATCAGCTCAGCGATGCCGAAAAGCAGGAGTTCCTCGGCATCGCCAATGCTGAAACCGATCGCCTGACCCGGCTGGTCAACGATGTTCTCGACCTGTCACGGCTCGAGAGTGACCGGGTCTGGACCCTTGAACCCCAGGACATCGGCCCTGCGATCGAGCAGACCCTGCGCACCTATCGACTCAATGCCGAAGACAAGGGCGTGTCCCTGGCCTTCCAGGCCGAGGATCCCCTGCCGCGGGTGCTGGGCAACTGGGATCTGTTGTTGCAGGTGCTCGACAACCTGGTGGGCAATGGTCTCAAGTTCACAGCGGCCGGAGGCTGCCTGATGTTGCGCGCCTATCCCTGGCCAGACAGTTGCGAGCTGCCCGAGGGAGAGACGGCCAGCGCAGACAGCACCGACTCGCCCAGCTGCCAGCTGAGCTCGCCGTTGCCGAGGCTGCGCATCGAAATCGCCGACACGGGCTGCGGGATCAGTGACGCTGACCAGGCCCGCATTTTCGAACGGTTCTACCGGGTCGAAAATGCCGTGCACACCGAGGCTGGCACGGGGCTCGGGCTGTCGATCGTGCGGGGCATCCTCGACAAACACGGCACCAGCATCCGCATGGTCAGCGAGCCGGGGGTGGGGACCACCTTCTGGTTCGACCTGCCAATGGAGGGTGCCGACGCCGACGAGCTGCGCCTGCTGGCCGAGCGCCGCCAGAACGACGTGGCAGGCGCCCTGTCTTCAGCCCTCGTCGGCAACCCCGCGCACGATCCGGGCTAGCTCGCTGCGCTCGTCGGTGGTGACCCGGTGGGGCACACCGCTGATGATGCGCTCGAAATTGGAGAAGGAGTCCTTGATCTCCGGGCCATTGCTGGTGATCACGAACTCGCGGATGCCCTTGTCGTGCCAGGAACCGCGCATCTTGAAGACGTTGAGGGCGCGGGCCATCTCACCGCGGATCTCGACGTACTGCAGCAGCAGGATTGTGTCGGTGATCGTCGAGATGTGCGAGTCGGTGATCGAGTGGCTGCCCATGAACTCCTCGGAGGTGTTCGTGAAGAAGCCGGCGATCTCCTCCTGCTTGGCATACCCCGTCACACCGATCACAAACTGGCGGAAGGCGTTGTGGCTCACGCCACGGGCCAGGGCGCTCAGCGAGTCGATCGCCATGCGCGAGGGTTTGAACTGGCTGATCTCGGTCTTGATGATCTGCAGGTGATCCTCCAGACCCGTCGATTCGGGATAGGCGCAGATGATCTTGAGCAGGCCGTCCTGCTCCATCTGCTCAAAGTCGATGCCCCAACTGGTGGCGTTGCGCAGCAGCTGGGCACGCGATTCTTCATAGGCGAACAGAATCGCCCGCTCCTTGGAGCGGCAGGCATCCTCGACAAACTTGCTGACCAGCAGGGTCTTGCCGGTGCCGGTGGCACCGGTGGCGAGGATGATCGAATCCTTGAAGAAGCCGCCGCCGCACATCTCGTCGAGCCGTGGCACGCCGCTGCTCAGGCGCACGTTCGAGCTGCGCTGGGTCAGACGCATGGCCCCGAGCGGGAACACGCTCATGCCATGGCTGCCCATGGTGAAGGGGAACTCCCCCTTCATGTGGGTGGTACCCCGCAGCTTGAGAATCTCGACCGTGCGGCGGCGGCGCTCGCCCTCGAGCACGTTGCGCAGGATCACGACGTTGTCACTGACGAACTCCTCGACGCCGTAGCGGGCGATCGGTCCGTACTCGTCGATGCGCTCGGTGGTCATCACCGTGGTGACGCCAATCTCTTTGAGCCGGGCAATCAGCCGGAAGATCTCGCGCCGCACCACCGAGACGGCGTCGTACTGCTGAAACACCGCCGTGATCGAGTCGATCGCCACGCGACGCGCCTTGTACTTGCGGATGGCGTAGTTGATCCTCTCGATCAGCCCCGAAAGGTCAAAACTGCCGGCCACATCCTGTCCTTCAGGGTCGGGCGAGGCGTCGAGCAGAAACAGCTTGTCCTGCTCGACCATCTCCTGCAGATTCCAGCCGAAGCTGGCGGCGTTGCGCAAAATATCGAGCGGCGACTCTTCAAACGTGATGAAAATGCCGGGTTCGTTGAACTGGCGGATGCCGTTGTAGAGGAAGTTCAGCGAAAACACCGTCTTGCCGGTGCCGGAGGTGCCGCTGATCAGGGTCGAACGCCCGATCGGCAGGCCGCCGTGGCAGATGTCATCAAAGCCCTCGATCGCCGTGGGCAGCTTCTGCACCTGCAGGGGGGCTGGCATCGAGGTGGTGGAACTGGGATCCTGCATGGTCATGGCTGCTGCCGCGGAACCGGGACGAATGAAAAGGTGGCGAAGCGTGAACGGGGTGGTGGCCGGAGCGGGTCAGGGATCGGAGTCAAGGATCGGACAGGCCGAAATCGACGGCGGGTGATGGGGACGGCAAGGCTTCACCACCCAGGGACTCGTCGCTGAGCTCTTCATAGAGCAGGTCCAGACCGATCAACACCCGTTCACGGTCGGAAAGGTCACCGATGATGCGCCGCACCGGTGGTGGCAGGATCTTGGCCAGAGTCGGCGTGGCCAGGATCTTGTCCTCCTCGGCGAGCTGGGGATTTTTGAGCACATCGATCACCTTGAGCGCATAAACCCCGCGAAACTCGGTGTCGAGGATGTTGCGCAACGTCTTGAGCGCCCGCATTGAGTTGGGCGTGTTGCCGGCGACGTAGAGCTTGAGGATGTAGGTCTTGCGTGGACTCATGGTGCAGTTCCTCAGTTGGAGGCCTCGGATCCGCCGCTGAGCGGCAGGGTGATCGGAGCATCGGGGGGGATCGAACGGCGATACATCTCACAGAGGTGGGCCATCACATCCAGCAGGGCCAGTCGGTAGTCCTGCAGAAACTCGGTACGGTGCCCCTCCAGCTTGAGCTGCTTGGTGAAGCCGTCAATCAGATTCATGTGGATTTCCACGGTTTTGGTGATCGGCAGATCGCTGAAGAAGGCGGTGTTAACGAAGCTCTCCAAAGCCTGATTCGCGGCGGCCGGATCCCTGAAGTAACTCAGCAGCAGATCGCGGTAGGTCCGCTGCAGGGAGTTCAACAGATCGCGCCGTTCGCTTTCGCCCAGCTGCCGCAGAAACCGTGCGGGATCCCGCTTGTAAAACACGCCAAGCAGCCCCAGGCGCTCCTTGAGGCGATTGCCCAGCTTCCAACCCTCGGACAACTCGGCGGCGGCGGGATCATCCGGGGTGTTGCCAGAGCCTTGCAGACCCTGGCGCAGGGCGCGGGCAAAGGCGGCATCGAGGCTGTAGCTGAGCTGCTCGAGCTGGTCAGGGGGCAGATGCACCTCCGCTTCGTGGTATTCGGTTCTGCCACTGACCGCACCGATCACCACGGCCGGCAACCGCAAACCTCGCCCAAGCCAATGGTCGAAGAGTGAGGAGTTCAAGACGCCTTGCTCGATCAGCACCGCATCGGCCTCGGCCAGCCAGGGGTCCAGTGCCACGGGATCCAGGCCCTTGCCTTGTTCCAGTGGCAGGGGCGGTGGCGACAGGCGATAACGGCCACCCCGCAACCACAGGGCACAGGCCTGCTGCAGCCGTGGATCAACCACCAGGAAGGCAAGGGTGAGCTGGGGCTCCTGCATGGGCAAGACGCGCCGACCAGACGGCTGACCAAATGTTGACGAAAGGAACGGCAAAGCCCGAGGATTGTTGTTTGTCTTCCGATTGCGCGCGCCAGGCCCAATCGGTGGTCGACAGCAGTCCATGGTTTGCCCCATGGCGCGAGCTGACCTTCCAGCCTGGCCGTCCCACGCCCCCATGACTTCCACACCTGCCCCCTCCGAGGCTTACGCCATCGTCGAGACCAGCGGCCAGCAGTTCTGGCTGCAACCTCGCCGCTACTACGACGTCGACCGCATCGGCGCCGAAGTCGGCAGCACCGTGTCCCTGGACAGCGTGCTGCTTGTGAACGACGGCAGCAGTGCCACCCTGGGCCAACCTTTTGTCGCCGGTGCCAGCGTCTCTCTCAAGGTGATGGAGCATCGCCGCGGCCCCAAGATTCTTGTTTACAAGATGCGTCCGAAGAAGAAGACTCGTCGCAAGAACGGCCACCGTCAGGAACTCACCCGGGTGATGGTCGAGTCGATCACCGTCGGCAGCAAGAGCTTCAGCTGAATCCCGCCCTCCTGTCCTCCCGTCTGACCCACTGATCTCCCATGGCCCACAAGAAAGGCACAGGCTCCACGCGCAACGGCCGCGATTCCAACTCCAAGCGTCTCGGCGTCAAGCGCTATGGCGGCGAAACCGTCAGTGCCGGATCGATTCTGATCCGTCAGCGCGGCACGTCGGTGCTGCCCGGCGTCAACGTCGGCCGGGGTTCTGATGACACCCTGTTCGCCCTGGTTGACGGTGTTGTCAGCTTCGACACCATCAAGCGCGGACTGCGCAGCCGCAAGCGCATCAATATCGCCGTCGGCTAGACGGAGCCTTCCGGGTCTGCCGCCCAGAGGCGGTAGGCCCTGGTTGTGATCAACCAGGGGTGAAACACCTCGATGAAGCGGCTTTGCAGCGTGCGGAAGAACCGCTCCACAAGCTCAGGCTCATCGAAGTGAAAGGGGTACTCCCCCGCAAAACCTTTAAAGAAGTACCAGTTCAGCAGGGCCGTACCAGTCGGGGCCATGCGGCCGGCGAACAGGTCCAGCTGGGCCGCTGGGTCACTGAGGTGCTCGAGCACATCCAGGCAGACCACGGTGTCAAACGCCCCTGGCAGCGCTGGATCGTCCAGATCCCGGTAGCAGTGCAGCCGTGTGCCCAGCCCCAGGGCCTCTGCCCTGGCGGCCACAAAAGCGCGGTTGTGCGGGTTCAGGTCCACATACCAGACCGCCTGCACATCCGGCAGCGCCGCAGCGGCCAGGGCATGGCTACCAATGCCACCGCCGAAGTCGAGCACGTGACCGCGGGCGAACCGCTGCTGCAGCCGCAGGGTGTCGGCGATGTACTCGGCACTGCCCAGGTGCCAGGCCGCCAGTTCCAGCAGGTGCGCCGTGCCGACGGTGTCCTCGTAGAACTGACCCACCTGTTGCGGGTCAAAGGCGCCGGGATGCAACGCCGCCAGATCCTCGGTGCTCTGCGGCAGGCGCCGGTCGAGCTCCTCAAGGCCGATCTGCAGATACGCAGCCAACTGCCCGCGCAGATCAAAGCCATCGGCCAGAAACCGCGCGATATCCAGTTCGTTGGCCACAGGCGGGGATGCTGATCGAGCCAACCTACGCAGGTGTCCCCGGCTCGCCAGCCACCTGATCAGCCCAACTCCGCACCATCGCCCGGCACCGCGAGCCAGCGCCGCAGCCAGGCGGTCAGGCCATAGAACGGCAGGGTGTCGGCCAGGGCCGCCAGGGCCTTGAACAGGTAGCCGCTGGCGATGAAGCTCAGCAGTTGTGGCAGCACAGGCAGCTCCGACCTGACGGGCAGCACATGGGCGCCGTAGTGACTGATCAGCACGACAGCCGTGGTGTCGACCAGCTGACTCACCAGGGTGGAGCCGTTGTTGCGCAGCCACAGGGCCTTGCCCGAGCTGAAGCGCTTCCAGAAATGAAACAGCCGCACATCGGTGAACTGGGCTGCCAGGTAGGCCACCATCGAAGCTCCGACGGCGCCAAAGGCCAGACGACGCATCTCAAAGAAGGTGGCATCGGCGGGGGCGTCAGCGACCCCCGGCAGCACACCCCCCAGCCACAGAATCAGCACGATCCAGCCGTTGAGCAGCAGGCCGACCCAGACCAGCTGCGAGGCCTTGTCCTCGCCCCAGATCTCGCTGATCAGGTCGGTGCACAGAAAAGTCAGTGGATAGGGCAGGGCGCCGACCGCCACCACGACCGGCCAGGGGCCGATGCTGCCCAGCTGCAGAAAGCGGGTCAGGCCCAAGATGTTGAGCATGGCCATCGTGCCCAGAAACAGGCCCGAAAGCACCAGGAAAGCCAGGTCGCGGCGTTGCTGCAGGGTCATCGCCGGCGGGCCATGGGGGACACTCGTCCAGGCTGCCGAGGTCCTTGCCCATGCGCCACCCTGAGGAGACGGGGCAGAGCCCAACGCCTTTCGGCTTTCTGGTGCTCGACAAGCCAGCAGGTCTGACGTCCCATCAGTGCGTGAGCCGGGTGCGAAGGGCCTATGGCCTCAAGCGTGTCGGCCACGGCGGCACACTCGATCCGGCCGTGACCGGCGTGTTGCCGATCGCCCTGGGGCCCGCCACCCGCCTGCTGCCTTACCTCGCTGGCGACAAGGCCTACCGGGGCGTGGTCCAGCTGGGGCTGACCACCAGCAGCGACGACCTCGACGGCGAGGTGTTGCAGCGCAGACCCTTGCCCAAAGGCCTGCAAACGGAGGGTGTCGAGGCCGCACTGGCGGCGTTCCGAGGTCCGATTCTGCAGGTGCCGCCCCAGGTGTCGGCCGTGCATGTCGATGGTGAGCGGGCTTACCAGCGAGTCCGACGCGGCGAGTCGTTGGATCTGGCTGCCCGACCGGTCACCATTCACCAGCTGACCCTGCTGGCCTACGACCCCAGCACGGGACACCTGGAGCTGGACGTGCGCTGTTCGGCCGGCACGTACATCCGTGCCCTGGCCCGCGACCTGGGAACAGCCCTGGGCACCGGTGGCGCCCTGGCCAGCCTGCGGCGCACCATGGCCCTGGGCTTTGCACTCGATGGTGCCGTTCCCTGGGAGTCCCTGGATCCGCAGGCGCTGGCCCAGGGGGCACCCCTGCCCGCGCTGCGATCGCCCCTGGCAGCCCTGCGCCATCTGGCCCAGCAGCAGCTCGCCCAGGAGGAATGCCCTGGCTGGCGCTGCGGGCGCCTGCTGCAGGCCCAGCAGGCGTGGCCGCCAGGCACCGCTGTGGTGATCACCACCCCGGCCGGTGCGCTGGCAGGGATGGCCCACGCCGCTGAAAACGGCACCCTGCAGCCCAAGCTGGTGCTTGATGCAGCGGGGTAAGCGCCATGGCCGGCCACAGCAAATGGGCCCAGATCAAACGCACCAAGGCGGTGGTCGATGCCAAGCGGGGCGCCGTGTTCACCCGCCTGGGGCGCGAGATCATGGTGGCGACCCGTGCCGGCGCTGACCCAGCAGGCAATTTTCAGCTGCGCACGGCGATCGAGAAGGCCAAGGCCGCCGGTGTTCCCAACGCCAACATTGATCGGGCCATCGCCAAAGGCTCTGGCCAGGGCCAGGGCGGCGGTGAACAGTTCGAGGACGTGCGCTACGAGGGGTATGGACCAGGCGGGGTCGCCGTGTTGGTCGAAGCCTTCACGGACAACCGCAACCGCACGGCGGCCGATCTCCGTCTGGCCTTCAGCAAGCACGGCGGCAAGCTGGGGGAGACAGGCTGCGTCGGCTACCTGTTCGAGCACCGCTCGGTCGTGCAGCTCGCGGGCGCCCTGGACGAGGAGGACCTGCTCGAGCATCTGGTTGCCCTCGAGAGCGAGGGGGGGCCAACGGTGCTGGGCTACGCCCTGGGCGACCCGGACGGGGCAGAGGTGTTCGCTGGCTTCGCCACGCTCGAGTCGCTGCAGGACGGGCTGCGCCATCGCGGCCTGAGCGTGGCCAGCTGGGACCACCGCTGGATCCCCCTGAACGCCTGCGAGCTGCAGGACCCCGAGCAGCTGATGCTCTGCCTGCGGCTGCTCGATGCCCTCGAAGGGCTCGACGATGTGCGCAGCGTTGCCAGCAACCTCGAGGCTGATCCGGCGCTGCTCGAGGACCGCCTGAGCTGAACAGCTCAGCCCCGGCCCCAGGCGTCGCGGTCCACGATCAGGGTGACCGCCGGATGCCGATGCAGCCAGCTGGCCGGCAACTGGGGCCCGGGCGGATCCTGCAGCAGCCGTTGCAGCACTGGTGCCTTGGCAGAGCCGGTCACCACCAGCAGGACCTGGCGTGCCGCCAGGATCTCTGAGAGGCCAAGGGTGATGGCCTGTTCTGGCACCGCCTGGGCGCTGCCGCCAAAGGCCCCAGCATTCTGGTGGCGGGTGCTGGCGCTCAGGGTCACAACGCGGCAGCGCGCGTCGGCTGCACAGGGAGGTTCGTTGAAGCCGATGTGGCCATTGAGGCCCAGGCCCAGCAACTGCAAGCCAATGCCCCCGGCAGCAGCCACCGCCGCGCCGTAACGCTCCGCCTCGAGCAGCGGATCGCTGGCCAGACCATCGGGCAGTTGCAGGCGCGCGCGTGCCAGGCCCAGGGGAGCCGCGAGGTGCCGTTCCATGGCAGCGGCAAAGGAAGCCGGATCAGCAGGACCCAGGCCCACATACTCGTCCAGGTTGAAGCTGCGCCAGTGGGCCCCCAGGTCCAGGCGCTCGGATGTCGGCAACCCCTGAACAAGGCGGACCAGGGCTGCGTAGACGGGCTCCATGGTGCGACCGGTGGCCAGCCCCAGGGGCAGCTGCGGGTGCTCTTGTCGGGCCTGCAGCAACAGGGCCGCCACCCGCTCGGCAACCGCCGCCCCATTGTCCAGAACCTCAGGGTCCGCGATAGGCATCCAGCTGGGTCCCTGGGTAGTAATGGCTCAGGATCGCGCTGTGATCGGCGCCACGACGGGCCAAGCCGTAGGCCCCCCACTGGCTCATGCCAATGCCGTGACCGAAGCCACGGCCGCTGACCATCAGGGTCAGGGCAGCTGGCTCCTGCGGCTCAGGCCAGCCCGAGGGAAGGGGCGGCAACGGCAGCAGCCCCGGTTGCAGCGCCTGCGACACCGGCTGGCTCTGGATCGCCGGAGCGGCCGCATCAGCGGGCTCCTTGACCAGCGCCAGCTCCACCTGGGTGCTGCGCAGGCCCAACCGTTGACGCAACTGGGCGCCGCTGAGCACCAGCACGCCCTGTGGACCTTCCATGCGCACCTGGCGCACCCTGCCCGTGGTCGTCCGTCGCAGCACCGTCAGGTTGAGCACCCCCCCGGTTTCGGCAAACAGCTGCTTGAGCTGATCGGGGCCGAAGCGCTCACTCCAGCGTCGGACAGGGCTGTGATCATCGAAATCGGCAACCGGCACCAGATAGGGCAGCTGTTGGGCCCAGAGCTCGCCGCTGGCCTCGGTGGTGCCGCCACTGCTGCTGTGAAACACCGCTTCGATCAGGCTGCCGCTGTAGGTCAGCACCTGCGCGCGGGTGGCGGCAACAGCGTCGCGGGTGCTGTCGGTCTCGCTTTCGACCCCCCGATAGACCTGGCTGGCCACCGTGGCCCGCAGATCAAAGGGGTCGGCGGGACGGCGCAGCCGCAGGGCATAGGTGCGGGCCGCCACAGCCTGGGCCCGCAGCGCCGGCTGGGGCCAGCTGGCGGGCATCTCGCTGCCGACCACGCTGGGTAGGTAGGTCTCAAGGGAGACATGGTTGATGGCCTGCAGGCCGCTCGCCAGCCGCACGACCTGCAAGCTGCCCCGATAGCGGCGCTGCTGAACCACCACAAGGCTGCTCGCGGCCATGGGCTCGAGCCACAGCGGCCCGGCCAGGGGCGGCAGGGGCACCCCGTCCAGCAGCAGGCGCAGACCGGTGTCCTGCAGCGGGTCGCCCTGCACCAGCAGGGTCTGACCGGGAGTCAGCAGCCCCACCGGCCGTCCGGCGCCATCACGCAACTGCAGGGGCTGATCGCTGGCCGCCAGCGCCAACGCAGGGCTCTCCTGCAGCAGCACCCGCAACACCGGGTCAGGCGCCCCGCGCGTCGATCCCGGCTGCTGGGGGCGCAGGGCCAACTGCGACGCGCCGGCGGGCTGCGCAAGGGCAGTCAACGGCCGCCAAGGCAGGGCGCAACCCAACAGCAGCAACGGCCACAGCCGCGACCAGGACCGACAGGAGACGCGCAACACCGCCTCAATCCGTGCAAGCCATCCATTGTGACCGCCGTGGCAGCATGCGCCAGAGGCACAACAGCCGTGCAGGTCACCTTTTTGGGCACCAGTTCGGGGGTGCCGACCCGGGGGCGCAACGTCTCGGCGGTGGCACTCAGGCTGCCCCAACGCAGCGAACTCTGGCTGTTTGACTGCGGCGAAGGCACCCAGCACCAGTTTCTGCGCAGCGATCTGCGGGTGAGCCAGCTGCGACGGATCTTCGTCACCCACATGCACGGCGACCACGTGTTCGGGCTGCCAGGCCTGCTGGCCAGCCTCGGACTGGCGGGAACCTGCCCGGGCATCGACCTCTACGGCCCCGACCCCCTGCGCGACTACCTCGAGGGAGTGTTGCGCACCAGCTCGACCCGCATCGGCTACCCCCTACGCACCCACAAGGTCCGCAGGGCAGCCGAAGAAGGCACCGTGGTGTTCGAGGACGACGAGCTACAGGTGCGGTGCGCTCCGCTGAACCACCGGGTGCCGGCCTTTGCCTACAGGGTCGACCAGAAACCCAGAGCCGGCCGCTTTGACATCGAGCGGGCCCGGCAGCTGGGCATTCCTGCCGGTCCGGTCTACGCCGAGCTCAAGGCGGGCCGCTGCGTCACCCTCGAGGACGGCCGCATCATCAACGGAGCCAGCCTGACCGGTCCGGACCGACCAGGCGCCAGTGTTGTGTACTGCACCGACACGGTTTTTTGTGAGGCGGCTGTGGCGCTGGCCCAGGGGGCCGATCTGCTGATTCACGAGAGCACCTTTTCGCACCGGGAAGCGGAGCTCGCCATGGCCCGCCAGCACTCAACCAGCACGATGGCGGCCCAAACCGCCCTGGAAGCCGGCGTCAGGCAGCTGGTGCTCACCCACTTGAGTCCGCGCTACATGCCCGGGAATCCCCAGGGCCCCGACGACCTGCTGGCCGAGGCCCGGGCGATCTTTGCCGGGACGATCATGGCCAGGGATTTCCTCACCCTGGATGTGATCCCACCTGAGTAGGCCTGCAACAGTTCACGTGTTTCTTGCCCAGAGGACCCTTCTGCCGTGATACAAGGTCTCCGTTCAGGCTTCTTCCATGGCCCGTCTCCTCTCGACAGCAGTCCGCGCCGTTGGTCGCGCCCTGCTGCTGCTTCCCCTCGCTCTGCTGCTGGTCACCGGTTTCGGCCAGGAGGTGTGGGCAGCCCAGTGGAGCACTGATCAACTGACCGTTCCGTCCAATCCTGAAGGCACCCAGGTGACGTTCAGCGAGCAGGAGATCAAAGCAGGCCGCAAGCTGTTCAACAACAGCTGCGGCGAATGCCATGCCGGCGGAATCACCAAGACCAACCAGAACGTCGGTCTTGACCCTGAGACCCTGGCCCTGGCCACCCCGTCACGCGACAACGTCGCGGCCCTGGTGGATTACATGAAGGACCCCACCTCCTATGACGGCGAGTACAGCATCGCTGACGTTCACCCGAGCCTGCGGAGCAGTGATGTCTTCGTCAAGATGCGCGACCTGGACGACGAGGATCTTCGCCTGATGGCTGGCTACATCCTGGTCGCACCGAAAGTTCAGGGCATCCAGTGGGGCGGCGGCAAGATCTATTTCTGATCATCCCTTCCGCACGATTCAGAACGACGCCAGTCACTGACCCTGCCCAATTCCTCAACAAGACCCAGGCAAACTAACCTGGGTCTTTTTTGTCGGCAGCGACCTTGCATACCATGCGGCCAATTTGAACAAGTGCACCAACAGCAAATTGCGACTATTATCCATGAACTAAGGCTTCGTGTTGTGAACCGCCGCGCCACCCCCTGCAACGTTGTCTTGGCTGCGTTGCTGGGCCTGCCCTTTGCAGCCGTGGCCCAAAACGCGCCCAACATTGAGCCCCTGGGCAAGGAAGGCATTGCATCAGAACGAATTCGCGAAGCCGGCGAACAACCTGATCGCGAACAGAAAGAGCAACGCTTGCTCAAAGACGAATTGCGCGATGCAGAAGGGCCCAGCTTTCAATCCCTGTTTGGCATTCCCCTGCGCAAAGAGGACTACAAGCCCAGTCAGCAAATTCGCTGTGACGCCCTGCGCCA
>Ga0169931_10010880_pt1 | contig 12908 bp, 20 predicted proteins | sample Kivu_15m_20L_FD_129675 | JGI IMG/M metagenome (GOLD analysis project Ga0169931, IMG submission 129675) | Freshwater microbial communities from Lake Kivu, Western Province, Rwanda to study Microbial Dark Matter (Phase II) - Kivu_15m_20L... | ecosystem: Environmental > Aquatic > Freshwater > Lake...
AAATTTGTATGAGTGATTTATATTGAAATTAAGTGCTCAACACAGTACCATCGTCAACTGGCGAACTGGGCTGAAAGGCAACCACACACGATCTACCTCGTAAACCTTGTCAGAAGCCTTAGTGATCTCTATTATTTATCGTTTATAAGCTTTATATGCTCGGCGATCACACAACGAGCGACAGCTAAAAGTATAAGGGCCGCTCAGTACCTGAGTGCCAGGAAGCAAGCGACTCCGGCTCGAGTCCAGGCGTCCTAATCCTTGTTGCTTGGAAGTTCGAGCATGAGGCAATAGTTCGTCGAGAGGCCAGTCGTGGCGAGAGTTCCGGAACGCGATAGCACTTTGTAAACAGGACACTCATAAATGCCACTCTCGGGCTTTTTGCGGTTCCTCTTCGGAACGAACCAGATGATCGGCATCTCAGTGTAGAGTTGTTTCGCTTTCGAGTCATCAAGAACGTGGGTTGTTCTGTTCCAGCGAGCACCTTCCATAAACAAACCATATGTGTAAGCACCATCTTCTGGTTTGTCGGTCACTTCATGTGGTGCAATATCGTCTATAACTTTCACTTCAAACGAGAGCTCGTCGATAGCGATGATGTGCTTTCTGGCGTAATTCTGAAGCGTTGCAGTGAAAAAAGCCTGTGGGAACATGAATCCTGAAATCCAAAAGGCCGCGGGTGAGCCATTATTAATCCACTTTGCTAAGAAACTGATGCGATCCAATAAGTCGACCATCCAGGATGCGAGTGGCTTTAGAGACAAGAAACCTTTGTCAGCCCACACAAGAGGCACTTAATTGTCGTAGAGACTGCTTCCCATCTTTTCGAGATCCTCAGACATGACAACCTCGCCGACAAGGGCTCTTTAGACGTTCTTTAGTTGTGTATTCATAACTCGCAGTAGGTTGTTGTACTTAAGCGCTTCTTAGTTAAGCATGGTGTTTAGGGACTCATTATAATCGGTAGGGTACTTTATAGCAACCTCGTCAAGCTCGAAATACGCTGGTACTTTGCCTTGAATATTCAAAGCAATTTCACTAATTACTTACTCTCTGGTCTTACCACTACCACCACTTGTTCTGGGTTGAATAGACAAAACATTCTCAAGAATGACTCTTGTTTCGTTTTGGTTTGTGATAATTTCCGCGTTTTCATGAAGACCGAAGGCTTCAGGATGGGGATTCAAGGGCAGAGAAGAAATGTAGGCAACATAGTCTTCTTTTGAACCCTCGGGGATAACTTTGTAAAGGCCAGAATCAGATAGACCGAAACCGTCGTTCAAAGAATCAGGGCAAACGAAGCGCTGAAGAATGGACTTTATTAGACGCACGTCTTTGTCATCTGTTACACGGCCTCCATAGTTGATTTCAGCTCCGAGAGTATTCAAAACCTTAAACGGAATTTCTTCGTAGTTGTCTAGGAAAATCTTAAGTTGTCTTCGACAAACGTCAAAATCTTCATATGTGAAAGCGTAGGGAATGTTCCAACCGATTGCACCGAACTTTCTGCGATCCTAAACGATAGCATGGAAGAAGGAGAAACAGAAAAGGAGCTTTTTGTAGGCACCTGGATTGCGGGAGTCATTGAGTGACTTGTTATCAAAGCCTTCATAGTTTTGAAGAAGGTTCTAACGAAGGCCTGTTGGTGGCTCCATTGTCATTTTCACGGAAGTCTGTAAAACAGAGACTGGGAAAGATGGGGAGGGCATGGAAGTTAACCAGATTCTGAAATCAGGGTGGTTAGTCTCTTGTAATCCATCCACAATAGCTTCAAGTTTTGGCATCCAAGACACAGATAAATGGCAGTTTTAAAGCAGAACCCACCAGCCTTTTACCATTCCATTCGCAATTTTAGCCTCAGCTTTCTTAGCCTGGCCTTGTCCGAGCGAAATCATGTCTTGTCGGTTGGTCATGTCCATCTCCTCACACAACTTTTTGAACGAAGCAATCGGGTCAGAGCCAGAGGAGAGAACGAAAATGAGTGGAGATACATTAGAAGAGTCCTTGTAGCACGAACTCAATCTGAAAGTCGGAGGTGTTATGTACTGCTTTCCGATTTGCTCGGTAATGTAGTTTTGCAGTGCAGCAGTAATCTTGTCTTAACGAATAGCTTTAAGCACTAGCATCTTTTGAAGGCTGTTAAGCTTAGTGTTCCATTCGCCAGGAAGAGGCTCATCATGAGCGTCGGGAGAGTCGAAAATCTTTTTGAACTTTTTGTGGAAGCTGATGAAGTACTCAAGTATACCACGGAACGCGGGTAGACGAGAGTCCATCGTGAAGAGCTGTTTGTGAACTTACACCCACTCAAGATCATCTAGCCAGTCAGTTGGATTCTGCATAGGCTCGATCTCGCCCGATGGTCCTGCCAAGAAATACCTCCACTCGTCCGCGTCGATCTTGTTATCGCCGAACAAAATCTTCGTGCACAAAAGTAAAGAGAACAGAAGCTTGTGTCTTTCGAATAGACTTCTGCAAACATTTTGATAGAGAGATAGTGTTTGATAGTCGTTGAGATTTTGTATGCGCTCGCTAACATCCTCGCTCTGAATTGACTCCTTAACCGAAGAAGCAAATAGTCTCTAGAACCACTAAAGAGAATACTGATACATAGGGTCGATGATGTTTAAATCAACGATTGCGAAGAAAAGAATACTGGCACGATAGGCGACTCTACGGAAAGATTCACGAGTGACGTCGATTTCGCGCTCAGTAATTTCAGACTGGGCTCTGCGGACTGCAATTTCATCGCCAGTTGTCTTCGATTCATCCAAAATGTTGATGAGGTTATCGTCCTTCAGCAGGTCCATGATCTCGGCGGCATCGGAAAGGGCGGCTAAAATCTTATCTTCGAGCTCCTCCATGATCTTCGCTGACTTCGCGTTATCCTCAACGATCTGATTTTTGCTCTCCTGTAGCGCTGGTAGTTCGAGCATTACAAGCTAGTTAAGCATTTGTTCCTCGAGACCTGCGGGAGTAATAGCAAAGTTTAGCAGCGTTACTTTTACGGATGTTTCTGGTGCATAGTGAGGGTTGGGCAACGTGGTGGTCATAAAGAATTTGAAGTTCGAGTTATATGGCACATTCTTTTCTCCCACCTTAATAGTGTAGCTGGACCCAGACTTGACGACCTGCATTTGCAGGATAGGTTCAAGCGCGGGATCAAGCTCTACGCCAATGTTTTCGAGGAGTATCCATTTGCCAAACTAGATGCCGTATTCGAGATCTCTGATAAGCGTTGGATGCGATGGCTTGTACGTCTCAAGCTAATTAGTCTTGCCCATGATCTTAATAAACTTGTTGGCTTGGGTCTAAGGATCAATCATGAGGGGCCATCTGCGAGAGCCGAACATGATAATGCCGTTTTCAATTGACAAATTGTCACTAGGTAGACCGGCAACGGCCCACTGTCTGATCGTTACATCGTTACCGAGTACTTTCTTCATCGTCACACCTTGGGTGATCTTGATGCCGTGCTTCTTGATGCTATCGCGCCACAAAGTTTCTAGTTGTTCTCTGTAAACAGCAGTGAAGGGTCCAGCGTAACAAACCATGCCCGCAGCAACCAAACAGTCGCCAGTGAGCATTTCTTACTGCTTGGTGAGACTGGCTACTGTATCGGTCCACCTGTTCTTTTCGCCTTCCAAACCACCAATCATCTTTTCTGCACGGTATAGCTTCTTATGGCATTCTTCAATGTCTTCAACCAGTTTTTTAGCCTCAGCTTCAAGTCTGGCACCATTCCTGTTCAAATCATCAAGCTCTTCATTGATCTCACGCACGGTCTTTTGCTTGATGGCAAGTTCTGACATAACCACAGCAAGTTTGGCACCCATTTCAGCAGCAATAGCTCTCATAGGGTTGACTATCTTAAGCACGGCGTGATACTTTATCATAGCCGCAATCCAAACTTTAACAGGAATTAGGGCTTGGGAAGCACTCTTGATTTTTGCGTCTTGCATGGCTTCTTCACTCATGAATGGCACAACCTTCTTGATGAGTGCATCTGGGATGTTGTCCTTGTCATAATTTATCATGCTTGACAGGAAACCCTTTGGATCCTTTAAAAGTGTTTCTAAAGATAGTTTCCAATAGCCTTCTGGGTCCTTCTCAGCCTCAGCCTCTTTAGGCTTTGTAGGTCTCTAATTTGGCACTAAGAAGAAGCAGCACAGTTTGAAACAAGCTACCATACTGGGACTTGGGTTTTTGACTGTTCTAAGCTCGTAGAAGTCCTTAACATCAATCTTAGAAACGAGCTTGACGGCAGCATCGAGTTCTGGTAGGGCGGTTCCAAGTTCAGCATCGGCATTATCTTTTACAGCCTTGACCTCTGCAGCTTGCGTCGCCGCAGCTGCTTCTTCGACTACGACGACTGATTTTACGGCTTCAGCCTTCACCGTCTTTTCTGCAATAATCTTTTTTGTTTCCTCAACCTCTATTTGAGTCTTAGCAAGAACTGGTGCATCCGCCTCTAGTTTCCGTTGAAGCTTATCCACTTCAACAGCAGCATTCTTTAGCACATCAAGACCTCTAGCTAATCGATTTCTGTCTTTGTTTACCTTGAATCTTTAAGCTGCCAAAATCTTTTTATATGTCGACAGTAATTCAAGGTAAGATGTTGGTGTAACGTAGTTTATTCTTCGCATAGACTCTTTGAATTCTTCTGATTTTTACTCGACAGATTAATGCATGATCTTGAATAGTTCAATACAAGCATCTTCATCAGTTCCCAACTGCATGTTTGCATCAGGGTCTTAAACGGACCCTCTTGCCACATTTACTAAAGCCTCAGCAGGCCAATTTGTAAACCAGTCGATTGTGGAACAGTTAACTAGTGATGGGAACATTCGAAGTCGAGATCTGAAAACCTCACCGAGTGGTGACATCGCTATAACCATATGGATATTTGCCTTCACTCTATTAAGGTAACACTGGAACATGTTCATCTTAGATAGCTAAAGGCCTTTTCTCGTGCATTCAATTCTACCGATGTTCATTATTGGCTCTTCATCTTCAGCTTTGTATAGCTGAGGGACATCGCCGGAGTTTAGAACAGTGTTAATATCCTCAAGCATATTTTCGTTGATAATCTGAGTGTCAACAAAAAGGAAAGTCGTGGGTTTAGCTTGGACACCACCAATCATAAGTACTGTCTTCAAATTGTCACGCCAGTCCCTCATTGAGTATCCTTTAATAACCTCGATTTAGAATTGTCTGTATGAGCAAATGTAGGTCGCAAGACGAGCTAGGGATTATCTGCCCGAACCACCAATACCAAGTAAGAGTGCATTTCCAAGTGGTTATCTTAGGACTCTTGCGATTCTCGCAATATGATCACAAGCATCTAAGAAGAGAATAAGTTTCATCTAGCTCTTGCTAGTGCTGTTGTAATCTTCCAAATACTCTTCAATCTTTTTGACCATTGCAGTGAGGTTATTGATAATTTAGTAAGGTCTGTTTTCGCCATCCATTCCGAAAGCAAAGTCACCAAAAATAATTCTGTCGTTGTCGAAAATCTAAGCTTTAGTCAAGTTGAACTTTCTTTCAGCTTCAGTCATTAAAAGATCAAGCAGAAGCTCCTTGTCTTGATCGTTTATCATACGATCTCCGAATACGCGTTAGTTCTCGTGTACCCAAAGTTTGACTAGGTCGAGTTGAGTGATTACAAATTTAGTGCTCGCACTGCAAACTCCTTAGAAGATTTTCGACATATCACGCAGGTTGAAGGTGTAATGAGACTTAGCAGGGATTGGTCTCAACTTTTCTTCAACGCCATTATAGACGATTTAAGTAGCATCAACAATTTTAGATGTGCAAGTTTTCACATCATCACTGAATACTCCGAGATACTTGTTCACGATCTTACTAAAGATCATTTCAATACTGTTGGCATCGAGTACGTTGTAAGTGATGATGTTATAGTGTCTTTGTAGCCTCTGGGTCAAAACACTTCTACCACCTCCTGGTGGGCCCATAGCCGAAATAAAGATGATATCCTATATCTCCATGTACTCCTTACTCAGTCTGTTATACCAGCCTTTATGGTCCATCCATTGACGAAGGAGCTCAATCGGCGGCTGCGCACCATACTCTTCCTTTTTAGGCATGTTGAGATCGTCGATGAAAAGAATAAGTCTCTTTCCAACGGGTGGGCCGTATATACCCTTTCTTCTCTTTTCAAACTTGGTATCCATAGCGTCCTGAGTTTGATTAGCGGAAGTTTGAGCAGAAAAAGTGAGAGGAACGGCGGAAAATTCTTCAGGCATTTCTAAATTGACAAGGTTCATAATGTTTACTGTCTTGCCAGTTCCGGTTGGTCCAGGAGCGAGCACATGCTTCTTGTTCTTGAGCAAAGTGCCTTTGATGTACTTCATTCGGATTGAGTCGAACGTTGGTACAATTATTTCGGCAAATGCTGCCTTATTATCAATAGTGAACGCTTCGACTGTTTCAGTCCAGTAGATCCATTCTTTCTTGTCAATGACGAACTTATAATCGTAGCAGGTTCCATTTTGAGGGAACTTGTATTTATTGTCCTTGCCCATAATTTCCTTGAGCTTGCTGTTGAATTTAGCGCGACCATCCAGAGTTGTCGTGCATCCGATGGACCAAACCATGCAGAATATGAAAATGCCCTCAATCATGCCTTCGAGATCTTCCACCTCCTCTGCAGTTACTTTTTTCAGCTCTGTGTCCCAATAAGGCACCAAGTAACAATCCATTAGGCGCAAGAAGGACTGTACGAGGTTGTTGTCGACGGTTATCACTGGCTCTGGACAGCTCTTCCTTACAAAGGCAACCAAGAGTTCCAAATATTTCTCGAAAAGCTTATCAATTATCGGAATGGTTTGCTTCCTCAGTTTTAGAGGTGGTGGTAACATTTCAATCCAAGACTTAACAAGAGGCATCAGACCGAGAGCGCTGGGCTCCATATAAATCATACCGCAGCGAGAAACAGTAGCCGGTGAAGCGACAGCTAGATCCTCAACCTCGAACATCATTGTCATGTGGGCGGTCAAGTTTATGATGGCGCCCGAGTTAAGACAGAGTTTCTTGTTGTCATCGAGCACTGTGTTCATGGACTCAATCCAAAGAGCGTCGACTGGGCCGTCAAACATGATCCAATGCTTATCGAGAGTCTAATCCTTCGATGCTTCTGCAACCAAGATAGCAGCTATTCCATCATTCCACTCGCTGGTGGCCGGGTCTAGTCCTCCGTAAAGTTGCTCCATAGTGATTGACTTAGGGTTCAAAATATGGTACCACACTTTTTGGTAATCTCCTTGTCCTTTAAGCGCACTCATAGCGTGAGCAAGCATTTTGTAGGTTTGTGTCTTTCCACCACCAGTCGGTCCTACAAGCATCAGACCATGACGGACCTAAATAGTGTCATATAGTTGAATGACTTTGTCGAGGAAAGATTGTGCTGGTTGAAGCTTGTGCTCGGCACAAGACTTTTTGATCTAGACCATTAGATTTCCGTAATCGATGTCAGGCTTTTTAATACCTGGGAACAAGTCTTGAATGATGTTTTCGAAAAGGGGAAGATCGTCTTTCAAGAATTTCGGCACGTTGACGTCTCTCAAGGCTCTGAGAAGAAGTTAGTCTTCGTTCATATCTGGTGTTGCCATTTTTAACAGACCGGCTGCATTGATGACGGAACGCACCGCACGCATTCCGTAGTCATAATGATCCTGAGAAGATAGTTGTTGCGAGCATAGTGAAAAGGTGGTTACCATCTTGTTTGAAAGCATCGAGGCCTTGATGAAACCGAAAGAGTAAAGCATAATCTCTCCAATAAGCCCATAGTCTGGGACCATCATAGCAACAGGTCTGAAAAGAGCTTTTAGATTGTCTGGCAGCTCGGTTCTTCCAGCATAACCAGGGTTCATCGTAATAAACACACAGAAAGTTGGCTTGAGTTTGATTTGGGACTCTTCAAATATTATTTCTTTGTCTTGTCTGCCCTTGGCTCCAAAGAGAATCAACAATTACTGTGCGATGACAGACAATACCTCGATGTTAATTCTGTTGAACTCGTCAAAACAACACCAAGCACCAGCAGCGGCTAAACCCTTGAAGAAGTTTGCAATCATGTTGATTTCCATGGTGGGAGAACAATTAAACACGACGCACTATTTTGCCAGGGCTTTCGCAAGATCTTTTGTAGACTCTGTTTTACCAGTGCCAGCTGGTCCAGCTGGAGCACCACCAAGATCAAGCTTAAGTGCGCCCATTAGGGTCATGTAACATTTATCTGTAAGAGGAGTGATGACTAGCCTCTGTGTATTTCCCAGATACTCATAACCATAGGGAAAGTTGGTCTAGATACATCTTACAAAGCAATTGTCTTGCGTCCAGTAATATCGAAGTTGTGATATCCATTCGAACGCATTAATGTCTGTTATCTTGTCATCTTTGAGTTTCCTGATAACCTCTTTAGCGTGCACATCAATAACAATAAGAGCACCAAGAGTAATCGACTGGAGCTTAGTTAGTTTTTGTCGCACTAGAGCCACAGTATCAAGGAGCTGAGCCTCAAGAACTTCTAAGTAATCTGAGACGCCTTTTGCTCCATTCTTGATCATCGCCTCTTCAAGTTCAGAAGTCCAGTGTACTTATGAACCGTTGAGGACACACTGACCAGGATGCTTTTTGATCCAATCAGTTCTAGCTTGATTTTTATAGTCCTGGACTGAGTAGGATAGCACATCTCTTATAGTTGTGTACATCATATTTTCGACTTCACCCATCCAGTCCTCAACTTTTTTGTCTTTTGGATCAAGTCGACCTGAAAGTGGAATACACTCCTTTTCACCTGAAAACATAGCAGTGATTGTTTTGTCTGCTTCAAATCGAAGTTCAGTCATATTTTCAAAAACTTTTCTTAGATGAGATTATACTTTCTCAACATCTTTCGTTTGCGAAAGAATTTCAAGCAAATCATCGTTGGAGAGGAAGTAGAAACGTGCGAACACGGCTCTCTTAGCTTCAAGATATTCTTTTAAACCTTTTTGAACGCGGTCAAGATCATTGTTGCACTGCTCAAATCTTGCAAGCAAAGTTTTATTGTCACGAGTGCAGGATTCCAGAGTGTTGGGCACTTCTTTGGTTACCTTAATTACGTCTCTCCATGTCTTATCAACTCCTTTAAATCGTTTGGCTTCACCGGGTAGCTGCTTCATGATATCGGGAGAGTCAAAAATTGGCTAAAGATACTACCACTGTTTTTGACATTTTATCCATTCTTCAATTACGTTTGAAACATAAAGAAGGTCCGCGCACCACTCCTCAATCTCTTATTCAAAGGGTTTTTTGAATGGACTAAATTGGAGGGTTTAAGCGAGGGTTTAGTGCTCATCAAGGAAGCCTATAGCATCATCAAAACCAAGAACTGTAGCTGTTCCGGAATTTCTGTAAGGCTTCGTTGATAGGAAGATTTGAGTCCAGTCATTTTTCATCTTGGCCATTGATGTCTCAATATTGTATTCTTTTCCAGCACGCTCTCCAATTTCACAAATAACCTCTCTGTGTTTTAAAAGGTCCATATCGATGAGATTTTAAAAGGTCATACCTTCGTAAGGCTACACTTAGAACTTAACAGCATCGCTAATTTGCTACCAGTGACGTTCTTTCATTCCTTCCGTACGCATAGCGACGGCGAGTGGTACATAGTCTTTAAACTCTTCAACTTCGACTTTTACAGTTTCAGCAATCAATTTTATGCCCGGAATATCCTTGTCTTTCAATTGTCTAATGACCTTGTTCATAGTTTTTTCGGAATTCTCGACACATTCTTCCATAAAGGCAGAATCTAACTAATCAAACGGATCAGAGAGCCAGCTTTAATGCGACTTTCTCCAAACGTCTGTTGTTGTCCACAAATTGTACAGTGGTTCGAACTCCTTCACCATAATATTAATGTTGTCGTAGTTAGTTTCGTCACCGCCAGTAAGAGCTTCACGGTTATTGTACATTTTTGCATTCTCAACTGCCCATTGAAGCTTAGCCCAAACTTCTTTTGCCTACTAAGCAACATCCTCAAACTACTTAATATCTTGGTGAATTATGAAGTTCGCAGCCTTGACTCCAATATCGTTAACTTTCATGTCAAATTCACTTTGTTCCTATTACATGAGGTTTACGAACTTCTCTTTTTCTTTTTCCAAAGAAGCTCTTTGTCTATCTATGACGGACTTTGTATCGTTGGGTGAACCATACAATCTCCACTATTTATCGTAGTCTTCTTCGTCAGGGAACTTGTACTAGAAATCTTCCAAAATTTTGTAGACTTGCATTCCGAGCTTAATCTATCCGTCTAATTTTTCGATCTCTTAGGGGACAGAAGCCATATAGTCTCTGATAGAAGAAAGCTCCTCGATGTCTTTGGGTGAAGTGTTGATCTTGTCATTAATTTTGTAAAAAGCTTCGATAGTGCTGTTTGCCATGCGCTTTGCAATCTTGGCGACCAGCTCAATTTCATCGTTCGCAATTTTGATGTGCTTAGCAACAACAAGGTCTCGAATACTGGCGACGTTTATTTGGAACATCGACACAATGATCTAGTCTGGTATTTCAATCATCAAGCGGTCGGCCTCCTTTTTGTGGAAAATTATGTCTTTTCGAAGGCTTTCTGCATCAGGGGGGTTTTCATCGTCGTCCAACTTAGCGATCACGGCGACGGGATCAAGTTGGTACTCGGCTTTAAACTTGTGAAGAGTTTTCAGGTACTTCTCAAGCGGCTCAATCGACTCTGAAATTTTCTTTTCAAGACGTTCGTAGGCGACGTAGATCCAGGTGTTCTCATCTGGGAGAGACTTCTTGTCGTTTTTATCCGGTGCATCAGGCATCCATGGAGGTTTAATCGGAACTTTCAAGTGGAGTTTCTAACTTGACTTAAAAAGATGTGGAAGAAGCTTCTGTTCCAGTTGAAAAATCTCAAGCAGTGCAGCGAGACCGTGATCAAACGTCTTGAGGATGCTCTGGACTACGTCTTGAGGACTGTGAGAGTAAACAGGTTCGTTTTGTTCGTTCAATACCACGTCAACCAGGAATAGAGGGAACTTAGGCTTAGGAGCGCCTAGTGCCTTGATCTAGTCTGCAGTATAGTAAGTGTTGTCGACTTAGAAAGTGTCTTTTACCACGCAGCTGATAGGCAGGAACGAGATTACGCTCTCAACGAAGCGGTGAACTGACTTTTCAGTTAACTCAAGCAAAGTGTTTTCCATAACGAACCTTTGTTGAACGAGGAACTTCTTGAGTTTACTGGCTTCGTAAATCTCCTTGTTCGTTTCTTAAAGGTTAAACCACGATTTTAAGCTTGAAGTACCGCTCTGAAGTTAGTCTTGAGTTTCAGCGAAGTTTGTCTTAATAATTTCTTTGAGTTTGTTAAGCCAGGTCTCCTTTAAGTAATAACTTGTTTAAGTAATACTTGAAGTTTAAATTTGCTTGAACTCATCAACTTTCATCGTCTTTGTCACGTTAGGATTGAAGATGTCTTTTTGAGCGACATCGTTGCATTCTTTTCGTATCTCTTGCTGGGCTCGGATAACTTCGTCTTTGATCTGAAGTGTGCGGAAGCAGAACTTACTGAATTGCTTGGGGAAGTTGTGTGGCGGGGTCTTTATCATTCCAAAGTAAGGTGGCTCTTGGACTTCAGGAACAGGAGGTAGATCCAGCTTTCCAGTTATCAAATTGTTGTTTTTGGCTGTTATGTGCTTATCGAAGATGATTTTATTCATGGTTTTAGCAAAATCAACGTTAACCTCGTTCAAGAGAGTTGTGGTGTCGGCTGAAGACTTGCCACGAAGTGCCTTCGAATTTTGCGTCATGGAAAGAACGCGGTTCACCTGGTCAACCTCAATCTCAGGGATTTGGTGCTTCGGCATATTTTCGATGTAATAGTTGTACTTGATTAGGGCATCAGCGTTGATTCGCTTCTAGTAAGCTGCTCGGAAGCGGCGGGCGAATATTCTTGGGTCTTCTTCATCAAAAAAGATAAAAATACGAGCAAGACGGATTTTTTCCCTGGTGTTTTCCCAAAATCCCTCATAACGATCGGTCCTCGGCAGGTACTTCATAACTCTGAGTTTTCTCCAATAGCAAAGACCGTCCTTATCCTTCCAAAGACCCTGCGCACCAACACCGTCGCGTTGGGGGAGGCTTCCGACTGCGCCTATCCAGGCGGTTGGGACTCTTGTGTCAAAGTCTTTATCGTCGTATGCTTCGAGAGGAAGCCAGCCTCCAAGCACCTTCTCTGGATTTCTGAATTCGACGCCCTAACCATATTAGACCTTATAGCACTTACGCTTGAAAGAAGTAGCTCCTCAATGTTGTACTTGCTAAAGTCGGCCTTTTCAAAATCAGCCGGTTCTTTTTTCAAACCGAACTTTCGCTATAAAAATGAATGATCACCGCGTTTATACTTACCTTGACTGGAGAAATGGGCTCGTTTGGTTGTTTTTTCTTTGGTTTCATTGGCTCCATTGGGGGATGAGGGTTGAACCTTGGAACCTGCGAAGAGGGTAGTTGGCGTTGAAGGACCAAGCCTAGAAAGGTTAAGTATTTGAATTTAGAGTAATACGGGACAGTAACGGCCAAAAAAGACAGAGCCGATCGAAAAAAGAAGATTAGAAAGTAGCCGATTCAGCAACCATATCATCGCTTGTTCGATTGAGCAAAAGAGAGTACAAAGGTGATTGCAGCGGAGAAATAAACTTGATGCTTACCTTTGTCCCGCATGGGGGACTCGCCGCCTAGTTGTTAGTTAGAGCTCGTTTGCATTTTAAACAATTTAGGCAATTAATAATTATAACTGGGCGGTCTGAGCCCTTTATAAGTGGTTTGAATGCACCTAAGATTCAAATTTTAAATCACAGCCAACCAATTGAATTAATCAAACAAATCAACCT
>Ga0169931_10010881_pt1 | contig 12907 bp, 11 predicted proteins | sample Kivu_15m_20L_FD_129675 | JGI IMG/M metagenome (GOLD analysis project Ga0169931, IMG submission 129675) | Freshwater microbial communities from Lake Kivu, Western Province, Rwanda to study Microbial Dark Matter (Phase II) - Kivu_15m_20L... | ecosystem: Environmental > Aquatic > Freshwater > Lake...
AAAATAATATTAAGATATTCCAAAATTCTAAATTATATACTTATTACTAGATGCTTTTGTTTATAAAATAATTTTATTCTTTATAAAAAACTAACAGAATCGATTTATTTAATGGCTAAATATGATTTTAGAGAAGGTTTAGAAAAAGAAAAAATCATTTACGTAAATAAACATTGGGATTGGCGCTCCTTTTTTTCTTATATTGGCTATATGTTGTTTACATGGGGATTTGTTGTTGCTTGGTTTATCCTTTTTCAATTCGCTTTCATTTATCATCCACTGATTTCCGTATGGGTTTATGGATTCTGCTGGCTTACATTCATAATTATCCTTGTTACATTTGCAATTACTAATTTGGTCAAATATTACAATGCAAAGAAAAGGAAAAGACTAGAAGCTCAAAGACTTGACACAGTCGTAGAAATGCAAAATCTTGCTCCGAATAATATGGAAGAAAGAGATCGAGTTGGGAGAGTCGGAAACATTAATAATGTTGAAAATCTGGATGGAGTTTGATAAAATGATATGAAAGAATATTAATAACAATAGATAATGAGAAATATTAAACACTAAATTTTTTCTATTTTAATTTAGGTTTATATCAATCTGGTATCGGGCTTAAATTATGTATATATACTTGTGGAATTTTTAATTATCACATTTATGTATTTTAAATAGACTCAAATAAAAAACACAATCATTACACTCAGTGTTTGAGTTAAATGAATTTTAATTCCTTTGGTCAATTATCTTTCGTACCTATTTTAAATTAAATTTGTGTTTAATTATTTTTATATTTTATGTTTTTACTCCCTTAAATTTAAAATAAATTGGCCGTCTTAAAATGTTTTACAAATTACAAACCATATATAAACATAATAATCTTTATAAAATATAGTCTTCTCTACTCCTATTTAATAATGACATTATTTGTTATCTAATAAATTTTGCCACTCCTAAAAATTTTATTTATATATAAATTAGTAGAATAAGATATTATATTTATCATAAATGTCTAATCCACATGATGATTCAAATAAAGAACCTATCAAACCTATTTCTAAAGGATTGAAGGTCCAAGTACAAAGAATCGTATCAGCCGGAGCTACTTTAGAAAGTACAGTAGAGGCTATTACAACAAACACAACACAAGGCAACCCAGGAGGAGAATCAGAAATTTCGAAATTGAGAATCACCGCTACCCCTTTCGTTCCAAAGAATAGAAGAGTAGATGGTGCCTCAACTACTACAAAACCTACAACAGAAACTGAGACTAAAGAGACCTTGAACACTACTAATACAAGTACAACTACAAACGTAAGTAGTAATTTAAATCCGATGGGAGTGTCGACAGGAGCGCCAAGTTCAAATTATCCTTCAAGTAAGAATTTTAATAAAATAAATTATTTTTCAAAATTAGAAGGAGCTTACGGTCCTCAACAATCTTATATTCCCTATACTTATTTGAACCCTACTCCTATGTATCCTACACATGTCCAGCCCCATATGCCTATAATTTCTCCTAACAAAGTAGCAGGAGGTCAATTTTTTGGAGGGTACAATACAATCCAAGGAGTACCACCAATGACTATGCCCCCAACTATACAATATGGGCAATATCCTATGTATCCTAATCAACCGAAATACACACCTATGGGACCAACTCATATAGCCACACCTAGTACCAGCACAATTACAACTCAACCAACTATTACAACCACAGCAACCAATTATGCTTCACTTGATACAAAAAAGAGCTCATTCAACAAATACGCTCAGCCTTTTTATCCCAAAAGTTTTAAACACGATGCAACTCCAACTACTACCCAAGTAGAATCAGAGCAAAAAGTAGAAGCCAAGGTAGAAACTATTTCAGAAAATAAAGTGCCTGAATACAAACCTGCAGAAAATATTGAACAAATGAAGAAGGAAACACTTCCACAAGTTCAGGTAGAGCAATCAGTGAAACAAGTACAGCCGGTTGTTAAAGAAGCTGAAATATCAGTTTCAGTAGAAGAAGTTAAAGAAATCAAGGGAGAAGTTAATCCACCTTTACCAGAAGAATCCAAAACATCAACAATAACTACCCCATCGACCACAACTACAACTCCGACTGTAACTGAACCTCCAAAACCTGAAAAGAAGACTAAATTAGATAATCTATTCGACTCAGCTCCTACATCTACAAAAGCAAAAACTCAAGTAAAAGATGTTAAGAAAGTGGAGAAACCAGCAGCCACTATCCCTGCATCAACAAAACCAAAACAAGGAGATAAAAATAAATATTTCGAAGAAATGAGCAAAAAGCTACAAAAACAACAAGCTCTACAAGAAATAAAACCGAAACCAGTAACTCAACAAAAAAGAGAAACAACAGAAAAAGAAACTCCTTTAGAAGATGGAGAAAGAAAATTCGAAGAACCTCAAACAACACTAACTGAAGAAAAAGAAATGGAAGAGGTAAAGACTGTAGCAGAAACAGAAACAAAAATTGAACAAGAAGAAATTTCAAAAGTTGAGCTTGAATCAGAGCTATCCGAACGCGTAACCAAACAAACAATTGAAAGACACTACTTCTTAGTAAATGAAAATAAAGAAAATACAGTTGAATTCAAAAAAGTAAAGCACATATACAGCGTAGATTACATGCTATCCTTGAAAGACTGGAAAATCTGCAGAGAGGATAAATTACTCACTGACATGCTAAAGGACCATATCAAATTGATGAATACCGTTTACGAAGAAGAAAGACAAAAGGGTTACAAGAGCCACTCAAAGAGAGAATCTAAGCCTATGACTTCAAGACAATCTACAGATATGACCAATACCTTCCAAAGAAAACCAGAAAAAGAGGAGATCAAAAGACAGTCTAGCACAACAACAACTACAGAAGGACTTCAAAGATGGGGAAGAAAAGACATGAGCGAAGCTGAAAGAATGGCACAAGAATTTAAAACTAAATTAGAAGAAGAGAGAAAGAGAGATCCAGTTAGAAATGATTTAATAGAATTTTTAAATATTCTTACCGTTGATAATTATGACGAAGTAAAGAAACAAATCTATGACAAAATAAAAGACGATGTAGAAGATCAAGGAAAATTCCTTGAAGTCATTTTTAAAAAGGCAGTAAATGAAAAAGCCTTTGTATTTTTGTATTCCAGGCTATGCAAAGATTTAGACAAGGAACTTCCTCAAAAGTCAGAAAAAGTCGCAGAAAGAACTAGCAGTGGAAAACTAGCTACAAGACCATCAATTATGAGATCAAAGCTTCTTGAAAAATGTAAGGAGATTTTCAAAACTGACCAAGATTCTAAAGTCGACCAATACATAAAAGTTTCAGATCCTGAAGAGAGAGAAGCCAAAATGAAAAAATTTCTGTTAGGTAATGTAAACTTCATCGGAGAACTGATTAATACTAAGCTCCTTTCCAAAAGAATCGTCTTCCAATGCCTTAATAATTTATTCTCGAGAATCGAAAAATCTGACGAACTAAACGCCTTCTTCAGACTAATCAACATCGAAGCGATTGTGATCCTCATGGACAAATTCGGAACACTTATAAGCAAATACGATACTAAGACAAACCCTGATGAGATTGTTGAATTCTCAAAGAAAATTGACGAATACTTAAAAAGATTAGAAATAATCGAAAGCGACAAGAACATTCCAGGACATATCAAATACAAAATTATAAACTTAATCGAGAAAAGAAACAGAGGGTGGGAAGAAAGTAAAGTCGATAAGACAGTCCTAGCCCAAGGAAAGAATCAAATCAAGGAAGAATATGAATCAGAACAAAGAGGCTCAATTAGTGGAAAATCTGGAATGAAATTGGATCAGCAGCAAGTAAACAGCAAAATCAGAGAGGATTTATACAATTGGAGAGAGCATTTGAAATCTGGATATGGCTCCAACGATTTTCCTTGGGAAATCACCGAGACTCTTGTAAAGAAGAACAAGAATACAATCGGAGAAATTCTAACTGCTTTCAGCGAAGCTTGTATCGACTTCACTGGTAATAAGGAAGATGTAAAATATGCCTACCAATACATAAGAGAGGTCATCTCATATTTCTTTAAAAGACTCCACATCAACGAGAAAAACGAAATCAACCAAGTCGCCTTTTTCTGGTTAGAAAACATTTCAGATATCTCTCTAGACAACAATTTATTGGTTAACATCTGGGGAGGAGTTATTTATTTATTAGATTTCTACGGTATCTTCTCTTATAAAAACATCGATGAATTGACAAATCTTTCAGAGGATCAGCTGAAGGCCATATTTGAAGTTATCAAATATGCTTTGGATTATTTTGAAGATGAACAAAAAGAACAAAAGAAAAACGAGTTGTTGAACATCCCTCTAATTATAGCAAACAAAGCTTTGTTCCAAAGCATAGTATAAGATAATTAATAATTTTATTTTTATAATATAAATAAATAAAAAATAATCTTTTAAACTCAATTTCGATTTTAAAACATCTAAAGAAAATATTAGATGCCATTTTTCTATATTATTTATAATTCTAAGAATTATTATGATTTTTATCCAAAATTTTTAATATAATTACTAATTAATTTTACTATTTAAGTATTTATTAAATTTTATTTTAATTAAAATCATGATGTGCGGAGGATTCGGTCAAGTAAATACTGCAGACGAGACAACAGTCGAGTTAGTCAATTTGGTCAAATCAAACGTTGAAACTCTACTCGTACAAAATTTCAATGTTTGGGAGCCTGTCCATTTCAGAACTCAAGTAGTTAACGGAACCAACTACATCGTTAAAGTAAAGACTGACAACGACTATGTCCATGTTAAAATCCATAAACCCCTCCCTCACAATGGAACCAACCCACATTTGATAGATGCCTCTTCAGGACATACCCTAGAAGCTGATATTTAAACATGGAAGATATTATCTATTAAATTTTAAAATATATGAACAATAAAAAGAACTTTGAATTTAATTTTTACTTATATTATTTAGTATACATAAATTTTTTAATTTCTTGTTGGATTTAGATTACAGTTATTGCTGATTAAATATTTTAATTTGAATATATTACATAATTTATAGGTAATTAGCCAATATATTTTCATTCATTTTAAATTAATGTTAAATTAAAATTAAAACAAATGGAGAAAAATTCGTCTGATAAAAAACCGAGTCGACTTTTAAATTTAGGTATAATTGTAAATCTTATTTATTAAACAATAATAAACATACTATAATACTTTTATAGAGATTGAGGATCCGGGGTGTTTTTTCTCTAAAATAGTCATATACCTAGTCTGCTTATATTTTTTAATTTTCTTTATATATAAAATGTTGGTACCAGAAACAGAAATTCCACAAACAAAATTGAAAAATTAAATGGTTTACAATAATATAACCAAAAAGAAATTTAAAAATGGAATATTCGAATACTTAAATTAAGAATAATGTTACTACTTATATAATCTCAATCAATTAATTAATCAATCTATAATTACTATTAAAATAATTTAACAAACATATTAGTATTCATCCCCATCCATCATTCATAAGAAAATTCAAGAAATTTACCCCTCTTTATCAGAGTAATTCCAAATAATTCGAAAACTCCTCTTCTGAAAACACATTGGAATTTACTCCCTTCATAGATCCACAACTATCTTCTTTTTCTAAAATATCCCCATATATTTTTATAATCTTCTTTTTAATTTTCTCTTTTAAATTTTCCTTCGCTTGAAAATCGTGGACCACATCGAAATTAAGAAAATAAAACTGACACTTTTCTAACAAATGCTCCATGAAATTCATAACTGTATCATTTTGGAAGTTACTCTTCAAATTATCTTCGAAGTTTGTAGATTTTAAAATCAACTCAACAAAGTTGCTGACTGTTAAAATTTCCATCTCATGCAGAGAATTTTCTAAAAATTGCATTTCCTCTTGTAAATTGCAGGAATCCGCAAATTTTTTAAATTTCGAGCAAAATATTTCTATGATATTAAATGCCTTCATTAAACTAGATAAATTAAGATGTGAATGCGAATTTTCTCCAGTGAAGAAATTTATTAATACCTTGAAGGCTGTTTTGTTTTTAGGAGTTAAATTTTCTTTGTCTTCCTCTTTTAACATGTAAGAAAATTTTTCGAAGCTTTCAAAACATTTTGAAAATTCCTCTGAAAGGAGAATAAGGTTTCTTGAGTGATTACTGGTACTGGTGTTGTAAATGGCGAGTGTATTTTCTTGATTTATGGTAGAGTCCTCCTTTTTGAAGGAATTCTGAATCTTGACCAAATTTTTATGACACTCGTTGAGAATCTTAGAAAGAACGTTTGAAAAAGATTTTTTATAGTTGTTGATCATCGACAATAAATTTAAATTGTCATTGATCATGTTGAGAGGAAATTTGAGATTGACTGTTAGAAGTTTTTCGATTTTAGTGTGGTAGAAAGTTGAAAGGATTGTTATCTTGTAAACTTCTGATAGGTTTGTTTTTATTTGATTCGACTGTGAGAAGAATTGAAATTGAATTTGTGGGGATTGTGTTTGTGTATATGATTGGTTGAAAGAATTAAAGGGAGAATATGAATTCGTTTTGGAATCGGTGTTACTAGTATTACTAGAAGAAGAACTCGTTGTATTATTTGCACTTTGTGTATTCGTGTTCTAAATAGTCAAGTGGGTTAAAATTTCTTATTTAATTCTTACCTTTAAGTTCACATTTTCATAGAATAGCTCCTCCATCACATACAAAATGGTATTCAAATTATGAATATAAAATTCGTTTTTATTCGTGTGTGTCTGTGTCTGAAGCTTACCTTCCCCGTTAAAGTTTTTCTTTATAATTTCCTCAATCAACTTCTCCAAATTTTTCATTGTGCTCTCCATACAATTCTCCGAGTCATAATTCAACAGGGTAAATATTTCGCTCTGCTGCTCGTAATTGCCCTCAGAACTAAATAAATTATACAAAATCACAAATTCCTTCAAAAAATGAAATTCGAAATCTTCAATCAAACTTGCGAATACTTCATCTAACTTACTAATCTTCAAAAATTTATTTCGTAAAATTTTATCCAAAAACTTTTTTCGCATTTGAGTGAATTCCTTCAAAATAAAATTCAAATAGTTTTCTTTCTCTCTTAAGAAATTGATTGTATTCACAACATTTTTGAATTCGCTAAATTCGAATTTCGTTTTGCTTCTAAATAAATTTTTCAAATACAAGACGATTTTTTCGTTCATAAGATCCTCCACAATTTGAAAATTTTCTTTGATCGAGAACAACAAAGTCTTAGAAAAGTTTTCAGAATTTCTTTCTAATGTAACTATGTCGAATTTTATCTGCTTAAGTTTAAGAATCAACTTGAAAAAGGAATCGTCTATTAAAGATTTGTTGATCAGATTGTCCCTTTCTTCTTTTGTTATGATCATCTTGTCGATAAAAGTTTTAAGAATTTCGTTTCGAATTAAAAAATTTTGATTTTTCGTAATGAATTCAGAATTTTTTTCTATGACCATATTTAGTTCGTTTTCGAAATTTTTGATTTCGTTCATCAGGGAAGTAAACTCTTGTTCAACATTTTTTTGGCAGTCGACAATTTGCGAAAGTTTGTTAAATCGTTTTTCTAGAACTAGAGATAATTGTGTAATGTCTGATTTTAGGTTTTCGTTGAGGATGAATTTCAAATTTTCTTTAGCGAAAGCTTTTGATATTTTTTCGATTTCGAATGGGCTGTCTGACAAAGTTTGTATTGAGTGAGTAGTTGATGATGTTGAGTATGTTGATGAGGATGTAATTGAGGATGATCCAGGGGTATGACTAGTAGTATTGGCTCCTATTTGAGGATAAGGTAGAGAATTCAGTATATGATCCTTGTTGAAATAGTTGAGAGACTCAGATGTTTCTTTATTATTTATGTTGAGTGTCTTTAGTCTCTGCAAAGTTTCCTCTAAAATTATATTTTTTTATGATTATACATATAATATTTACTATGCATCGCGATAAATTTTTGTTTCGCTACGATTGATGTGCTGCTAACACCTCCTCCAGTTGTATGAGTGTTTGTTTGTGTGGGAAATTTAGTCTCTGGGTTTCTTGCATTCTCTCTATACCTATCTTTGTCTCTTTCTACAGTAGTTTCTTTATTAAAAGATGATATAGGTGACGATGATTGCTGATGTGTTTGATTTGTTGCCATTACAATTAAATTATATACGATAATTACTATAATTTATAATTAAATTAGTAATTTGAAATCATAATCAAATTTTCATGAATTATGATAATAATAATATAGACTATAATTAATACACCCATATCAATTCACAAACAGATATTCTTATTTAATTTAGAAGTAGATTTTTACTTCTCATATATAGAGTCATAAATTTATCTATTCATATGTAATTTCTTATTAAATTAGACAATCATACTACTTATGAATTTTTATAATAAAATCAATGAATAATCGAAATTTATCAACAGAGAGAGCTTATACTAGTTATGTTAATAACACTATAATTCAGAGATTTCTTCATTCAGTTCAAAAATACGCTGTGCTTTATCACATTGTTGGAATAGCAGCATACTTTTCTCTGATTTTCGTTGCTTTTGATTGGTTAAGTTTACCTAATGAATCTTCTTCTGCTTGGAAGGAGAGTAATTTACCTCACGATAATCAGTTTAGAAAACTTAATGACTTAAAAAATGTGCTGAATCATTATGTAAACGATGCTCCTATGATAGAATCTTTCCTCAATGAACATGACGGAAATAAATATAAGGGAATTTGGTCTCTTACAGAAATTTCAGAGGAGAATCCATCTACAAAAGATCATAAAGATGAGCATATAGATAAACGTGAAGATAATAAGGAAAATGACACAAAGCAAGACAATGATCCAGAGATGGATAATAAACTCGATAATAATTACGTAGATGAAGAACAAATATATGATAATGATGAGAAAAATATTTATAAGGAGGAAGACAAACCGAATAAAAATAAGAGAAACGTTAAGAAAATGACTGGATCAAATTCAGCAGTACGGTTAATTAATCGAGAGAAGGTCAGGAATCTTGAGAAAGACTTCAACATCGAGAAAATTTTCTATTCGGATAAGAAATTTTTATCAAAAGAAAATCACAATAATGGAATCCAGAGCGGAATCACATTTCAAGAGGAAAAAATAAAATCTGATTTAAATGATGAAATAGTTAGTTCTATTGATGATACATCAAATACTATAAATGATTCGCTATTTCTCGATCTTCCCTTTACAGATATAAATTCTGAAGAAAATCCATCAAACTTTCACGATCTAAAATTATTTTCTGATTTTAAACAAAATCAAGGTGAAATAAAATTATCCCTCCATGTAGAAAAGTCTCAATATTCAGAAAAAAATCTCGTGATGTATTATGAAATAAAAGACGGAAAATACAAAGACAAATGGATCAATATGAGGCAAATATTTCCGCTTTTTCTTAATTCTAATATGAATTTCAACTCCTTAGATTTTAACTTCGGGTATAATGAGGAATATAAGGAAAATGTGAAAAGAGTAAATCTTAAAAAGAAAATGAACTTTAATACAATGATATTTAAGATGAGTATGTTAAGTGTTGAAAGAGGATTCCGTAACATATAATTATATCTTAACCATACAGTTTCTACTACAGACGACATTGAACTAATTTTTCATAACAGAACCCACAGCACGATCAAAGGGAAATTAGAAATAGAAGAAATCGGATTAACTTTGTATTTCAAATGTTTTATAGACAACACAAATTATGCATTGAAGATTTCCAATTTTACCCTATTCTTAACATTTATTGGGATTGTCCATCTTTATAACACGCTGAGTTTGATAAAAAACCTTTTGATAAATAGATTGAACCCGAAATCGGTAAATATAATTAATTCTTAAAAATAGTTTTCTTTTTCCCTATTGCTAATTGATTTAAACTGGAATTCTATCATCTCTGTAGGTTGTTTTTACATCGCCACTGCAGACCAAAATTACTTCAACGATTTCGCGATGCCGTCTTTGATTTACTTCTTGAATTTTTCGGTTTTCCAGATACGCCTCCTATTTTTAGTTTGGAGAAGTCAGAATTTGAATTACGCGGATTACGAAGATGAAAATGTTCTAAAAAAGAAAATGTTGAGGTTCTATTTTAGTCTATGTAAGTTGCACTTAAATATGACATTTATTAATTACAATATAGACACATCTCTAATTGCGGGATTATTTATGATCTACTTCCTATTATCATACAAGACAATATTGTTCATATTGATAGCATCTACTTTCATTCCTCAGATAGTATACAATTGCTATGTGAATATCACAAGGAACAGTATACCTGATAGAACACTCTTAGTAACAGCAGCGAATAAGGTTTTTATACTGGTAAGAATAATTTAGTATAATTGTAATCCTTTAATATTAATAACCAGATTTATTTAAGAATGTGTCCCTTTAACGTCTTTGAGGCAAGTCCAGACTACATATACTCTACATTTATCTTATTAGTTTTAGCCTTAGAAATGCTTATACTTAAGTTACAAGCTAAGTACGGCCCCAGATTCTTTATTCCGAAATCTTTCAGAAAGGGATTCTACAATTATTATAGGTCTTTGGACGAGATTAAAGGCATCCGCAAAGAAAATGATATTGAAACAGTATGCAATATTATAATTACTAATTATATGATAATAATTAGATGTCATGTGCAATTTGTTTAAGTAATTTAATACAGTTAGACACCTTACCTTCAAATACTCACACACATAAAACCGCTCAGAATGATTTTGAAGCGCAGAACCATGGACTTCTAAAATCTTCCCAAGTTATTACACAAGATAATTTTGTTAGAAAGATGAAATGTTGTAACCTCTTATACAAATGCAGATCGCAAAAATCTGGTAACGAGAAACTAATGTTGACTCCTTGTAAGCATATTTTCCACCCTGAATGTTTAAAACTTTGGGCTGAGAAGAAAAATGAGTGTCCTGTTTGTAGAACTGAGATACCCTGCATTGAGGAGTAATCAATTTGTAAAAAGGAAGGTATTCGAAGTTATATATAGTGCTAGTACTAGTACTAGTTATAGTATATGATTTAACAAAATTTATAAGAAAATTTATGAAGAAATGTTTATAATAAATTTGTATTCAGTGTAATAGAATATGCGATGTTTATAAAATTTCTTTTAATGAAAATTTTAATTCATAATTAGATAAGTAGATGTTTCTAATTAATTTATTTCATAATATAATATTATGAAAATTCAAAAATATTTCGGATTTATTTCATACAACGGGAAATTTTTCCACGGCTCCCAATTTCAAACATCACATCATCACACTGTACAAGGATGTCTAAAAGTAAATAAAAGTCTAAAAGTTTACGAATATATTAATAACTTAAATCTAGAAATGTATAGAGGATCTGTTTCCGAAAAACATTACAGAATTTTCACTCAGGATGGCATCACGGACAGACGCAGGTGTTCATGCCTACAAAAACTCTTTCGATTTTTTTCTAAAATTCGATAATGATGTAAGCATAAAACGATAATAATTTACTCATTATATATTTTGCCAATAAATTAGCAGCCAGCATATCCAGCAAGTGTAATTAAAAATGCGATGAATAGTCAATTTATAAAACACATTAACAGGAAAAACTTCAATGAAATGAATTCGAACACACAGCAGCTTTATTTAACAGACATATTCCTATGCGAGAAGGAGTTCGATTCTAGGAAAGATCCTATAAGTAGGAAATATATTTATAAAATCAGATACAGTCCTAGTTTGATAAACGACCAGGCCTTTCTTTTCACAAATGATTTTTATTATAATATTTTTCCTCATAAATTTCGTTCAGCTGGAAAGAATCTAAATACGCACGGAAATTTCTCTATTGAGAAGATAAAAGAGATTATCCCTGTATTTCAAGGGCAGACTTATGATTACTCTAATTTCTACAAAAATAAGAATGGCGCGGAAATCGTGAACCCAGTAAGAAGAATAGACAAGATTGACTGCCTTGTAAAGGAAGATACTATATTCGGGGAGCATAAAAAAGTGTACGAAATCAATCTGACTTTTCAAGCCCGAAGCTTTTTAAGGAATCAGATCAGGTTTCTTGTGAATATTATATTGGACTATGCATGTGACAAAATAAGCAAAGAAGAAATTTGCGAGTATTTATTGATGAAGAAAGTTAATCTTAATAAAACTGCTGCTCCTGCTCAAGGATTGTATCTTATGGATCTAGAATATGATGAGAGTAAATATGCTTATCATGAGAAGTGGAATAGGTATTTTGAGGAGAAATATCTAGAGAGTAAATTAAGCAGTGAGAGGAATGGGGATAAATATAAATAATAATGTGATAATCAATTATGATAATAAGGATTTTATAATTTTTATGTTAGATAGAATATAATATTTCAAAGAATGTTAAGATCTATTTTTACAAGGTAATATAATTAATAATGTATTACTTTAAGTTAGAAGTTTATAAATAGGATGTATTTTCAAAATCTTATAAATGTATCGCACCTATTTATATTTGTTTCTTCACTAAATTTGTCACTTCTGCCTATGGAGTGGAGTATCAAATTGATGACTATCTCGTCGTTTTGATGAAATGTATTTCCCACCCAAACTTAGGTAATATTTATCACCATCACCAAGTGATAAAATATTGTCGAAATTTAAAGAGAGATAGAATGAAGCATTGTCTGATTTCTGAATATTAAACGTATCAACTTTGCCGTTTATTCTTTCTTTAACTTCATTACTGTATTTATATGTCACTATGAGGAAACCCATGATACTATTACCAGTATCCTCTTCAATAATCAAACTAATTTCATCTCCCGGTTTA
>Ga0169931_10010883_pt1 | contig 12905 bp, 12 predicted proteins | sample Kivu_15m_20L_FD_129675 | JGI IMG/M metagenome (GOLD analysis project Ga0169931, IMG submission 129675) | Freshwater microbial communities from Lake Kivu, Western Province, Rwanda to study Microbial Dark Matter (Phase II) - Kivu_15m_20L... | ecosystem: Environmental > Aquatic > Freshwater > Lake...
ATCTCGCTTATCCCGCGGACGATCAGCGGCAGCTTCGCCCGCGTCGATGCGGCGATCAGCGTGAACGCCTCCGGCTTCATCGCCTTCGGCGGCACCAACGCCTCCGGCGCCCTCACAAACGACGTCTTTGTCGGCGACGTCTCAAGCGGCGTCGTGGTCACGACGCTCGCCCCGCCCACGACCCGTCCAACCCCACGCCGTGGCAGCCGCGCATTCCGCGTTGGCGACAGCGTCGCCTTCGTGGCGGGCGGCATCGTCAACGCCACCGGCACGACGACGAACGAGAGCTGGCGCCTCGACGTCACGGGCGGCATCGCGACGTGGACACCGGCCCTCCCACTGCCGGGCGCACTTGCTCTCTTTGGTGGTGGCACCGATGCCGGCGGCAACCACGTCATCATCGCCGGCACCAACGGCGTCGACTCACTGCGCGACATCTTCACGTTTGACTTCAACAGTGATGGCGCGACGTTTCACCCGATGAACGGCGACACGCGGCTTCTCCGCTCGCGCGGTCCAGCGACGCTCTTTGTGACGGCGGCCAATCGCTTCTTCGTCGTGGGCGGCAGCGACACGATCACCGATGCCCAATGCCTAGAGCGTGAGAGCATCGATTGAGGGCCCGGCCCTAACGCATCGACTTGAGGATGAGCTCAAGTTGCCGCTTCAACCGTGGGTCGCTCTCGCGGGCGACGGCCGCTTGCAGCGCGACCTTCGCTTTGGGCTGCGCGCTGTCGGCGGCGGCGCGGGCGGCGGCCGTGCGCACGGCGGGGTCGGTGTCGGCGAAGGCGGCGTCGATGGCGGAGAGGGCGCGTGCGTCGCCGAGCACCGCGAGCACCCGCATGGCCGGCACGCGCTCGGCATCGCCAGGCGTGCTCGCGCTGCGGAGCAGCCCGGCGACGTCGACGTACTCGGCGTGGGCCCGCAGCGCCTGAGCGCTGGCACGCCGCACGTCTTCGGGCTGATCGGTGTCGAGCACCAGCGCGCGCAGCGGGTCGACGGCGCGGCGGTCGATGCGCTTCTCGAGGACGCGCGCGGCGCCGGCCCGGGCGCCGGAGTCGCCTGAGCGGAGCCCATCGAGGAGGATGGGCACGGCGCGGTCGTGCGCGAGCTCGCTGATGGCGCGAGACGCAGTGCTGCTGACGATCTCGTCGTCGTCGCCGAGGGCGATCACGACCTGCACGGCGACGCCAGGGGCGGAGTCTGGCTCGCGCATGACCTCGCCGTACGCCGAGACGGCGGCGAGGCGGACGACGGCGTCTTCGTCGTGCAGGGCCTCGCGGAACGCGAGCAGATGCTTGGGCGCGTGAAAGCGGGCGAGGGCTTCGTGGGCCTCATCGCGGACGTAGCGCTCAGGGTCCTTGAGGGCGTCAAAGAGCGCCGCCACGCAGACAGGATCGCCGAGCCGACCAAGGGCCGACGCCGATGCCGCGCGGACGGCGAAGGAGTCGTCGCCGCGCAGAGCCTCGGTCAACGGATTGAGCGCGCGCGCGTCGGCCATGCGGCCCAGGGCGACGGCGGCGGTCGCCCGCACCTTGAAAGTCCCCCCGTTCTGCAGCGCCGACAGCAGGCGCTGGATCCCCTCTGCCGAGGCCGGCGCGGCCGGCTCTGCGTCATCGCTTTGGGCGACCGCCGGGCCAGTGCTCAAGGCGAAGGCGAGCAGGAGAGGGCGAGCACCACGCATGACGCCGTGAGGTATCATGTTGTCGTCGTCCACATCAACGCGGACGCCTGCAGACGCCCCAGATCGCGGCCAGGCATGTGCGCCGGGCACGCACCCCGGACCGGTGAACGGCACAGGTCCGTTCGTTCGTCGCAGGCACGTTGACACCCCGCGGCGTGCTCGGTACCTCGGCTGGGTGATCGGCGCCTCGCGCCGCGCATGTGTGACTGGAGCGGCGGGAGCCGCACGAGGAGCTTCACTTGACGAAGGTGACCGTTCGCGATGGCGAGACAGTTGATCGGGCGATCAAGCGCTTCAAGCGCAAGGTCGAGCAGGCAGGCATCCTGAAGGAGGTCCGCAAGCGCGAGCACTACCTGAAGCCGTCCGTCAAGGCGAAGCTCAAGGCCCGCGCTGCCGAGGCCCGTGCTCGCAAGCGTGAGAAGCGCCTCCTCCTCAACGGCGTGTGACGTCTGGCGCGCTCGTTCGCGCCCGCGTCCTCTCTTGTGCTGCGTCGTCATCGCTCACCCGCGTACGACCACGTCGCGCACCACCTGTTGCGCGCGTCGTCCATGCTCGCGCTCGCTCTGTGCGCGGCCCCGGCCATCGCTGCCGACGACGATGTCGTCATCATCGACAACGCTGACGCGCCTGTCGGCGATGGCGGCGTGGTCGAGTTCGGCTCGAGCGACGACGACACCGTCATCTTCGTTGACGAGGGCGAAGACCTCCCCCTCGCCGTCGATGTCGCCGCCGGCCCCCTCGGGCGCGTCTGGGATGCCTGGCACGTCGCCGCCGACAGCGACGTCCTCGCTGCCGCCCAGCTCACCGACGTCGACAACGGGCCGTTTCGCTTGCTCGGGTCTGTCTGGCTCGAGACCTGGCTCTTGCCGGCCCCGAACCTGAGCTTCTACGGCAACGCCTTTGGTCGCGTGGCCTACGACGGCACCCCCGAAGGTCGAGTCACCGCCTTCGCCGACGTTTACGAGCTCTACGGCAAGATCACCCTCGACCGCGCCACCGTTCAGCTCGGCCGGCTCGTCGTCCCGTGGGGGCGCACGCAGGGCGTTGGCTTCGGCGACCGCCTGCATCCTCCCGACCTTCGGCGCGGCCCGGCGTTTCCCGACCCGGCCCGCCAAAAGCAGCCGCAGCTCGGCGGCCAAGTGAAGGGCAGCGTCGGCGTCGTCGGCGTCGAGGCCGTCGGCTTCGTCTCCTACGATTCGACCGAGGGCGCGCTCACCGCCTCGAACCAAGGCGGCCTGCGCATGGGCCGCTATCAGACGGCCCTCGCTCGCTCGCCCCTGCTCGCCAGCGGCTTGCTTGACGCCGAAGACACCGCGGCGGTCCGCCCGGCAGCCGTCCTCGGCCAACCGACCTTCGCCGCGCGCGCCTGGCGCCGCGTCGGCGAGATCGACGTCACCGCCAGCGCGGCATGGCACTTCGACGAGGTCCCCACCCTCGCTCTCCCCGCCGACGTCGCCCACGCCATCTCCGCCGAGGGACTCGCGGTCCTCGGCCTGCCTGTCCCAAACGCCCCCGTCTGCAACGGGCTCACGACGGCGAGCTGCCTCGGCGCTGGCGCCCTCTCCTACAACGGCACGACGAGCTTCTCCCTCGACGCGAGCTGGGGCCTCGGCCTCGTCGTCGTCCGCGCCGAAGCCGTCGCCTACCCGATGCTCGGCGACGTCGGCGGCAAGACGGCCCTGCTGCTTGACGCGCGTGGCGTGTCGTCGCGCCAGGTCTCGCAGCTTGCCACCGCCGTCGCCGTCGAAGGCCAGCTCGGCCCCGCCGTCGACGGCAGCCTCGAGCTGTTCAATGTGGCCTGGGACGGCGTGCCTGCCGATGCGCGCCTGTGGGGCGTCGAGGTCCTTGAGGGCGAGTCCCTCACCCCGGCGCCATCGCTGCGCACGGTGCATCGACTCGCGGCGGGCGCGAACCTCGGCGGAGCCTTCTTCGACGACCGCGTCCTCTGGCGCCTCCGTGGGGAGGCCGGCGTCCTGCAGGCCGACATGTTGCTGTCGGCGGAGGTCAAGTACCGCCTGCCCGTCTTCGACCTCTACATCGGCGGCCGCGGCGACGTGTTCGCCGGCCGGCGCGGCAGTCCGGGCTGGATGAAGCAGGACGCCTCCCTCGTCGGCATCTTCGTCGGCGAGGGCGCCTAAGAGAGGCCGTTGAGAATCGGGCCTCGGTCTTGGGCCCGTTTGTCAGCGACATCGTCGAGCGGGTGCTCGAACAGAACAAGCCCCAAAGAGAAGAACGCCCGTTACCGGGCGTTCACATCAAACATGAGGGGTCGTGGCACTCAGCCGACGGGCTTGTCGACGGCCTTGCCGGCCTCGACCCAGCCGCGAATGCCAGCGCCGAGGACCGAGACGTCGCTGTGGCCGGCCGTCATCGCGCGCTTGGCCGCCGTGTGCGACGCCGAGCACTTGTCGTTGGCGCAGTAGAAGATCACGGGGGTGGCCTTGTCCTTGGGCAGCAGCGCCAGGTCGTACTCCGACGCCGACGGCAGGAGCACGGCGGTCGGGATGATGCCCTGCTTGGCGCGGGTCTCTTTGCCGTTGGCGTCGAAGACGGCGTAGGGCGTCTTGTCCTTTTTCTGCGCGGTCAGGGCGGCGTCGACGTCGGCGACGGAGACCATCTTGAACGCGTCCTTCGCCGGGGCGGCCGGTGTAGCGGGGGCGGCGGCTTCGGCCTTCGCGTCCGACTTCTGCGCCGGGGCCGCTTTGTCGCTGTTGCTGGCGACGACTGTTGTCTCGGCTTGCGCCGTTTGGTGGCCGCCGCAGGCGAGGGCTGCGGGGGCGGCAAGGGTAACGGCGCCGATGATGAGGCTGCTGATCTTCATGTTCACTCCGGGGTGGCGGTCGTTGTGATGAGTGGGGGGCAGCGGAGGTTACGGCGGGATCGAGCGGGCGGTGACAGCTGGCGCGGCAGCCTGGCCCTCAGGTCTCGTCCGGCTCTTTCTGTTGGTCTTTCAGGGTCCGCACGAGGACCCACACGCCCGTCGCCATCGGCAGCAGGATCACCAGGATGAACGCGATGACGGGAAAGACAAGGTCGTAGGCGTTGAGCTCCTGCTCGATGGGCCCGACCCCTTGACCAGGATCGCGGCAGGCAAGGACCTGCAAGAGCGTCGTCGAAAGAGCATTCATGGGGTCGGTCTATGGTCGTGGGCCCCGAACGGCAAGGTGGTCCCGGCAGCCATACAGACGCGTCCTTGTCGGGTGCCGTGGTCGGGTGCTACTCACGTTCTTTCTATCTTCGACGGGTAGGCCGGCGTGGGGCCGGCCGACAGCTGGAGGCCTGATGGCCGGCACGATCATCGGCATTGACTTGGGAACGACGAACTCTTGCGCGGCGGTCGTCGAGGCCGACGGCAACGTCAAGGTGATTCCCTACCGCGGCGGCGAGACGACCATCCCGTCGATCTTCGCCATCGACGACAAAGGCAACGAGCTCGTCGGCTACGAGGCCAAGCGCCAATGGCTGCTGAACCCGCGCCGCACCGTCTACGGCGCCAAGCGCCTCGTCGGCCGCGACTACCAGTCTGGCTTCGTCAAGAAGATGGGCGAGTACTTCGCCTACGAGATGAAGGCTGGCGAAGAGGGTGCGGTCAAGATCGGCCTCGGCAATCAGGAGTTCAACCTCCAGCAGGTCAGCTCGAAGATCTTGAACACGTGCCGCACGGTCGCCTCCGACTACCTGCGGACGCCGATCAATCGCGCCGTCGTCACGGTGCCCGCGTACTTCAACGACAAGCAGCGCCAAACCGTCAAAGAGGCCGGTGAGCTGATCGGTCTCGAGGTCGTGCGCATCGTCAACGAGCCGACGGCCGCCGCGATGGCCTACGGCATCAAGCGCAACCTCAACCAGACCGTCGCCATCTACGACCTCGGCGGCGGCACCTTCGACGTCTCCGTCATCGACATCCGCGGCCGCACCTTCGAAGTGCGCGCGACGGGCGGCGACATCTTCCTCGGCGGCATCGACTGGGACAACGCGCTCATCGCCTACGTCATCAACGACTTCAAGCAGAAGCACGGGCTCGACTTGTCGACGGACCCGATCGCCATGCAGCGCATCAAGGACCTTGCCGAGCGCACGAAGATCGACCTGTCGTCGCGCACCGAGGCGCCGTTCTCAATCCCGTTCGTGACGATGACGCCCGAGGGCACGCCTCTCGACATCAACATGGTCATCACCCGCAAGCTGTACGAGCAGCTCACCGAGGCGATGGTCAAGCGGACGATCGAGATCGCCGACATGGTGATCAAAGACGCCGGCATCACGGTCAACCAGCTCGACGAGATCCTGCTCGTCGGCGGGCAGACGCGCTGGCCCGCCGTGCAGAAGGCCGTGCTCGAGTTCTTCGGCAAGCCGCCGGCCAAGAGCGTGCACCCCGACGAAGCCGTCGCCGTGGGCGCAGCGCTCTACGCGCACTCCCTCGAGACCGACGCCGTCGATCAGAAGGTGCAGCTGCTCGACGTCATCCCGATGGCGATCGGCATCGAGCGCGCTGACGGCAAGCTCCACGAGATCTTCAAGCGCAACGCCAGCGTGCCGAATCAGAAGTCGCTCGTGTTCACGACGAGCGAGGACAACCAAGAAGAGCTCGTCATGCGCATCTACCAGGGCGACCACCTGGAGAACGCCACGAAGAACGAGCTGCTCGGTGAGTTCACCTTCTCGGGCATCCGCAAGGGCCCGCGCGGCGCCGTCAAGGTCGAGGTCATCTTCGACTGCAACGTCGAAGGCATCCTGGCGATGTCGGCCCAAGACAAGGACACCGGCAAGCAGATGAAGACGACAGTCAAGGTGAGGGCGGCCAAGTAGCCACCCCTGCCCGCCGCGACCGGCCGGTGCTACAGCGCGCGTCATGCGCGCTGTTCTTTTTCTCGCCCTCGCTGCATCTGTCCTCGCCTGCGACGTCGGACCGGCCGAACCGTGCGGAGGCGGCTGCGACTTCGAGCCCGCCGCCTGTGACGGCTGCCCCGCCTTGGCCAACGAGCTGTGCGTCGACGGCGCCTGCGTCGAGGTGGGCGACAAAGACGTCGCCGTCACCGCCGACGTCAACGTCGACCGCGCCCTCGGCCAATCCGTCACCGCTCTGACCGTCGCCGTGCTCGACGCGCGCGTCGCCTCCTGCGACGACGTCGCCGACCTCGCGGCCGCAGACGGCGTCGTCTCTGGCACCCGCGTCGACGTCAGCGGCGGCACCTTTCACCCCGACCTCAGCTTCGGCAGCGCCCCTGAAGGTGACGCCATCGTCGCCGTCAACGGCCTCGACGATGCCGGCGCCGTCGTCGGCTCCGGCTGCGTCGAGGTGGCGCTCAGCGGCGCCGCGCAGGACGTTGGCGTCGTCAACGTCGCGCCCTGACGCGCAGCCGGCGTGACGCGAGAACACGCCAAAAGGGGCCCCCATGGGCTATCGTGGGAGTCTGGTTTGAGTTGTCGGAGGCGCCGGTGGAGCTGAACGCCCGAGAAGACTTGCTGCGCGGCGTCGCTGACGGCACCGTCGCCCTGCGCGACGTCGGTGGCCTCTCGGCCGCCGACATCTTCGCCATCGCACGCCAGGGCGCCGCCGCCATGCAGGGCGGCCGGTTCAGCCAGGCCGCTGACGTGTTTGCCGCGCTGGTCGCCCTCGAGCCCGACGAGCTCGCTCACCGCGTGCACCTCGCGCTGGCCCGCCAGGGTCAAGGTGAGGGCGCCGTCGCGATCGCCGTCCTCGACGAGCTGCTTGCCCGCGCCGGCAGCGCCGACGGCGAGCACGTCGCACGAGCCCTGCTCCTGCGCGCGGAGCTCACCGGTGCTGCCGATCGCCCAGCGGCGCTGCGCGACCTCGCCAAAGCGCTGTCGCTCACGTCGACGGCCGCACAGGCCGTCGTCGACGCCGCCCTCCCTGGCGCCCGCGCCGCCTCACTCGCCGGACGTCGCCCATGAGCGTCAACCGCCTTCAGACACACGGCTCGGTTCCGTCCCCAGTCCGCGGCCACAAGACGCCCGATGTCGCCACGCCCGCTGGCGTCAAGCCGGCCGAGATCAAAGCCGCGCAGCAGGTACAGGCGGCCGTTGACCCCGGTCTCCTCGACGCCTTCCTGCAGGCGCGCGCCGGCCAAGCACCCAAGCAGCGCGGGCTCGTGCCGTCGATCATGGCGCTGCTCGGCGCGGCACCGACGACGCAGCCGTCGGGCGAGGCGAAGGCGTTGCAGGCGAAGCTCGGCGAAGCCGTGCAGTCTCTGGGCGCCATCTACCAAGACGGCCTCGTCACCGAGGGCGAGCTCCACCACCTGCAGCGCGCCAAGGGCCAGCTGCAGAGCGTGCTCTCGCTCGCGTCGCCGCAAGTCCTGTCGATGCTGCCGAAGGACGTGCGCGAGAAGGTCCAAAACAACCTCCTCGAGCCGCTGAAGGTCCTCGTCGACGCCGCCGAGCGCCGCGCCGGCCGCGTGTTCTCGCTCGTGCAGGCGCGCGACGAGGGCGCGCTGCGCGAGCGCCTCACCGAGGCACCGACCTATCGCCACCTCGACATCGGGGCCCTCAAAGCCGTCAACCTCACGCCCTTTTCGCTGCAGCGCTACCAGCCCGGCGACTTTGTCGCCGTGCCGCGCAGCGACGGCAGCGTCGACAAGGGCGTGGTCGTTGGGACGAAAGACGGCGAACTTCAGGTCGAGGTGCTCGATCGGCGCTCTGGTGGTCTGGGCCTGAAGAGCCTCAAGGCCCAGGAAGTCGCGCGCGCCAATCCGCTCAAGGTCGGCGACTACGTCGAAGCGCCCGGCATGAAGTTGTGGGTGACAGACGTCGGGCCGCAGGGTGTCATCGGCCGCGTGCAAGACGCGCGCGGCAACGTGCGTGACGTCGGCCCCGACGTCATCGCCAAGCTCGCCGTCGAGGCCTCGGTCGCTGCGGCGCTCGCGCCGGTCAAGGCGTCGACGGTGCGGACCTCGCGACAGTCCCTCGAGGCCGCCCTCGACGTCGTCTGGGCCGACAAAGACGCCTTCAAGAGCGGTCAAAAGAGCGTCTACAGCGACGTCTACAACGCGGTCGCCGAGGCGAACCCGCTGACGGTGCCGAAGGCCCAGGTGCTGACGGCGATCGCCGACATCGCGAAGTCCAGACCGGCCGGCACGACGTCGAACACGCAGGGCTTCGGCGGTGGCGGCGACGCCATCTCGTCGGCGGTCGAGATGTACAAGAACGGCCAGCTGCCGGCGGGCGAGGGTCGATTCTCGGCGGGCTCGTTTGAGCGGACCTTCTTTCGCTTTGAGCGCCAGAACTGGCATCCCGATCAGATCAAGCAGCGCGTGTATCTGAACTGCGCGGCCGACCACGCCCACGACGTCATGCGCCACGTCGTCCAACAGATCATCGACAACCCAGCGAAGTTCCCCGGCGTCGAGATGGCCAAGCTCTCAGGCCCAGGCGCCGTCAGCGGCCGCAGCGAGAACATCGTCATCTACACGCACGGCGACGACGCCAGCGCCCGCGTGCTCGACGCTGTCGCCCAATACCGCGCGCAGCACCAGAACCACTTCATGAGCGGCACGCCGGCCTTCACCGAACAGATGGCGCCCGGGGTCGCCATCGGCGACGAGCCCGCCATCGGCGGCGGCGGCGTCTCCTTCGGCTCCTTGCGCGCAGACGTCATCGAGAGCGCGCTGTCGAAGGCCACCGATCGCGCGAGCTTCGGCAAGCTTGTCGACGAGGGGCTCAAGAGGGTGCAAGTCAATCCGCAACAGCCGCACAGGAACCTGCAGGTCGCGCGAGGGTTGTCATGACCGACGCCAAGCGTACGGCCGACGCCAAGGCGCTCGTCGCCGACGTTCTCGCCGGCAAGAAGAACCCCGAGAAGGACCCAGCCCTCGCCGACGCGCTCCTCTTCGCTGTCACCGCGCTTGAGAAGGGCGAGTCGGCCTGGCTCGAGGCGCAGCTCAAGGATGCCCGGCTCGACAAGGAGCGGCGCACGACCGTCGGTCTTGAGCTACGCGGGCCGCTGCGCAAGCCGATCCTCACCGCCCTCGGCGTGCCGCCGTTCGTCATCGGCTGAGCGCGCGCGCGCTCTCAATGCGAGGGCGCGACGGCAGGACCTGACGAGGCCGGCTGGCTCCTGGCGATGATGCCCATCGGCACGAGCGTGATCAGTGCCGCGCCGGCGACGGCGAAGCCGATGTGATCGAAGTGGTCAAGACCGCCGTCGGCGCGCTGCACGATGAGCAGGCCGCCGATGATGGCCGCAACGCCACCTGACACCTGCTGCAGCGCCGAGTTGATGGCCATGAACACGCCGCGATCAGCAGGCGCAGGCACCGTCGACGTGAGCGCGTTGGCCGTCACCATGCGCCCACTCACGCCTGCAAACATCGCGATGCTCACACCGATCACGACCCACAGCGGCGTCGGCCCGTCGAGGTGCGTGTAGAAGAGCACGACGACGATGGTCGCGAACGAGGCCATGACGAAGAGGCGGTACTTGCCGATGGTGTCGGCGAGACGCCCGAGCAGAGGACCAGCAAAGAGCGCAGCAACGCCCGACGCGACGTAGATGCCCGGCAGCTCGGTCAACGGGATGTGCAGGTTGCCGACGAGAAACGCGCTGCCATAGGGCATGAGCATGAAGCCGCCCGTCGCGAGCAACACCGTCGCCGCGAAGCCGCGCATGTGAGCGGGCTTCGTCAGTGCGCCGAAGAGGTGACCGTAGGCGTCCTTCATGACGACGGCCAAGCCTGCAGGCGCCGGCGCCAAACCAGGCACCGTGACTGAGCCACCAGCGCCAGCCGCGGCGTCGACCGCCGTCGGCGCAGCCTTGAGGTGCGCGTCGATCGGCTTCATGACGAGGAGGATGAGGAGACCAACGGCCGAGCCGACGCCGACGATGAGCAGGAACGGGCCATGCCAATGCCACGCGTTCGCGAGGGCGAGGCCAATCGGAATGCCGAGCACCTGTGCGGCGGCGAACGATGTGCCGACGACGCCCATGACGCGGCCACGCACGGCGAAGGGAAACACGTCGGCGATGATGGCCATCGACACGCCGCCGATGACGCCACCAAACAACCCCGCGACGATGCGCCCGGCGAGCAACGACTCATACGACCACGCGACCCCGCACAAGAGCGTGCCAGCGAGAAAGCCCACGTAAAAGAACAGCAGGAACCGTTTGCGGTCGAAGCGATCGGCGAAGCCCGCGGCGAGAAAGCCGGCGGAGCCGGCGGCGAAGGCGTAGGCGGCCGAAGCGAGCGGGCGCGATCTTCAGCTCTTCCATCAAAATCGCGCCCAGCGGCGACAGGATCATGAAGTCGAGCACGATCGTGAACTGCAGGAACGCGAGCATCCCGAGGATCTGCTTCTGGTAGCTTGAGAATGACGTCGACGGAGTATTCATCAGGACCTCGACGCTGGTGGCCTGCGTCTCCCTCGCACAACGCCGAGGCGTCATTCGTTTCGTTGTGATTCGCCGTCTGAGCCGTCGTTGCAAGCAACCAGCGCGCGATGCGAGGGCGAGACAAGTGACCGCTCCCCCTGCCCGATTGTCTCCGCCTGTCGGCAGGGTTCGCGCGCGTCCCTGGTGCGAGACGACGCGACGAGGGTCGCACGACGCACCAAGGGCAGCCGAGTCGGAAGCTGGGTATGCTCGGTGAATGGCTGCCCCGTTCCTCGTTGCTGTGCTCGTGATAGGCGCGATCGCCGACCCGCTGCCGTCGACGCCGGCCCAGATCGCCGTGCTCGATCTCGCTCCGGCATCGCCAGCCGACCGCGCCCTGGCGTCGGCGACGTCGGCCGCGCTCGTCGAGGTCATCGCGGCCCTTCCGCAGCTCGTGCCTGGCACAAAGGTGCTCGGCGCCGCCGAGCTCGATGCCTTGATCGCGCAGCAGAGCCGCTCCCAGCTCATGGGCTGCGAAGACGAACGCTGCATGGCCGACCTCTCTCGCGCAGTCGCCGCCGACCGCGTCGTCATGGGCCGCGTCGGCGTGGTCGCCGGCGAAGCCTTGCTCTTCCTCTCGCTCCTCGACCCGCAGGAATCGGTCGTCATTGCGCGCGCGTCACGCGCGGTCCCCGTCAACGCTGCCGGCGTCCGCGCCGGCGCCGCCGACGCTGTGCGCGCCCTGCTCGCGCCCGCTGCGCGCGACGCCCTTCGCCTCGCATCGCTCTCCCTCGTCGACCCTGCCGCGGCTCGCGCCACCGGTGACGCGCCGCTCGAGGAGCTCCGCCTCGCCGTGTTGTTCGACGAGCTCGGCGAAGACGGCGCGGCCTTGCGCATGCCCCCGGTCGAGACCTGCGCCCAGAAGCAACTGCTCGACGCCGGAGCGACCGTCGTCGCGCCCGCGGTCGTCCAGCGCATCAAGGGCATCGCCGGTCCGCGCGCCGTCCTCGACGGGGTCATCCCGGAGGCCCTCACCGCCGAGGAGGTCGACGCGCTCGTCGTCGGCGTGGTCGAATACCGCACGGGCCCTGGCTTTGGCGGCGCGACGAGCGCCGAGGTCGACCTCTCGATGCAGCTGGTGAAGATCGACACCGGCGACGTACTTGCGAGCGAACAGCAGCAGGCGCGCCATCCGGGCCACACCTTCAACGCCGCGCAGAAGGCGGCGGCCGGGCGGCTTTGCGCCCAGGTCGGGCCGCTGCTGTCGACGGCGCTGAAGAAGAGGGCGAGCCGCGGGGCGCGCGTGGTCGTCGAAGTCGAAGGCGCCTCCGCCGAAGAGGCGGGTCAGCTCGCGACCCTGCTCGAAGCAACCAAACGGGTCGCGAGGGTGAAGGTCAAGAGCGTGTCGCCCAAGGGCGCCGTCCTCGATGTCATCGTCGCCGGCGGTGACGGCGTCACCCTCGCGCTGGAGCTGCCGCGACTCAAGCTCGATCGGCCGACGACGAAGGCGAGCGCCGGCCTCGTCAGCCTCGGGCGCCTGACCCCCGTCGCGAAGCCGTAGCGGGAGATCCTGCTGCGCTGATGTACGACGATGATCGGGTCGCTGTAGCGTCCCGCCCATGTCGCTCAGTGCTCGCATCGCCGGCCCCGTCTCTCGCGCCGCCGCCCACCGTCCTTGGCTCGTTGTTGCCCTCGCGACTGCCGTGACGATCCTGGCCGTCGGCGTCGCGACGCGCATCCAGGTCAAAACGGCGTTCCAAGACACCATGGCCGACGATGACCCCATCGTCGTGCGCATGCGCTACCTCAGCGAGAACTTCCCCGGCGCCGTCGTCGTGCAAGTCGTGCTCGAGGGCACCCAGCCCGACCGCCTCATCGAGGTCGGTGAGG